>Ga0157371_10001566_pt1 | contig 23489 bp, 19 predicted proteins | sample C45metaG_FD_113462 | JGI IMG/M metagenome (GOLD analysis project Ga0157371, IMG submission 113462) | Corn rhizosphere microbial communities from Kellogg Biological Station, Michigan, USA - C4-5 metaG | ecosystem: Host-associated > Plants > Roots > Rhizosphere > Soil | place: USA: Michigan...
AATACGGAGGGGAAATACAAACAGATGAGAAAGGTATTAGCCGCGGCAACGGAGGACCAAATATCGCCTGGTTCAAAGATCCTGCAGGTAATATTTTTTCGGTCATTGAACAAAAGGAGCCGGGACAGGGATGAGAAAGTCCAGCTTTATAAGGTAATTGTATTGGGTTAATTCCGATACCTTAATAAAAAAATTGAATGGCTCTATTAGCTGCTCGGCTAGCGGTCTTGCTTGAAACCACTGGACATTAAACGGTCGTGAGGAGCCAATTCCATGCGCTTAACCATCAAAATATTGGTACATTCAGAGATACCATCATTCATTATTTTATGAAAGAGATGCTATTTCATTATTTTTTACTGCGGCTCTATGTCGTCAGGAGGGAAATCTAATTCTTGTTGCTATCCGGAGTTACCAGGGAGAACTTTTGTTTTAATTCTGTTTTCTGATACAAAGCAGCCCTGTTATATTGTTCCATTCTATTTCCATGTTCCATTCCATCGGATCCGTTTTCGCCTCTTTCTGAATATCTGTTTCCTGCCGTTTGTAAATCTGAAACAGGCATTGGGTTAATAATTACATTCATTGAAATTTCGTCAGAAATATCTTTTAAATTATAATTGTTACCAAATAATTCTTTAAATGGAATTGCAATTTCATAAGTTAATGTGTTTGCCGAATCCCAATTCATCGCGACATGAATAGCTGACATGTCATTGGAAGATATTAGGCCGTTTTTATTTGCAAATCCTTTTATTTCCATCATTGTATCTGAAGCAAGAAATGCGGCGTGCCTGCTTGGATGAGATGCAAGAGGATCTGGCTGTATTTTATCTTTTGATTCTGCAGATTTGCTTGTATGTTTCACTCCTAAAGGAAAATTGATTGTTGATTTATGTTTGCCATTAATCTTGTCGCTTAAAATAATTTTCATTCCTGATCTCATGATCTTTGCCTGATTCATCTCATCTTTTGTTTGAAAACATAGATAAAGATTATTGCTGTCATTTTTAAAATCGAAAAATAATCTGGTTTGATTATCATAATGTTTTAGCGAATTCCAATCCTGCGGATTTCCATCAACGGTAATATTGTTTTTAGCCCATTGAGCCGAAGGAGGTTCCTGTGCGAATGCAAATGAAGTAATAAAGAATAGCGTTCCGAAAAAGAGAGATCGTATCATGTAATTTTTTTTCAAATCTATTGTTTATCTATTTCCGAAAATGTTTGTTTGTACGAATTAGTAAATCTTTTTCTTTTTAAAAAATAGAGAAAGAATTTTCGATAGTAAACCAACTAATTTTAAAGATTTCATTCGGCTAAAAATAAATCTTTAAAGCACAGATTTGTTATTTTTGCCAGATGCAAAATGGAAGAACGGTTGCGTTGCATACACTTGGCTGCAAATTAAATTATTCAGAAACTTCTGCGATTCAAAGATTGCTGGAAGCGGATGGCTTTGTAAAAAAAGAATTTACTGATGAAGCAGATGTTTACGTAATAAATACTTGCTCAGTTACTGAAAATGCTGACAAAGAATGTCGCCAGTTGGTTCGGCGTGTTCAGCGTCAATCACCGGAAGCGATGGTGGTAATTATTGGTTGTTATGCGCAATTAAAACCAAAAGAAATCGCTGAAATTCCGGGGGTTGACCTGGTTTTGGGCGCTTCTGAAAAATTTAATATTACCGGGCATTTAAAAGAGTTAACTCATGGCGACAGCGCCAAAATTTGTTCTTGCGAAATAGAAGATGTTGAAGGTTTTCATTCCTCGTTTTCATTAAACAGCAGAACAAGAACTTTTTTGAAAGTGCAGGATGGCTGTGATTATAATTGTTCATTTTGCACCATTCCTATGGCTCGCGGAAAAAGCAGGAGTAACTCTACCGAAAATGTTTTATCGGAAATAAAAAAAATTAAAGACGCAGGGGTAAAAGAAATTGTGTTGACCGGGATTAATCTTGGAGATTTTGGCAAGAACGGACTTGGGATAAAAACGCCCGAAAGTTTTTATTCCTTATTAAAAGAAATCGAAAATTTTGATGGTGTAAATCGTTACCGTATTTCCTCCATTGAACCAAATTTATTGACAGAAGACATTATTAATCTTGTTGCAAGAAGTAAAAAAATAATGCCGCATTTTCATATTCCACTGCAAAGCGGAAGCAACAAGATTTTGGGCTTGATGCGCCGGCGTTATAAAAGAGAATTGTACGCTGAAAAAGTGCAAATGATCCGCAAATTAATTCCGGATTGCTGTATCGGAGTTGACGTTATCACTGGATTTGCTGGCGAAACACCAGAAGATTTTAGAGAGACGGTTGATTTTTTAAACGCACTCGATGTTTCTTATTTTCATGTATTTACTTACTCAGAAAGAGCAAATACTGTTGCACTAAATATTCAGCCTGTTGTGCCCATAAATATTCGCCACGAGCGCACAAAAATTTTACGTTCTTTATCCTATAAAAAAATGCAAGAGTTTATCAGAAAACATTCAGGTGAAACAAGAAAAGTGTTGTTTGAAGGAAAAAATAAAAATGGAACCATGGAAGGCTACACTGATAATTACATTAAAATTACCGCCTCATTCAGGGAAGAATGGACGAATGAAATCATAGACTGGAAGATATAATTGACTGCGTTGCTTTTCTCTTTTTAAAGTTCTTAGTTAACTCATTTTGAAAGTAAGTTTTGCAAATTCTTCAACACTTAAAGTTTCTGCGCGCCTGTCAAAAAATTTATCTTCTAGAAGTTCTTTAGTAATAAGACTTTTGAGCCCATTGCGTAACGTTTTTCTTCGTTGATTAAACGCTGTTTTTACTAAGACCCAAAATGCTCTTTCGCTTTTTACCGGTAAATAATTTTCCCTTGCCGTTAATCTGATTACGCCGCTTTGTACTTTTGGTTGTGGCGTGAAACTTTCATTTCCTACAGAAAATAAATATTCTACTTTATAATAGTATTGCAAAAGCACACTCAACACACCATAGATTTTATTTCCTTCTTTTGCTGCAGCCCGTTCTGCTACTTCTTTTTGAAACATTCCAATTACTTCAGGAACATATTCTTTCCATTCTAAAATCCGAAACAATATCTGGGTAGAAATATTATAAGGGAAGTTTCCAATGACGGTAAACGGCTGATCAAATGGCCGTTCCATTTCTAAAAAACTTTTATGAATCAAATCATTTTTTAAAGAAGGAAATTGTTTTAAAAGATAATCTACTTTTTCTTCATCAAGTTCAACTGCTTTAAAATGAATGTTTGGAATTTTGATTAAATGGCGCGTAAGTGCTCCTCCGCCCGGGCCAACTTCCAGTAAATTTTTAAAAGGATGTTGCATTAAAGCGGCAATAATTTTTCCCACCACTTTTTCATCTTTTAAAAAGTGCTGCCCGAGCGATTTCCTTAGTGTGTGCATGAGGCGCAAATTAAAGATAACTTTGTTCCCGCTGCATAAACGTTAATTTCTTCTTTTGTTTTTTCGTCTTCGGAACGTAGCAGGAAGCTTTACCAGAGCGCTTTTCCGCCATAATAATCCAACACTTTTCCTCTTAAAACAAAATCATACTTTGCGATGATCAGATTGCTTTCGGCGCGATTAAGATTATTTTTTGCGATTAAATAATCCACAGAAGTAATAGCGCCGGCATTAAAACGAATTTCTGCGGTACGAAAAGATTCCGCGAATGAACTAACCTGGTCCTGCAATAATTTATATTTTTCAGAAGCTGAGGTAAGATTTACATAAGCCTGTTCAATGGATTGCTGCAACTGGGTTTTTGTATGTTTTTCAACCAGTTCACTATTTTTAAAATCAATTTTTGCAAGTTTGATTTGGTTTCTTACGCGTCCCGCATTAAACAACGGAATTGTTAGTCCCAAATCCACCGTGTAATAAAGATTGTTACTCAATTGATCTCTGTAATTAATTTTTTTAGAATTATAATTATCCTGTTTGATGATAACAGGATATTGAGCGCCATTCACATTCACATAATTGGTTGAAGGCACTTCGGTTGTATTTACAAAATAATCGCGGGTAGCTACGCTTGAATAGCTGGTGTTAATTGTGCCGCCTAAAGCAAGCGTGGGATACAATTCTCCTTTTACAGCCCGGATGTTTCTTTCAGCGCTTTCTGTACGCAGGTTCGCAGCTTTTACTTGTGCAAATTCTTGTAAAGCTGTTTGATAAATGCTGTCCGGAGTGGCGGAATAATTGACATTAAAATCTTTTTCCGGCATTCTTTCTACTTCCAGGTTTTTATTATAAGGAATGTTTAAAAGCTGTACAAGACTCAGTTTGGCAGTTTCGAGGTTGGCTTTATTGTCAGCAATTGCTATCTGTTCATTTGCCAGCTGTCCTTTAAGATCATAATAATCAGAAGGCAATATAGCCCCGGAGTTGTTTAATATCGCGAGTCGGTCCACTTGCTTTTGTGTAACCAAAACTTGTTCTTCTGATTGTTTTAAAACGTCTTCCGAACTCAATACCTGAAGATATGCAAGAATAATATTAATGGTAAGATTATCTTTTGCCTGTTGTAATTCCATCTTTGAAGCTTCATATCCTAGGCGGTTCGATTTAATTTCATTTTGTAAAGAAAAGCCATTGAATAATAAAAGATTGCTGCTTGCACCATAGCTGGAATGCCCTACTTTTTGATTGATAAATGCATTGGTAAAAGGATCAATGCTTCTGCCGAAATTTTTTCCGTAATCTGCATTAGCATTCAGATTCGGCAACATCTCCTCCTTGCTTTGAGTCAGCGTAACCCCGGCTTTCTGCATTTGAAGATCAGATTGCAACACGTCGAAATTATTTTTAATTCCGGTTTCAATTGCCTGTTGTAAAGTCAGGGTTTTTTGCGCGTTTGCAAAAAAAGCAGGTAATATAAAAGCTGTAATTAAAAAAAATGATTTCATATTCATTAAAAGTTTTTGTTTTTGTTCTAAGGTTTTAATTTGAATTTTGTTATCTGTCAATTGTTTAGCTATCAATTTAATTAAGCACGATTCTTCCATCGAGTAAATTCACAATTCTTTTTCCGTATTCGGCATTTTTCTCAGAATGAGTTACCTGGATAATGGTCACGCCTTCATCATTTAATTCTTTAAAAACGTCCATAATATATTCACCTTGTTTTGAATTCAGATTACCGGTGGGCTCATCCGCTAAAATCAATTTTGGTTTTACTATCAAGGCCCTGGCAATTCCAACTAATTGCTGCTGACCGCCGGAAAGTTGCGAAGGGAAAAGATCTTTTTTCCCGACAATCTGGAAACGGTCAAGCATATCCGCCACCATTGATTTTCTCTCGGAGGATTTTATATCCTGGTAAATTAAAGGCGTTTCAATATTTTCATAAACTGTTAATTCATCAATCAAATGATAAGCCTGGAAGACAAAGCCGATATTGGTTTTGAAAAGTTGGGAGCGTTGTTTTTCTTTTAATTTAAAAACATCTTCTCCCATAAAAGTATAGCTTCCCTCATTTGGCTCATCCAGCATTCCTATTACGTTTAAGAGCGTCGATTTACCCGAACCCGATGGCCCCATGATGGAAATAAATTCTCCTGCTGCCACATCAAGATGAATATCTTTTAAAACAAAAGTGCGGTTTACGCCATTGTTATACCATTTGAAAATTTTCTTTAAAGAGAGCATAAGGTTTGAAAGTTAATTGTGATATTGAAAGGTGAATTTATTTTTTTTCGTTTATACGTTACTGTTATATTTGAAAGCTGATTCCATTTTCGGATAGCCGTTACCGTTATTTTGATGATTTTAGTAAGCAAACAAATAACAACATTTTTTATTTTCCTCTTTCACACTTGTATATTCAGTTTTCATCGAAATTAAAATTGCTCATAAAACTTTTTCTAATTTATTTATTCTAAAAAGTCTTTTGATTATTTCTTATATGCAGATAATAAAAATGCTTCTTTGTTTGTTTACTGCACTTTACTTAAAATGTATGCCACTTATTTAATCGTTGCTTTTCAACATGTTATGAAATCTGAAAAAAAACGGCTGTACGGTTTTGATACAGTTTGTGTTTCATTATGATACAGCTAAAATAACTTTTAAAGATTAAACCGTTTACCAAAGGGCTAATAAAAGGAATGAGAAATGCAGTAAGCAAATAAATAAGCGGAAATTCTATTTTAAAAAAAACTCCTGCAACAAAGCAGGAGTTAAACATCGCGATTTGTAAGCGATTTCCTTATTTCTTCCAATGATGCGCTGCTAAAACCGGAGGAGCGGCCGGTGGTACAACATTTTGAATTGGTTTTATTGACTTTAAATAAGCAAAAATAGCGCTCAGCTCATTATCAGTCATGTTTCTAAAATCCTGCCACGGCATTGGAGGTAATAAGTCCCGGCTGTTTTTAAGTCCTTTCCACTTTCCATCACGTATGGCTGTGAAAAACTGGTCCTTAGACCAACTTCCAACTCCTGTTGCGTCTGGTGTAAGATTATCAGCATAGCTTATGCCCCAGGGACCTACCCAGGCTGTTTCATCTGTAGTCATTGCCAGACCTTTACTTTCAATGTCTTTCCGGTTTACATCAGGAAATGCAGCTTTTGCGGGATGACCTGATAATAATAGACTTGTATCTGGTACCGGTCCCATAGCAGTCATGATTTTGGGAGTATGACAATCGTTGCAGCCTATAATCGCTACCAGGTGCTTTCCATACTCAACCTGGCTTTTAAAACCGCCATATTCATTTTCATTTTGATTCGTGGCCTTTGCCGACGTATTCTGGTTTTCTGCAGATTGTTTTTGATTACAGCCAATCCACAACAGCGGAGTTACCGCGGTGATGATTAACGTTAGAATGATTTTTGTTTTCATGATAAATATTTTTAGGAATTTGAACAATCAGTTTATTTTAAAATCTGTATCCTACAGAAAGTTGGATGACCGCATTTTTGGTGTCAATATTTTCATACTTTGCTAATGGATTAAAAGCGGTCGTCGGATTGAAAGAAGTAGGAGTACTAGTTTGGCCAATGTCATTTTGTTCTTTATACAATTTTGCAAAGCCCATATTGTATCTCGCATTTAGTATTAATCCTTTAACAGGATGAATTTCAATTCCTCCGGCAGCGCCATAATCAAAGCGGTTCATCAGATCCAATGCCATTTTTGAAGGGTCGGTATTATCACTTTCTTTTGGTTGGTTTGAATCTTTTGTATGTAACAAATATCCTGCAAAAGCACCTGCCTGCAATTGAACAAATTTGGTAATGTTCAAAGTCATCATTTGCGGAACCATCAGATAATCATTCGAAACACTTCCTGTTTTCCCTGACGGATCTGTGTAATCAAATCCTTGTCTGGAATACAATAATTCACTTCGGTAACCAAAAACTCCAGACGACGATGGTGCTAAAAAAACGGCGATCATCAAACCGGGTTTATATCTATATTGAAAGGAATCGGTGCTGCCACTGACTTTCGCATAATTTAATCCAACTCTGAAACCAAGGCCCATTTTTGATGAGCCCGTTTTACTCACCTGGGTTAAATTTTGTGCGGCTGCATTTTGTGATAAAAAAGCAAACGCTGACAGGAGTAACAAAAAAGAGAGATTTACGTGTATCTTTTTCATAATTTTTATTTGTATTTGTTTGATAATAGAAGTTAATTGACGCCTTAATGTTTTTCCAATCCTTCCAGTGCTACGGTAAATTCTTTTTTGTCACCGTCATAATGGATGCCGTATTTTGTTGGATAATAAGCGTGCGATTGGAAGGCTGCCGGTTGTTTTACAGGCATGGAAATATTCGGATGAGTTTCAAGAAATTCTTTTGTGATCATCGGTTCTACAAATAGCATTTTCCCATGGTAAAATCCGTAGATAAATGTGGTCGTAAATTTTTGTCCCTGAAACTCAGATGAAAGTGTATCTACCCAATGCACGCCCATATTTGGAACAGCCATAACACCGGATATATAATCTTTGGGAATGTATTGCGGGTCAACTGCAACGGTATCCGGACCGGGAACAATTTTTGACAGCTCATCTGCTCCAACAAGGTAAAAGTGAAAATCAAAATGAGGGTAACCATATATCTGAACCGGATCATGTCCATTAGGGTTCCAGTCCAGTTCCGCGTGATCATATCCAGATGAATTAGCCTCCGGTGGAAAATTTAAATTAAACATATTACTCATCGCGTCTTTATCAGGCAAACCGGATAACATGCTTTCTGTAAATTTGTAGCCAATCGTTTCAGGATTGCCATCAGCGTTTAAAGTAACAAAAGTTCGAACTGTACCATTTCCAACTTTTGTTTCTTCACCGTAAAAGGTTCCTGATTTTGAATCTTTTTTGCAGCCGATAAAAGATGTTGACAAGATCAGCGCAGCGGAAAAAAACAAACAGTACTTTTTCATGAGATTAATTTTTTTAGTAAATGAATAGTTTAAAGCATAAGTTCAATTCTTCTCAGATACAATTGTGAGTAAAACTTTTACTCAATCAGTTATTGGTAACCGTTATTCAATTTTTGAGTTTTTCGCAGGAATGAATTTTATAAAAGAAGAAGTTCTTTTTTATTTGTTTTTAAAACAAATTTGATGAGACAAAATTAGCAGGAGAGGAAAGGGTAGCAATAGAACAAAAGTTATATTTTGGTGAGTCAGTTGTATTTTTAATTGATTGTCTTATTGAAACTACCGAGCAGTAAATGAGCAATTAATTGGATTCTCTTCCATAAAATTTGTTGATCGCCTCCATTCGGTTTTGCACATGCAGTTTCTCATAAATATTATGAATATGCTGTCGTACAGTTCCTGTGGAAATAAAAAGCTGATCACCGATCTCTTTATACAAAAATCCCTTTGAAAGCAGCGCCAGGACTTCCTTTTCACGGTTTGAAAGTTGTGAATTTTCGCTCGCTTCATTATTTTTATTTTGAAAAAAGGAAACTACTTTCCTCGCGATGTGTGTACTCATCGGCGCGCCTCCTCCATGCAATTCTTTTAGCGCTTCGATAATTTTGTCAGCCGGCGTTTTCTTTAAAAGGTAACCACTCGCTCCGGCAGCAAGCGCTTCATAAACCTGTTCACTGTTTTCATAAATAGTGAACATCATAAACTGAATTCCAGGTGATTTTTTCTTGATCTTTTTAATACATTCTATGCCGCTCATTCCCGGCAGGTTAATGTCCATCAAAACAATGTCAGGATGTAGTGCCGGTAATTCTTCCAATGCATTTTCAGCATTGCTATAAACAGAAAGACAAATAAATTCCTCTGATTCATCAAGGATGTGTTTTACTTTTTGGCGTACATCAGCCATATCCTCGACAATGCTTACTGAAATCGGATGTTTCATTTATTAATTTTAACCACTTCTCTTCTACAAAAATAAAAGAGCAGCTTTTAATTTTAATATAACGTTCGTTATATGCCGGCAGATTCAGGTTTTAAATGCTCGAAAGGACAATACAATATTATCGTGGTGCCATTGTCATTTTCTATTTCAAAACTGCCACCAATGCTTTCCATTCGCTGTTGCATATTTTTCAATCCATTGCCAAATCGGCGCGGCCCGGTTTTTTCAAAGCCTTTCCCATTATCGTGTATGCATGCCCGAAACCGATCAGTCAATTTAAAAGAAATTGCTACTTCCGTTGCGCAAGAATGTTTTACAATATTATGAAGTGACTCTTTTATCACTAAATAGATATTGCGTCGTTGTTCGCCTGAAATGTGTAAATCAGGAATAAAATCGGGAATATCAAAATGATATTTCAGGCAATGATTTTGTAAAAATTCCACAGCATGCTGACGGGTGTAAACAATCAGATCATCGAGTGTGTCATATTCACGATTCATGCTCCATATAATTTCATTCATTTTATCAACAACGCCGCTTGCGGTGGCGGCAATTTTATCCGGAATTTTATTCTCATCTTCTTTACTTTTCGCTTTCAGATCATCAGTTAGATAAAGAATGGTAGTAAGTGCAGAACCAATATCGTCATGCATTTCGCGCCCAATCCGATTTCGCTCTTCTTCCCTTGCCTGCATCTTTTCTTTCAAAGTATTCACCTCATGTTGCTTTTGTAAAGTCAGCAAAAACTGGCGATTTAAATTTTGTTTATGACGATAGCTCCTTACCGAAATAATCAGGATAATGATGAGGGCAATTATTCCGCCAAGAAAAATAAAAATCCACATATTTTTTCTTTCTATTGCCGCTTTGTTTTTTTCTATATTCAAATTTTGTTCTGCGATCATTTTATCCTTTTGTGCAGAATGATATTGAATGTTGAGGTGATGAATATTGGTTTGTATTTGCGCATTCATCATCGAATCGTTAAGGGAAACATATTTATTTTTATACAACAACGCCTCTGCCGGTTTTCCCATTTTTTCTTTGATTACTGACATCGTATCGTACATTTCCATTAATTCATCTGCAGTATTTAATTTCTCTCCAAGTGCGATTGCCTTTGCCGCATATTGTTCGGCTGTTGAAAAATTATTTTTATCTTTTTCAACTACGGCTAATTGGAACAATCCATATAATTTCTCAAAAGGAAGATTATATTTTTTAGCAACTGCTAATTCGTGGTGATAAATTTCAGCGGCCGTATTTAGTTTGTGCTGTGTATAAAAAACAAGTGCCTTGTCGGATAGCGCATCTGCAACCAAAGACATATCTGGTATTTTGTAGCCGATCTTTTCTGATTCGTCAAAATGAGAAAGGGCTTCAGCATATTTTTGTTCATGTATTTCTGTAACGCCCATATTGATCAGGCAATTTCCCATTGTAACGGTATCACCAAGCTTTGAAGCCAGCTGAAAAGCATTGTGACAATACGTGTTAGCAGTATTATAATCTTTTAAAGAAATAAAAACGGAAGCCAGATTGTCATAAATTCTGCTTTCCATTCCTTCATCGCCCCTGGAAGAAGCGAGTTTCAACGATTTAAGATAATATTCAGAGGCCGGTTGAAATTCTCCGAGATATTCATATTCATTTGCAACATCGTTGTATCCCTGTATCAATATTTGAGTGTCTTTCAATTCCTCACCAATAGCAGCATCTTTCTGAGCTGCTAATAATCCTTCTTCAAATTGAGCTTTTTGGTTAAGCAGATTTATCTGGTTAGAAAAATATTTACTCAATCCTTTTTTATTATTCAGACGGATAGCAAGCGCTCTTGCCTGTTCATAATAATATGCTGCAGAGTCCGGATTTGAAGCTTGAAGAGTCTGTCCATAATCAAGATACAGAAGGATTTTTTCTTTATTTGGAGGAGTTGTCTTTAATAAATGAAAAAGGCTGTCTTTGTTTGTCTGCTGGCTGGTAGCAGTAAGAAAATTAAGGAAAGAAAGTACGAGTAATATTAGAATCCTGAGTAACACGGTTTGTTGTTTTTCTGAAATTTATTTCCTTATTGTTTTTTTCAAATAGAACATTTTTTAATGGGGAGGGAAATTAAAACCTAAGCGAAATGCAGTTTGGATTGTGAAAAAAATGATAAAATCCGGTTATTTCCTTTTTGCTTGTTAAAATTCCCTTCAGAATTTGGTGAATAAATTCGTACACTCAAGTAACAAAACTATCCTTTTTTTAGGTTTATATGGTAAAATAATATTGAACACTGTTAAAATTTGCACAGTGGATAAATTTTTTTAATTTTATTTAACAAATGTGTTTAATTTACATAATGATTTCTTCTATTCACTTCTAAATAACGTTATATGAGAAAAAAGCTTCTACTTAGCGGACTTTTTTTAATCTTCTGTTTCTTTCAGTCCATAGCGCAGCAAAGAACAGTGACTGGTAAAGTAACCTCCACCGACGGGACTCCTTTAGTGGGCGCCTCAGTTGTAGTTGTTGGACAAAAATCCGGAGTTACGACAGATGCAAACGGAAACTTTTCAATCGATGTATCACAAAATGCGAAACAGTTGCAAGTGAGCTATGTAGGCTCAGAGACGCAAAGAGTCGATATCACATCGACTTCAAATGTAGATGTAAAACTTGTTAATTCTACACAGGCACTCAATGATGTAGTAATCATCGGTTATGGAACGTCAAGAAAGAGAGATTTAACGGGAGCCGTGGCCCAGGTAACCGCCAAGGATTTTAATAAAGGTGTTATTGCTTCTCCTGACCAATTATTAACCGGAAAAGTAGCAGGTCTCGAAGTTAGTATGAATAGTGGCCAGCCGGGTGCCGCTACTACAGTTAAAATTCGCGGTAATAACTCGATTCGTGGTGGAACTACCCCCCTATATGTAGTTGATGGAGTACCACTGGACGGAAGAAGCCCGCGGCCAAGTTTGGGGAGTGTTTCAGGTCTTGGAAATCTTCCAGATGTAAACCCATTAATTTATCTTAATCCGAATGACATTGCATCTATTGACGTTTTGAAAGACGCTTCTGCGTCAGCCATTTACGGATCACGTGGTGCAAATGGAGTAATTCTGATAACAACCAAAAAGGGGCAACCAGGCGAAATGAGGGTGGATTTTGCTGCTTCTGTCGGTTTTAGCGGGCTTATGAAAAAAGCAGATGTACTAAGCGCGAGCGAATATCGGGCTGAATTAAAAGTTTACAACGCCGGTTCTGATTCAGGCTTAAGTTTAAATCCATTTAAAGAAATAACCCGGCATGCATTAACTCAAAACTATAATGTATCGTTTAGTGGTGGTAATGAAAAAGGAAGCTATCGTGCTTCATTTCTTGCTTCTAACCAGGAAGGTATCATTCGGAAAAGTGGGCTGGAAAAATATCTAGCTTCTTTTTCGGGTCAACATAGATTCCTTGATAACAAGTTAAGTCTTAATTTCAATTTCATTGCTTCAAACTACACAGAACAAATAGCACCGATATCAACGGATGCAGGAAGTACAGGTAACTTGATCAGTGCAGCAATGAACTGGAATCCAACTCTAGCGTTAGTAAGGAATGATGGAACTTTCAATCAAACAAATCCAAGCGGACAAATTAATCCGTTAGCCTTATCCGCCTATTATGATGATAATAACAATGTTACCACGCTTTTGGGTAGTATTAGCGCTTCTTATAAAATATTACCTAATTTGGAATATCAGCTTCTGTACGGTGCAAATTATGGAACAGGCTTAAGGAAATTCCAATTGCAGGGATTAATTGCGGCAACAGGAGGAAATGCAGATGGTAAAGGACAGGCAACTGTTGCCAATGCTCAGCTTTTTTCTCAAACGCTTACTCACACGCTAACATATAACGCAAATCTTACTGACAATTTAAGAATGAATTTGGTTGGCGGTTATGAATATTGGACAACCAAATATCAAAACCTTTCAACTTCTGTTTTTGGATTTAACTGGAATATACCTGGCGGTCAAATGTTACCTTTCCCTTATTACAATAATATGCAATCAGGTAACCAGGCGAATTTAAGAACAAGTTCTTATGTGGACCCAAGCGTTGAGTTACAATCGTATTTTGCAAGGGGAAGTTTCAATTTTTCAGACAAATATTTATTGACCGCTACTTTCAGGGCTGATGGTTCAAGCAGGTTTGGTAGCAATAATAAATATGCCTACTTTCCTTCAATCGGCGCAAAATGGGTAATAAGCCAGGAAAGCTTCCTTAAAGATAATAGAACATTAAATACTCTTGCTCTTCGGTTAGGATACGGAAAAACCGGGAGCCAGGATGGCATACCTGGAGGAGCGTCAAAGCAGATTGGTATAAATAATGGATACAATTCTACTCCTGGAGGCTCTGCTCCTTTTTCAATTGTAAACTATGCATCTCCTAACTTAAAATGGGAAACTGTAACATCAGTTGATGGTGGTATCGATTTTGGCTTTTTCCAAAATAGGATATTCGGTTATATTGATGCATTTTCTAAGAAAACAACGAATGTGTTATTCCTTTCTACTTTACCCGTACCGTCGAATGGCGCTAGTATTTGGAAAAACTTGCCTGGTGACGCTTATATAACCAATAAAGGCTTTGAAGTTTCAGTAGGTGCCGAAATTGTAAAAAAAGAAAACTTTAGCTGGAATTTAAATGTAAATATGGAGTATGTTAGAAATAAATTTATTTATCCGGCAATTGGAACCTCGCCTTTATATTTAACTGGTAGTATTACAGGGCAGGGAGTCTCCTCAGCATTTGCGGAAGCTATTGCAAATAATCAGCCAATTGATGTTTTTTATATTCGTGAATTTCAAGGATTTGATAAAAACGGAATTGCAATTACAAAAAGTCAGGCCTCTAGTTATGTTGGAGACCCTAACCCTCATGTAATTTTAGGTATATCAACGGATTTGAATTATAAAAAGCTAAGTTTAAATATCAATATGCACGGAGCTTTTGGCAACTACATTTATAATAATACTTTAACCAGTGTTACTAATTTAGGAAATATTTCAAATGGTAAAAATATTTCTAAGACATTAATTGGGACTAAGGAAAGCCTCGCAAATCCAGTATCTACTTCCACACGTTTCTTACAAAGTGGAAACTATATGAAATTAGGAAATGCAACTCTCAGTTATAATATTGGAAAAATTGGAAGAAGTGTAAGAAATGCCAATGTTTTTGTGTCCGGAACTAATTTGTTTGAAATTACGAAATATACCGGATTTGATGCAGAAGTAAGTACTGATCATAACAATAATGGTGTTCCTTCATTAGGCATTGACTATATCGGTTACCCAACTGCCAGAACAATTACATTCGGAATCAACTTTGGCTTATAATTTTAAAAATCAATTTTTAATTATGAAAAATATTAAAATATTTATTCTCCCACTACTGGCAGCCACAATTTTTGGTTGTACCAAGCTTAATGAAAAATTAAATGACCAATTTGAGATATCTCCAGCTGGTGGCAATGCTGATGCATCCGGCTTACTGCTAAATGCTTATAATGATTTGAATGGCCCTTTTACAAATCAGGATCAAATATTTTCTTTAGAAGAAAATACTTCTGATGAATGCTTGGTTCCTACACGTGGAGGAGATTGGGATGATAATGGTGTTTGGAGGGTATTACATGCGCATGCATGGGATGCTACACATGGCCAATCCGCAACTGTGTTTGTAAATTTAGGTACTATCGAAAGTGATGCTACAACGGTTCTGGCACTAAACCCCTCACCTGAACAGGCTGCGGAAGCCACCTTTTTAAGGTCAATGGCTCAATTTTATTTTTTAGATTTATATGGTCAGGTTCCATATCGGACAGTGGCAAACTATAACACTGTAGATGCAGCTCCGGTAATGACACCTGCTGACGCTATAGATACTTTAGTCAATAATTTAACAGGTATTATTCCCGTACTGGATGCCGCGAATGCTCCATATAGAGCCAGCCCGGATGCAGCAAGATTCCTGTTAATGAAAGTGTTACTGAACAAACAGGCCTTTTTAAACAGACAATCACCTGCTGCTGCTGATCCAGCAGATATGCAAAAGGTAATATCTTTAGGTCAGGCAATTATGAGCAGTGGAAATTATTCCTTAACACCTAGTTATTTTGATAATTTTAGCCCAAACAATGGCGGCTTCGCCTCTGGTTATGGTTCTGGCACTTCTAAAGAAAGGATTTTTAGCACCTCAAATAATGGAACATCCTCAAATAATGGCCTTAATCCCGCTGGAGTAAATGCAAGATGGATGATGACACTTCATTATAATTCCTGGGATGCCCCTGGTGTATATGGAGGTGCCGGATGGAATGGATTCAGCACCATAGCTGATTTTTATAACGCCTTTGATGCTAGCGATACCAGGCGTGGAAATGTTCCCTATAAAGGTGTTACAGACGTTTCTGGTTTAAAAGTTGGTTTACTCGAAGGACAACAATATAATGAAGCGGGTGAAAAGGTTGTAGATAGAAAGGGAAATCCACTTATATTTAGGGATAGTGTAAGTTTAGTCGAAGCTAACCCAGCTACATTGGAAGGCGATGGTATCAGAATTGTAAAATATGCTCCTGATTATGCAAATTATAGTGGGGGAGTACAGCGTAATCAATTAATTTTCTTTAGGTATGCGGACGTTATATTAATGGTTGCTGAAGCGCAATTGAGAAATAATGACGCAGCAGGCGCATTAACAACCGTTAATTTATTACGCGTTGCCCGCGGCGCTTCTCCTCTTACAACTGTATCATTGGTCAATGCATCAGACTTGTATGATAATAGTACTTTACTTGCCGAAAGACAAAAGGAAATGTATTGGGAAAGCTGGCGCAGGCAGGATTTGATCAGATTCGGAGTCTTTTTGCAACCATGGGCACTTAAAACCGCCGATGATCCAAAATATTTGTTGTTCCCGATTCCTGCAACACAATTAGTGGCTAATCCAAATCTGAAACAGAATCCGGGTTATTAAAGAATTTATGAGTTAAATAAGGGAAGAGGCTGTCTCAAAAGGACAGCTTCTTTTTTATTTTCTTTGTTTGCCTCGTCCTAAAACAGGGTTTACAGAATGTTCATGTTATCCATGATACGGACATGAAACCTTTAACTGGTATGGTTTATAAAAGCTGCGAGTCTTAGCGGAATTACGGTAACAGCGTTTTGTAAGAAAGACGCTTGTTTTATTTCAAAAACTGCACATAAGAAGCGAGAAGCTTTTATACCTCATATTTTCTTTGATTTCGAAAACAATTTTCCTTCTTCTTTTGTTCTCTCCTATTTTTGCCGAAAATTAAGAATGAATGTTTGCAAATAAAATAATAGCTATAACCGGCGGAACAGACGGAATCGGGAAGGCGCTTGTTGTTGAATTTTTAAATCGCGGTGCTGCCGTTGCTACTTGTTCGCGAACAGCAGAAAAATTACTGGATTTAAAAAATGAATTTGCGGGAAAACCTTTGTTTACTGTCGTTGCCGACGTAAGCAAAGAAGAAGATTGCAAAAATTTTATTGAATCAACAATTAAAAAATTCAACGGAATAGATGTATTGATCAACAATGCAGGAATTTCGATGCGTGGAATGATCCAGGAGACAAGCCTGGAAACTTTAAGAAAAGTGATGGATATTAATTTTTGGGGAACAGTATACTGCACGAAATTTGCCCTGGATTCAATTCTTAAAAATAAAGGAACTATTGTAGGAGTATCATCTGTCGCGGGTTTCAGGGGATTACCGGGAAGAAGCGGGTACAGCGCGAGTAAATTTGCAGTCAATGGTTGGCTTGAAGCATTGAGAACAGAATTACTGGAAACGGGCGTAAATGTAATGTGGGTTTGTCCGGGATTTACAAAATCAAATATCCGGAAAGTGGCATTAAATAAAGAGGCAAAACCGCAGGGCGAATCTCCTCTGAAAGAAGAAAAATTAATGACAGCCGAAGAATGCGCACAACATATCATCAAAGCCATTGAGAAGAGAAAACGAACACTCATATTAACTTTGCAGGGAAAAGAAACGGTTTATATAAATAAGTTTTTTCCTTCCCTAACAGATAAACTAACAAGAAAATTCTTTTTCAAAAATGGAGAATTAATAAAATAATTTTGAGAAATAAAAATCTTCATTTGCTACCTTTAAAAAAATCAGAATCATACACTTTTTTAAATGGCTTTAATTACACTTACATCAGATATTGGGCGGCAGGATTTTTTGACAGGTGCGGTAAAAGGCCAGTTGTTACAGATTAATCCGCAGTTTTCCATTGTTGATATTTCCCACGAACTTTCACCTTTTAATTACCCCCAGGCGGCATATGTTTGTCGCAATGCAATAAAAAATTTTCCTCAAAAAACGTTACACATTGTATTGGTAAATTTATTTGACAAACGGCCAGAACATTTATTGCTGATAGAACATAAAGGACAATTTATCGGATGTGCTGATAACGGTTTAATTACCATGATTCTTGAAGAAACGCCGGAAAAAATTGTTGCGCTTTCTTTAAATCCTTCGGAACAAAAAAATACTTTATACTGTGCAAAGGTTTTTGCAAAAGCATATCAAAATATTCTTGACGGAAAATCGATTGAAGAATGTGGCGATGCCAACGTTTCTATTGAAGTAAAAAACCCGTTACGTCCTTTGCTTGGAGAAAAATTTATTGAAGGGCAAATTATTTTCATCGATAATTTTGAGAATGTAATAATCAATATTACTAAAGAAGAATTTGAAGAGCAACGGCGCGGCAGAAGCTTTAAAATAGTTTTTAAACGAGATGAAGTAATTGAGAAGATCAGTGAGACTTATGCTGATGTTAACGAGAGCGAAAAATTGGCGTTATTTAATTCGGCTAATTATCTGGAAATAGCGATTAATAAAGGAAATGCAGCGGGTTTGTTTGGCCTGGAAGGTTATACTGAGAAAGTAAACATGCAGACGCAATACATGCAAAACCGTTTACTCTATCAAACGGTAAAAATATATTTTGATTAACTTCATATTCCTGTTTATTTGCCGACTCGGCAATGAAAAAGAAATATTACAATCTACAAATAACTTCTGCAGTAAACCAATAAATAATCAAGTTTATTCTTTCCTCTAAACATAATCAAACAACGCCATAAATCCGAAATCCATATGAAGCTGCATGTGGCAATGAAATAAACTTTTACCGGGATTATTTGCTGTAAAATCAACATCCATTTCCTGGAAACCGCCAAGCATTGCTACATCTTTTATAATTCCTGAAGTTGATTTTCCACCTACTTTTGTAATTTCAAAACTATGACGGTGAAGATGCATCGGATGAAGGTCGTCAGAGGCATTTCTCATATGTAGCCGATAACGTTTTCCTTCTTTTAGATGAAACATCGTTGGCATATTTTTCATATCAAAAGCAACGCCGTTAATTGTCCACCTGTTAAAACCTTTATCTGCTGCTTGTTGCTTCGCAAAAAGCATTTCAATGGTTTCATCCGGTTTTAGAACAGTTTCATTTTTACCAAACATGCTGTAATCCCACTTAAAAGATTTTGGCTTTATCCATTGAGGTTTCCCTTTTTTATTTTCGTATTCGATCACAATCCCCATCCCGTTTCCACGGTCATCATCCGATAAATCTCCCATGATCCAAACTCCCGGTTTTTTCATTTCTACAATCGCAGAAACCCGTTCTGCAGTTCCAAGCCATAATACAGGAACTTCCTTCGGATTTGGTACAGCGTTTCCATCAAGTGCAATTACTTTGAAAGTATGACCAGGCAAAGCAAGGCTTCGTATCTCAGAAGCGCTTCCATTCAGGATATGAAAGAGTACACGTTCTCCATATTTTACACCAATCGGATTTCCATGACCAAGCTGGTGACCGTTTACAGTAAATATTTTATAACCGACTTCATATCCTTTTGGTTTTCCGGCAGATAATTTTTCAGCGTTTTCCTGCATCGCTTTTAATTCAGAAATTTGTTTTCCAGATAAAAAATCCATTGCCATATCGCCACCTCGCATAAAATATGGTTCAAATTCTTTCAGCACAATAAACTCTTCCCGGTCGTAATCTCCGGCGTCGTTTTTTGGCTCAATATAAACCGGTCCTACTTCGCCGTTATATTGTCCGCGGTTCAGATTCGCACCTGCTATTAAATGGGTGTGATAAAACCGGAAACCGGATGGCCCAGGAATAAATATTTCGCGTCGCATACCGTGCGCCGGAATGTAGGGTGTTCCTTCTTCTGCAGCGCCATCTACTTCTACAGGTACCATCTGGCCATGCCAATGAAACTGTTCCGGTATACCCGTGTCGTTATAAATGTCAACTACCGTTCTTTGGCCTTCTTTAAACCTCAGTAACGGCCCTGGGAATTGCTGATTATAAGTAGTAGTAGAAATAATATGCTGGTGGCCCACTTCAACCAATCCTGTAGCGATGTGGATGGTATAATCGGCTTTCTCGTTAAATTGAATTTTATCCTTTGAATTCTTTAAACCTGTTGTTTTCTTATTTATAAAAAGTTCCGCTGCTTTTGCAGGAAAAGCGCTGGCAACAGGAAATGCAGAACTCCATTTTAAAAATTTTCTCCGGTTCATATCTTTCGTTTTAGGAGGTTATAGAAACAACTTTTTCTTTTTTGTGTGGTATTAATATGAATAATGAAATAATCCCAAGCAAGGAGAAAATTGCTCCAAAAATAAAGACAGAAGAATGGCTTACATTATCCCACAGCTGCCCTGCTACTATGCTGGCAATTAACCCGGTTATGCCGATAGTAGTAGAATACCAGCCGATGCCACTTGCTCTTACATGTGATGGAACAAAATCGGCAGCCATCGCTTTTCCTACAGATCTAAAAATTCCCTGGTACAATCCATAAAAACAAAATAAGGTTCCAATCAATAAAAGATTTCTGGTAAAAGCAAAACCAGCATACGTGATTAAAAAAATAACAAATGAAATAAGCAAAATATTTTTTCTTCCATATCTGTCAGATAAATGGCCGGCAGGATAAGAAATAAGCGCAGCTATCAAATTGTATACTGCGTAAATGATTATGGTGTTTTCAAAAGAAACGCCAATATCTTTTGTTTGCAGAATCAAAAATGCATTGCTGGAATTTCCGATTCCAAACAAAGCTGTCGCTAATAAATATTTTCTGTAACGAACCGGAAATTGTTTAAGTCCTACATCTATTTTGATTTTTGATTTTACATCTACCTTTTTTTCTTTTACCAATAAAATCATGATTACCGATAAAACGCCGGGTATAAATGCCAAATAAAAAACAGAACGGATGCTAAATTTCCACATGAAAAGAAGCGCTACGGCGATCAGTGGACCAATAAATGCGCCCAAATTATCTCCTGCACCTTCTAAGCCAAAAGCCTTTCCCCGGTGTTCTTCATCAGCAGAAGCTGCAATTAAAGCGTCACGTGGCGCAGCGCGTGAACCGGCTCCAAAGCGGTCCATAAACCGTGCTCCAAAAACGAGCGGCCAGGAAAAAGCAAGGCCCATAAAAGGTTTGGAGATTGCAGAAAGTATATAACCAAACACTGCAATTCCTTTTCGTTTTTGCAATTTATCAGATAAACTCCCGGAAAAGCCCTGCACAATATTTTGAGTAGTGCCGGCTACTCCTTCGATAAGCCCAACAATGCTTCCGCTTACTTTTAGCGTTTGCGTCAGAAAGATAGGAAGAACCGGATAAAGCATTTCAGAAGAAATATCTGAAAAGAGACTGGTTAAGGCCAACAAAAAAGTGTTTTTTGAAAGGCCTGAGAAAACGCTCTTTTTCTTTTCAGGTTCCATTTTTCTAATTTTTTAAACGACTAAAAAAAACATATACGCGCTGTTTTATTTTATTTTTTTCATTGTGATCTTTGTTCAATTTTATAATCTAACGAATTTTTTCCGCCACCATAAATCAATAAATAAATCAGCAGCAAAGTCATTGCAAAATCTGTACGATAATCGTGTGCCATAAACCAAAACCCTTTCTCTGTTAATTCAGGAATTTTTGTAGTAATAAATGCCACAATCATGATGATAAAAAGAGGAATGGAAGCCAACCTGGTAAACAAGCCAACCAAAATGAGCACGCTGCATACTATCTCAAATGCGCCGGTGAAATATGCCCAAAAAGCAGCATTATTAAATCCGATTTTTTCAAATCTTCCTGTACCAAGCAATTCCGGAAATAAATATTTCTGGATTCCTTCGGAAAAGAAAATAATTCCTACTGCTAACCTGCAAAGAAGCGTAGGAATTTTACCGGTTTTGTTCATGGAAAACATAAGGATATAAAAGTACTATAAGAATCTATAGCTCGCCCAAATAAAAAAAGCCTTACAATATTATTTGTTCTTAAACTTTTGCCGCTAAAAAACCGATCTAATTAACTTCAATCATTTTATTATATCTATTCCTGTATTCAATTGGTGAAACGCCGGTAATTTCTCTGAAAACTGTGCGGAAAGACTTAGTATCTGAATAGCCAACATCATACATTACTTCGTTTACATTTTTACCGCTGCTTTCGAAATCTTTCTTGGCTGCTTCTATTTTTACGCGCTGAATATATTTTATCAAAGTGTTAGCTGTGGCTCTTTTAAACCTGCGCTCGAGATTACGCCGGCTGACGGCTAACATAGAGGTCAATTGATCGACGGTAATTTTCTCGCGGTAATTTTTTTCAATAAATTCCTGCGCCTGTTTTACCTGCTCATCCTGGTGACCTTTTTGACCTTCAAAAATAATAAAAGGAGACTGGCTGTTACGATCCAGATCCACCTGAAAGTTTTTTGCGCAATGAATAGCTACTTCCCTTCCCGCATATTTCTCAATGATATATAAAATAAGATTTGCCGAAGAAAAAGAGCCGCCGCTGGTATAAATTCCTTGTTCATCAGTAATCACTTTTTCGGTTACCAGGTTTACTTTAGGAAACATTGTAGCAAAATCGTTGGCCGCCCGCCAGTGAGTGGAACAACTTTTTCCATTCAACAAACCGGTGCTTGCCAGCAAAAATGCGCCCACGCAAAGGCTGGCGACCTCAGCACCATTCTTATACTGCTGTTTTATCCAGTTTATACAATCAGTACTCTGCTGAATACCTTTTTTCAGATCGCCTTCAATTGCCGGAATGATAATCAAATCTGTCTTCTTCAGATTTTTTATTTCCACGTCAGAATGAATAGTACACATTCCATTATTTAAAAGAATAGATTTGGCACATCCTGCAATCTCCACTTTAAACAAAGGTGACTGGGCTTTTTCCTGTAAATATTGGTTTACGGAAAGGAAAGCACGACGCGGATTATCAATACTCCCTAAGTTACTGGATGGAGTTGCTAAAATGGTTATATGCTTCATTACAAGAATTTTAACAAACAAAAGTAATAGAATATTTTGTCGCAATCAACCCTTCAAATTGCCGTGTTGGCACCCTTCGCAAAATTAAAAATGAATCTACGTTTGCGATAGACTCAAAAATGGTGAAAAAAATTGTTTTGTTTAACCTGTAAAGGATTCTAGACAACTGTAATGCAAAGAGCTGCTGATGTACATTCTTAAGAAATAAAAATCCGGAAACTGGAAAATAAAAAAATTAAAAAATGGTAGAGGTTTTTAAAACAAATATTTATGCAGAAGGCGTTTCAGAAAAAATTGTTGAAATACTTTATGATCATTTTCCCGCCTGCAAAATAAATTTTGATCTGGATGATTGTGATAAAATTTTAAGAATAGAAGGTGTTGTTTTTGAAACTGAAAAAATAAAATTAATTGTAAATGAACATGGATATATGTGTGAAGTGCTTGAATAACTCAACATTCAATCCGTTCATTTTTCGTTTTTTCAATTCACGGTTGTTTGTTGAAGATTTCATTTTCTGATTGTGATTGAAATTCAGATGACTAATTAAGTACAGTCGGACTTACTTTCAAAATCTCATTGCAGGCGTTATAAAATTCAGAACACTCTTTAGAATAAAACGCTTTTGTTGAAGTTGGTGTTAAATGAAAGTAATCAACGATTTGCTCTTTAATTTCCGGTGTTACATTGCTGAATTTATCAGCTTCTAATCGAAGC
>Ga0157371_10001567_pt1 | contig 23488 bp, 16 predicted proteins | sample C45metaG_FD_113462 | JGI IMG/M metagenome (GOLD analysis project Ga0157371, IMG submission 113462) | Corn rhizosphere microbial communities from Kellogg Biological Station, Michigan, USA - C4-5 metaG | ecosystem: Host-associated > Plants > Roots > Rhizosphere > Soil | place: USA: Michigan...
ATTTGTTACGGTGCACAATTGATTGCAAAAGTGTACGGAGGCAATGTAGAAAAAAGCGATAAGCGTGAATATGGAAGATCTAAATTGCAAATAACAAATCCGGATGATGCACTGTTGAAAGATGTAAAAAATGATTCAGATGTATGGATGAGCCACAGCGATACGATTAAAAAACTGCCTGAACACTTTTCAATTTCTGCGAGTACACATAACATTCCTGTTGCAGCTTTTAGCAGTAAACAAACAAATAATCCAATTTTTGGTTTACAGTTTCACCCCGAAGTTTATCATTCTGCCGAAGGCAAAAAAATTATAAAGAATTTTTTATTGAATATCTGTAACTGTAGCCAGGACTGGACTCCGGCTCATTTTATTAACGATACGATTGCTTCTATTAAAAAAACGATCGGCAATAAAAAAGTAATCATGGCTTTGAGCGGCGGCGTAGATTCTACGGTAGCTGCTACCTTAATTCACAGGGCAATTGGCAAAAACCTTTATGGAATATTTGTTGATAATGGTGTGCTGCGAAAAGATGAATTTGAACAGGTAATAGAATCATGTAAAAGCATTGGATTGAATATTAAGGGCGTTGATGCAAAAAAATTTTTTTACACACAGCTAGCGGGAAAATCAGATCCGGAGGAAAAAAGGAAAGCTATTGGAAAAAGTTTTATAGAGATTTTTGATCAAGAAGCACATAAGATAGAAGGCATTGAATATCTGGGTCAGGGAACAATTTATCCTGACGTAATAGAATCGGTTTCTGTTCATGGCCCTTCTGTTACAATTAAATCCCATCACAATGTCGGCGGACTTCCCGAGAGAATGAAACTTCAATTGATAGAACCACTTCGTTCTTTATTTAAAGATGAAGTAAGAAGAGTCGGACTGGAATTGGGATTACCTTCTTCATTATTAAACCGTCATCCTTTTCCCGGGCCCGGATTGGCGATTAGAATTTTAGGAGAAGTGACTGAAGAAAAAGTAGCGCTATTGCAGAAAGCGGATGCAGTTTATGTGAATGCTTTGAAAAAATTTGATTTATATGCAACGGTGTGGCAGGCAGGTGCTATCTTATTGCCGGTAAAAAGCGTAGGAGTAATGGGCGATGAAAGAACTTATGAATTTACAATTGCTTTGCGCGCCGTTACTTCTGTAGACGGTATGACAGCCGACTGGGCGCATCTTCCATACGATTTCCTCGCTTATGTTTCTAATGAAATTATTAACAACATCAAAGGAATTAACAGGGTGGTTTATGACATCAGCAGCAAGCCGCCGGCAACGATTGAATGGGAATGATGCAGGCATATAATCTGCCATTGGGCGAATCAATAAATATAATTAATCACGAATAAGCAGGAAGGCTCTTAAAAATAATGAAGTATCTCTTTAATTTTCTTGTTTTTTTTGTTTTTACAGGAACACAAAATTCATTTGCGCAAAGCACCTCTCCGGTAAATACTAAAACTTATCGTGTCGCTATTTTCGCGCCGCTCTATCTTGATTCAACTTTCGACGGGAGCAGATTAAAATCAGAAAATTCAATTCCAAATTTTGCAGTTGCCGGTCTCGATTTCATCCAGGGGGCTCAAATTGCGCTGGACACTTTAAATCTTAAAGGTCAACATATGGATGCATTTATTTATGATTCAAAATCTGCCTCGGAACCAGTTCCGTTAGTAATTAAAAACGGGAAGTTAAATGATGTTGATTTGATAATCGGTTCTGTAAAAGAGCCTGAGTATGGAACTCTTGCCCGCTTTGCAGCAGAAAGAAAGATTCCGTTTGTATCCGCAACTTATCCCAATGATGGTTATGTAAGACAAAATCCATTTCTAATCATTGTCAATTCTACCTTGAAAGCTCATTGTGAAGCAATCTTCAGTTACCTGCTTCAAAAACACGGGACGGATAATATTTATCTCGTTAAAAAGAAAAACGACAATCGGATTGATAATTATTTCAGAGAAATAAATATGGCAGAAGGAAAGCCGCTTTTAAAAATAAAAACCATTATGCTTGACAGCTCCATTTCTTCTGAAGGATTGAAATATTTAGTGGATACAACGAAACCCGTTGTAATTATTGGAGCAAGCCTCGATCCAACTTTTTCGCAAAAACTGTCTGATGCTATTTTTCCGATTCAAAAAACAAATCCGTTTCTTTTTATTGGAATGCCTAATTGGGATGGCTTCCCCGGCTTCTATAAAAAAGGAGCTTATAGCGATTTTCCCATTCGCTATACTTCACCACATTATAACGTAAAAAATAGCACATTCAGCAATTTTCTTCAGAATAAATATTTTGACTTGTATCGCACCAAACCGAGCGATATGGCGGAAAAAGGCTTCGAAACGACTTATTATTTTACATCAATTTTGCTAAATCATCCTTTAGATTTTATGCATAATATCGACGATACTTCTCATGCAGTTCTTCACAATTTTAATTTCCGTCCGGTTTATCATAACCAAAGTTCTACTATGGATTATTATGAAAATAAACACCTTTTTATTATGAAAATATTAAATGGTGAGACAGGAAGAGAATGGTAAAATCAACATTTATTACTCCTAATTTATCCCTAATGCACAAAAGCTTTTTAGCCGCAATTATTATTTTTTTAAGTGCTCCGGCTCAATCTCAAACAACTGAAAATCTCGTGCAATATGTAAATCCAATAATAGGCACCGAACGCATGGGGCATACTTATCCGGGGGCTACCGTTCCTTTTGGAATGGTTCAATTAAGTCCTGATACAGACACGATTCCTTATGAAACGGATGGGCATTATAATCCTGATGTTTATAAATACTGCGCCGGTTATAAGTATGATGATCAAACGATTGTTGGCTTTAGTCATACTCATTTTAGCGGCACCGGTCATTCTGATTTGGGCGATTTTTTGATCATGCCAACTGTTGGAAAATTGCAATTAAATCCGGGAACAGCTGATGATCCTAAAAGTGGTTTTCGCTCTGCATATTCTCATAAAAATGAAGTAACAGAAGCTGATTATTATAAAGTGAAATTGGATGATGACAATATCCTCGCTGAGCTTACAACTACCGCCCGTGTTGGTTTTCATCAATATACTTTTCCGAAGACGGACAGCGCGCATATCATTTTAGATCTGATGAGCGGCATCTATAATTACCCTGATAAAAATGTGTGGACATTTATCCGCGTGGTGAATGATTCATTGATTACCGGTTATCGCGAAACAAGCGGATGGGCAAGAACCAGGACTGTTTATTTTGCCATGCAATTTTCAAAACCTTTTATTAAATATGGCAGTAAAGATTTTTCTAAAAGAGAGCCATATCACGGATTCTGGGGCAAGTTTGATCAAAGAAAAAATTTTCCTGCATTAGCCGGAAGACAATTGAGAATGTATTTTAATTTCAAAACCGATGAAGGAGAAAAGATCAAAATAAAATTTGCCCTTTCACCGGTAAGCCAGGAAAATGCTTTAAATAATATGCGCGTAGAAACTCCCGGATGGAATTTTGAAAAAATAAAAGAACAAGGACAAGCGCAATGGAATAAAGAATTGAATAAAATTGTGATAAATGCAGATAAAGATGAGAAAATAAATTTTTATACTGCAATGTATCACGCGTTTATCAATCCAACAATTTACATGGATGAAAACGGTGACTACAAAGGATTAGATCAGAATATTCACAAAGCAAAAGGCTTTACCAATTATACCACTTTTTCTTTGTGGGATACGTATCGCGCTTTACATCCGTTGTTCAATATCATTCAGCCAAAACGAAATGGCGATATGATCAAATCAATGCTCGCTCATTATGATCAAAGTGTGATGCACATGCTGCCAATCTGGTCTAATTCTGCAAATGAAAACTGGTGCATGACCGGTTATCACGCTGTTGCAGTGATTGCTGATGCAGTTGTAAAAGGGAATACGCCCTTTGATCCAAACAAAGCGTTAGATGCATGTGTTACTACAGCTCATCACAGAAGCTATGATGGTATTGGTTTATATGAAGACATGGGCTACATTCCTGTTGATAAAAATAGCACCGGCACTTCTACCACCTTAGAATATGCGTATGACGATTGGGCAATTGCACAAATGGCAAAGAAGCTTGGCAGAATGGATATTTACAAAGAATTTATAAAGCGTTCTGAAAATTATAAAAACGTTTTTGATCCTTCCGTCGGATTTATGCGCGGACGTTTGAGCGATGGATCTTTCAAAAAAGATTTCGATCCGTTGAGCACATCAGGACAAGGTTTCATCGAAGGAAATTCATGGAATTATTCTTTGTTTGTTCCGCAGGATCCTGCTTCTTTAATCCAACTGATGGGCGGAAAGAAAAAGTTCACTCATTATCTTGATACATTATTCACCATGCATTTGCCGGATAAATTTTTTGCAGAAACAGAAGATATTACAAGAGACGGAATCATCGGCGGCTATGTGCATGGAAACGAGCCTTCACATCATATCGCTTATTTATACAACTGGACAGATGAACCATGGAAAACGCAACAAACCGTTCGCATGATCTTAAAAAATCAATATCATACCGGCGCTGATGGTTTAGGAGGAAATGATGATACCGGTCAAATGAGTGCCTGGTATATTTTCAGTACGATTGGTTTTTATCCGGTTGCACCAGGATCTGATGTTTATCAAATCGGAAGTCCAGCGGTGAATGCAGCAACAATGCATTTAGAAAACGGAAAAACATTTTCAATTGTAGCAAAAAATCAAAGCGATAAAAATGTGTATGTTCAAAAAATCGAATTGAATGGAAAGCCTTTAAATCGTTTATACATCAGCCATTCAGAAATTATGAATGGAGGAAAGCTGGTGTTTTATATGACAGATAAACATTCATAAAATTAAATTTCAGTAAACGAAGAAATAAAAGCAATTTACTTTTTAGTTTTTATCTCTTCTGAATAGAAGACAGAAGCTGTTTTAAATGCCAAGTTTCTATTTCACAGAAATTGCTTTCAAAATTTCCATTGTACTTTTATAGCCATTATAACAATCATTTTCGATGAAAATAAAACTGAGAAATTATGGCGATGAAAATATACACGAAAACTGGAGATGCAGGAAAAACAAGTCTTATCGGAGGAACTAAAGTTTTAAAAAGTGACCCGCGCATCGAAGCCTATGGAACCGTTGACGAATTAAATTCTTATATAGGATTGGTTTCAGATTTTTGCACGGATGATCATGCAAAAACTATCTTAAAAGAAATTGAGGACCGGCTTTTTACAATTGGGTCCGAACTTGCCTGCGATCCTCAAAAGAATGTAAAAATGAACATTCCTGACCTCCATGAAAACGATGTGGAATTGCTGGAAAAAGAAATGGATGAAATGGATGCAGAACTTCCGCCGATGAAAAACTTCATTTTGCCGGGAGGCTCTCCTGCAATATCTTTTATGCATATTGCCCGTTGTGTTTGCAGGCGCGCAGAAAGATGTTGCGTTAATCTAAAAGAAAACGGAGGCGACGTAAGTCCATTAATTTTGAAGTACGTTAACCGGTTGAGCGATTATTTATTTATGCTTGCACGTTATACAGGAATGAAAAATGATGTGCCTGAAATAATTTGGAAAGCAAGAATATAAAGTCGAAGAATTATTTTATAAAGAGGTTTCCGTTTTATTTAATTGTTCGGAATATCCTGCTCCATCTGATTCCGTCATCACCATAGCTAAACCAGATCAATGAAGCTTTGCCTACAATGTGATCTTCCGGAACGTAGCCCCAGTAACGGCTGTCGAGAGAATTGTGGCGGTTATCTCCCATCATCCAGTAATAATTCATCTTAAAAGTATAAGTTGTTGCGGGTTTATCATTGATAAAATACTGGCCATTTTTTTCTTCAAATTTATTCGCCTCGTAAGTATCAATACAGCGCCTGTAGCGCCTGATATTTTCAGGAGTCAATTGTATAGTAGCCCCTTTTTTCGGAATCCATATTGGCCCATAATCATCGACCGTCCAGCCATTGTCCGCTTCATACGGAAATAAGAAGGGGCTTTTATCATATTCTCCAAGAGGCATCGGCTCAATACTTTTTACAGACGGAAAAATTTTCAGCTGTAGTTTTTCTGCATCGCTCATGCCAATCTGGTAAGAATTAGTTCCAAGCATTCTCACCTGGTTTTTGTTTTGATCATCAGTATAATGGATACCGATACTGTTTAACTGATCTGGATCAAGAGGGGCGGTTGTTGTTACTAAATAATTAAATTCGTGATATTGTGGTAATGGCTGCGCAACACCGTTAATATAGATCACCCGGTTTTTTATTTGCAATGTATCACCTGCAATCGCCACACATCTTTTTATAAAATTTTCTCTTTTATCAACAGGCCGCGTAATAATCAAATCGCCATATTGATCCAGAACACGTTGCCTCGCTTCCGGCTCAGAAATATGATCAGCCATCATTCTGCCTTGTATTTCCTGGTAATAAGTGATCTGCGAACCATGTTGATAATCATTGATCAAAGTATCGTTAACCGGAAAATTAAATACCACAACATCTTCTCTTTTTACCGGTCTTGGAAACCAGCGTATATAGGGAAGCTCAATCCATTCTACGTAAGATTTTGTATTGGTGCCAAGAATAGTGTGATGCATGAAAGGCAGTGCCAGCGGTGTGTTTGGAAGCCGTGGCCCATACGCAAACTTGCTTACGAAAAGAAAATCATTTACCAATAAGGTTTTCTCCATGGAGGGAGTTGGAATCGTGTAAGCTTCAAAAACAAAAGTGCGGATCAAAGTGGCAGCTACTATAGCAAAAACCGCTGCATCTATCCATTCGCGAATAGCGCCTTTTTTATAATTCTTTACCACTGCTATTCCGGCATATCTTTCCTGGTCTGAAAAACCTAAATAAGGAAAATAAATAAAAGGGAAAAAAACGGTGAGAAAATGATGCCAAAGGCCAAAACGGCCAAAGTGTTCTACGAATTTTATATTGATCCAGATGGTAATAAATTGTCCGGCGATAGGAATCAATTGAAGAAAAAACCAGATCTTTTTCAGTTGCATTTTTTCTACCATGCACCAGGTATTGTATAATGGAATCAGGCCTTTCCAGGGAGCGATTCCTGCTTTTTTAAACATTCCATATAGACCAATAAGAACTGCGATTGATGCGAGAATAAACAGAAGTAAACCTATACTCATGAGCTAATTATTATAAAAGAAACAAAAGTAGCATATTAAATTTCTTAATAAAAAATGAAAAGAAAATAGTTATCATTAGTTTAACAACATAGCATTAGTTCATTAAAAACGAAAAGACTAAATATCATTATTTGTTGATTTACTATAGTTCTCATGCATAGAGAATCAATTTATTGTAAAACTTTTTTCAAAATATTATTTACTTCATCTGCATTATTCATAAGCAATAAATGCCCTCCGCCTGGAATAACATAATCAGGATCTTTGATGTATTTTATAGGGAAAATATGATCATTCGTTCCATGAATATGAATTACATTTTCGGGACTCCATTCATTCTTCCAGTTCACAATTTCATTGATGGCAAAATCAGTATATCGCTGATCAATATTTTTCCGATATTCTCTTAGTAATTTTTTCTCTTCTTCTGTTTCTACACCCAGATTATAATTTTCTATCGGCTCAAGAATTCTAAAAGGCCGCAGCGGAATTATTTTGTTCAAATGCAGCCAGGCAGTAAGCTTCATGAAGAAAGGAAGCTCATAACGGTTACGGATACTCGAAATTAAAATCACCTTTTCTACAGGAATCAATTTTGCAATCTCAATAGCCATCATTCCTCCAAATGATAAACCAATAAGAACGGGATTTGGATGAACAATCTCGCGGCTCATTTTATATGCATAAGTAGCAATTGTTTCATGAGGTGCAGGAATTTTCCATTGGATGAAATGAACATCATTATTTCCAAAATCCAATTTCGAAAAAACCCGCTCATCAGCGCCGAAACCACTTATGATATAAATGTGTTTCATAAAAAACCTCATTCGCTTTAAAATTATTTATCAAAAACCCATCCTACTTTTTCGGTAAAACATAATTTTCCACGTCTTCAGCGGTAATAGTTTTGCCCGACAGAATGATCAATCTTTCTACCACATTTCTCAATTCACGCACATTTCCCGTCCATTTATACTTTTGCAAAAGCTCGATCGCTTTTTTATCAATAGATTTTTTTGGCTGTCCATAATCAGCAGCCACATCCTCCAGAAACCGGTCAATTAATAAAGGAATATCAGAAGCGCGTTCATTTAAAGTAGGAACATGCAAAATAATTACCCCAAGACGATGGTACAAATCGAGACGGAAATTTTTATTTTCAACCTCTTTTAAAAGATCTTTATTTGTCGCAGCAATCACTCTCACATCTACATTAATATCTCTGTCGGCGCCCACCCTGGTTATCTTTCCTTCCTGCAACGCACGCAATACTTTTGCCTGCGCATTCAAACTCATATCGCCGATTTCATCCAGAAATAACGTTCCACCGTTCGCTTGTTCAAATTTTCCGATACGCTGTTTTACAGCAGAAGTAAAACTTCCTTTTTCGTGGCCAAACAATTCACTTTCAATTAATTCTCCGGGGATCGCTGCACAGTTCACTTCAACGATTGGGGCATTGCAACGCGAACTTTTCTGATGGATCCATCTTGCCACTAATTCTTTGCCCGCGCCATTTTCGCCTGTAATCAAAACGCGCGCTTCCGTTGGCGCTATTTTTTCAATCGTGTCTTTTATCTGTCGGATCGGTCCTGATTCTCCAACAATTTCCTGAACCTTAGCAACCTTACGTTTCAACACTTTGGTTTCTGCAACCAACGTCGTTTTGTCCATCGCATTCCGAAGTGTGATTAGCATCCGATTGAGATCCGGTGGCTTTGAAATATAATCATAAGCTCCTTTTTTTACCGCTTCAACGGCAGTTTCAATATTCCCGTGGCCGCTGATAATTATAATAGGAACTTCAGCATTAATTTCTTTTGCTTTTTCCAAAAACTCTATCCCATCCAGCTTTGGCATTTTAATATCGCAAAGAACCAGATCGTAATTTTTTGATTTAAATTTACTCAGCCCTTCTTCACCATCAGAGGCTTCATCAATTTTATATCCTTCAAACCCTAATATTTCCGTAAGCGTTTTTCTGATCGCTCTTTCATCATCTATAATAAGAATGGAAGCCATGTTTTTTTAATTATTTAATTACTGTTTTATTTTTTTTATTGTTGAATGGTTTTTTATCATTTTCAAATTATTTAAGCCTCCATCATCAGATATGCTTTTATAAATCCATCTAACTCTCCATCCATCACCGGGCCTACATTTCCCACTTCAAAATCGGTGCGATGGTCTTTGATCATTTTATAGGGATGAAAAACGTAACTGCGGATCTGGCTCCCCCACTCTATCTTCTTCTTGGATGAATTATTAATATCGAGTTGTTCCTGTCTTTTTCTCATTTCTTCTTCATACAAACGGCTCTTCAACATCGCCATTGCTTTCTCACGGTTTTCTCCCTGTGTGCGTGCCTGCTGGCATTCAACAATAATTCCGGAAGGCTTGTGAGTCAGTCGTACAGCGGTTTCTACTTTGTTTACATTTTGTCCGCCACTGCCACCGCTTCTGAAAAAAGCCCATTCCACATCAGCAGGACTTACTTTTATTTCAACCGTATCATCAATTAAAGGATAAACATAAACGCTTGCGAAACTTGTGTGGCGACGTGCATTACTGTCAAATGGAGAAATGCGAACTAAACGATGAACGCCACTTTCTGCTTTCAAAAATCCGTAAGCAAAGGGCCCGTCAAATTGCAAAGTGGCACTCTTGATTCCCGCTCCGTCTCCTTCCTGGAAATCAAGCTCGATGACGCTCCAACCCTGCTTTTCACCATACATTCTGTACATGCGTAAAAGCATTTCTGCCCAATCCTGGCTTTCGGTTCCGCCCGCGCCAGAATTGATTTGCAGAATCGCCGGCATTTCATCTTCCGGTTTGTTCAACGTACTTTTGAACTCCGCTTCTTCAGTAGCTTTTACGGCAGCATCGTAAGCCTCTTTCACTTCTTCTTCAGATGCTTCCCCTTCTTTCCAAAAATCAAAAAGCACTGCGAAATCTTCCACTTTTGTTTTTACATCGTTGTATAAATCCAGCCAATATTCATCCAGCTTGATCGATTTTAATATGGAAGTAGCACGTTTGCTATCGTCCCAAAAACCGGCTGACAGAGATAATTGTTTGTCGTTATTTATTTTTTGTTCGCGGTTCTCAACGTCAAAGAAACCTCCTCAAGACCACCAAACGGTCTCTCAAATCTTTTAATAATTCTATAGTCATGGCAGCAAATATAATGAGGATAAAGTAATGATGAAATATCTTAACAAGATTTAAATTACAGTCAATAATGTATTTTTACACAACTATATTTTCTATCAAAACAGCAAAAGAATCTTTGTTTAAGTAAAACACAAATCATCATTAAAAGTTCTTTTACTGTAAAATAATAATGCTGAAAAAAATTAATTAAAATGAACATCACCGTTTTTTTCGAGAGAGACCTGGATAAATTGAAACAAGAACTTAATTTATTCGAAAATGAAAATGACATCTGGAAAACTAAAGAAGGCATTATAAATTCAGCAGGAAATTTAACGACGCATCTTCTTGGAAATCTGAACCATTTTATTGGAAAAACTTTGGCGAATACGGATTATGTAAGAAACCGTGAAGAAGAATTTTCTGTGAAAAATATTTCAAGAGAGAAATTGATCAGTGACATCGATTCTCTGAAAGAAATTATAAGAAACACTTTACCAGAATTATCAGAAGAAGATTTAAAAAAACAATTTCCTATAAAAATCCAGGAACAGACTTTCACAACAGAAAACATGTTGACATTTTTACTCGCCCATCTGAATTATCATTTGGGACAAATTAATTATTTAAGAAGAATGTTGTAAGAAGAAGGGCGACTGACAGTGATCCCTCTGCTGATACCTGATACCTGATACCTAATGCTTTTTAAAAAAATTTCATTAACCGGATACAAAAATTATCAAACAAAAACTTTTGATTTTAAAGAAAGAATCGTTGGCATTTGTGGCTTGAATGGTAAGGGAAAAACCAATCTTTTAGACGCGATCAATTATTTGTGTTTTACCAAAAGTTATTTTTCAAAATCCGATACTTTAAATATTCATTTTGGGGAAGAAGGTTTTCGCCTGGAAGGTGAACTGCAAAATGAAATTGAAAAAAATAAGACACAAAAAATTATTTGCATTTATCGTGCTTCACAAAAAAAAGAATTTTATTTAGATGACGTTGCCTACGAAAAATTCTCTCATCACATTGGCAAATTTCCATGCGTTATCATTGCTCCTGACGACATTGAAATGATCACAGGCGGAAGCGAAGAAAGAAGAAAATTTATTGACACTTTGATTAGCCAGATAGATCCGGAATATTTGCAACAACTGATCATTTATAGTAAAGTGCTTGCGCAAAGAAATGGCTTTTTAAAAAATGAAGCTTTGCGTGGAAGATTTGATTTCGCTTTGCTGGAAACACTGGATCAGCAATTGATCGCGCCCGCAAATTATATTCATAAAACAAGGAAAGATTTTTTTCAAAAACTATTCCCTTCGGTGCAACAATTTTATAAAAATATTTCCGGAAATAACGAAGTGGTTTCTCTCGAATACAGCAGTTTATTGAATGAAAACAGTTTTGAAGAACTGTTGATTGCAGCGCGGCAAAAAGACCGCCTGACACAAAGAACCAATGTCGGAATTCATAAAGATGATTTGATTTTTTTATTGCACGAAAATGTTTTTAAAGCGATCGCATCCCAGGGACAAAGAAAGAGTTTGTTGTTTGCATGCAAACTCGCCGAATTTGAAATTTTAAAAAAAGTAAAAGGCTTCTCGCCGGTTTTATTACTCGATGATGTGTTTGAAAAATTGGATGAAAGCCGGATAAAAAATTTATTGAAATATGTTTGCAAGGAAAATAATGGCCAGGTTTTTATCACCGACACACATGCGGATCGTCTGGAACATTCCTTGTCCCAATTTGGAAATGCGGTTCAGATTATTGAGTTGAAATAATTGGCTTGTTTAGAAGTTTAAAATGTGCAGGCAGATTATTTTCTATTAAAATTTCTTTCTTAAAAAATACTTGCACAATAAATTTACCTTCGCCTCATGGCAGAATTATCAATCGGTGATGCATTAAAAGACTTTCTCAAAAAAAGCAAACTTAAAAGTGGCGTACAGGCAATGCAGGTGCAGGACGCATGGGAAAAGATCATGGGAAAAACCATCGCAAATTATACGGATAAAATTGAGATCATCAATTCAACTTTATTTATTTCTACCAATATCGCTCCCTTAAAAAATGAGCTGATCTACCAAAAAACAAAGATTATCGAAAGAGTGAATGAAGCGTTGGGAGAAAAAGTGATTAAGGAAGTAGTGATAAAATGATTTCTTGCGCTGCTTTTTTTAAAAAAGAAAAATTTCCATTATTTCTTAGTTTACTATATTTAGAAATAAATTTCATAATGGAACGGCGTATTGCCTTCAGGTAATTATTTGAAATTCATCATGATCTTTGAGATTATTTTGGGAATTGCCATTGGGATATTGGAATTTTTAAGATAAAACGGATAAAATACGATCATTTCATCTTCACTCTTGGATCAATGATTCCATAAAGCATATCTGCCAAAATGTTAATGAGCACAAAGATCGTTGCTGCAAAAAGCACTGAGCCCATTACTACCGGATAGTCTAATTTTTCCAAAGCATCTACGGTTACTTTGCCAATTCCTTTCCAACCGAAAATATATTCTACAAAAAAAGCTCCTGCCAGTAATTCGGCAAACCAGCCGGTAATAGCTGTCAATACAGGATTTATTGCATTTCTCAACGCATGGTGCAGCACCACTTTTCTTTTGCTCAAACCTTTTGCATAAGCCGTTCTGATGTAATCCTGGTTGAGCGTATCCAGCATCGAACTTCGCGTTAACTGTGTGATAATGGAAAGCGGGCGAATACCTAATGTTAGTGCCGGCAGAATTAAATTTTGCAAAGTAAGATATCGTTCTCCTGTAACCTGGTCGATATTAAACCAGCTTCCTGTCAATGATAAACCGGTGTAATCATGCAGCACCAAACCAAATACATACGCAATAACAATTGCCATAAAAAACGACGGTGCTGAAATACCGATCACGCTTATGAAAACAGAAGCGGTGTCCATCCACGTGTTTTGTTTTACCGCAGCAAGAATTCCCAAAAATATTCCAACTATTATTGCAAAAAACATAGCCGCACAAGCCAGCATGATCGTTCCCGGCAACGCTTCCATCAACACATCTGTCACTTGTTTCTTGGTTTGATAACTTCTTCTTAGATATGGAATTTTGATTCCAATCTTTTCATGGCCGCCAACAAAAAACCCGCGCAATCCTTTTTCCTGAATTTCTTCTTTCGTATCAATACTGATGGGAGAAATATCATTCACATAAAAAACAAACTGTTTCCATTTTGGCTGATCCAGGTACAATTCTTTGCGGATATTTTCCATTGTTTTTTTATCTCCTGTTTGTCCCAAAACCATTCGCGCAGGATCGCCAAAAGCCTGGAAAATAAAAAACACAACAACGACAACGCCCGCTAATACCAGTAAACCATACGCCAGTTTTTTTATAAGAATATAAAACATCTTTTTATTAGAAAAGCTTTTTTTTCAGAATTAGTAAACGAGCTTGAAAATGCTTTTTTTGCACAATTTATAGTATTCCTTAGTAAACAAACAAATATCATCAATTCTTATTCTTCCATTTCAACTATTGTTGATTTTCTGAAAAACCCGATAGCTGCGGGTTCGTATAAAAATAAAAAAGGCTACAAATAAATGCAGCCTTCTATAAAGTTTGAGAATTTTATTTTATCTATCGTCCCGCTTTTTCCAATTGATATAATGCAGAAATTTCATCGGAACTTAATGCTTTATTGTAAACCCTTACCTGGTCAATATTGCCAACAAATGCATGTGGCCATGTATCAGAAGTATGTGGTTGTCCCGGAACATTATTAATCCAACCACCAATAATTACGCTGGACGGAGTCATTGGTGTATAAACATTGTTGCCGCGAGTATTATATGCGCCAATGCTAACTCCATTTGCATAAATCAGGCAATTAACAGGATTATTGTTATCGACGGTCATCGTTACATTGATCCATTTGTTAGTAGAATCAATTACTACTCCGACAGGAGGATTACCAAAAGGATCGTTTCTGTTATCTTGTAAACCGTTTGCAGGATCAGTATACCAGCCATGAACCACTAAAGTATCATTAGAAGCCGGCTTCCATGACGTTTCCAGTCCAAGGTTAATGTTTCCAAAAGTGCTGTTTGGTTTGGTGAGCTGAAATATCATTGAAGTGAATGAATGATCCACTGAATCTCCAGGGTTTTTACCGTTATTCTGCACCTGAACCCAGGCGCTTACTGAGAAAGTAGTCATTCCATCTAATGCGGGAATAGAGTTATAAAACAAATATCCACTGTCTAATTTTACTGCCTGGCCTTCTACTCCATCTGTGTAGCTTGCATTTGCTGAAGATGTAGGAGCAGTACCGGATTTGATTTCTTTTTGATTGCCATCAAAATTCCAATAGGCGACTAAATTTGCGGAAGCTACAGAATCAGAAGCCGCATAACCACCAATTGGAGGAAGTTGAATATCCGGTGTGGAATCATCTTTGGAACAAGAAGTAAACGCGACGGAGAAAAGAAATGTTCCTGCCAGAATCATAGAGACATTTTTCATTGATAACTTTTTCATTGTTTTTTTTATTTGAGTTGAAAAAAGGGATTAAAAATCAGTTAATGTAAAAGCTACGGCTTCAAAATCTATTCCTAAAAACAGCTTTGTTTAACAAACCCTTTATATCTAACTTTTATTTAGCATTTTTTACACAATCAATACGGAAACATTTAATATCCCGGATTTTGAACAAGTTTTCCATTACTCAGGTTGATTTCAATTTGTGGAATTGGGAACACATCATTTTTCCCATCAACATATGGTTTTCCCAAAGCTCTCAAAACAGCTCCTGCCCTGCCTGTTCTTTGCAGGTCAAACATCCGGTCGTGTTCAAAAGCCATCTCAACCCTGCGTTCTTTATAGATTGCTTCTCTTAAATCTGCCTGGTTATTTGCAGTTGTACTTGCCAGCCCAGCGCGGTGACGAACACTGTCCAGCGCTTGTTTTGCTACCTCCAGATTTCCCAATTCATTTTCAACTTCCGCTTTGATCAGCAAAATTTCACCAAAGCGAAAAATGCGCAGATTTTTATTTGTCTGTACATCGTCTCCATCATATGTTTCTTTGGTTTTGCTTACGTAAGATTTGTAATTATACCTTGGATTGGTAGCATTTGGACTTACAACATATCCATCCCAAAGTGTTTCACCCCTGAACATGATTGTGGCTGCTTCTCTTACGTCTCCCGGCTCGTATGCATTTACAAGATCTTCCGAAGGGGTATTAAATCCCCAACCCAAGCCATTGGCACCACGGGGAGCCTGCACTAAAAAGTATTCCCAGATTCCAAGGTTCGGCTGCGTTCCAATCGCGTTCACTTCCCAGATAGATTCCGGCGAAAACTCGCCCACCTCGCGCCAGATCTTCGAATAATCAGCATCAAGCGAATATTGATTGGAAGAAATAATTGCATCACACATCGCTTTTGATTCTGCCCATTTTTTTTCATACAAATAAACTTTCGCCAGTAAAGCTTCCGCAGCGCCTTTGCTTACTCTTCCATATTCTGCCGGTGGAATGGTCAGAGGAAGTTTTGGGATTGCATCCAACAGATCCTTCTCAATAAAAGCATATACTTCTTCCTTTGTTGCACGGGTGGTAGCGCTTTCAATTTGAGCTTCAGATTCTAAAACATTATCAATAATGGGAACGCCACCAAAAATCCTTACAAGATTCCAATAAAAATATGCCCGCAACATTTCTGCTTCTCCAATATAGCGGTCTTTGTCAGCAACATCCATATCAGGCAAATATTTTAAAGCATAAGTAGCGCGGCCGATTCCCTGGTAATTATTTAACCACAATTCTGAAAAAGAAATAGATGAAGGAGTAAATGTCCAGTTATCCAATTGATCTTTATCAGTTCCTGTATCACCAATGTCACTTCCTTTATCCGCATTGTCTGAAGTAATTTCTGACACGCCGATCCATGAAAATGAATGTTCTCCGAAATCATACAATTTACTGTAAACAGCCGCGATCATTCTGAGGCCGCCATCCGGGCTGTTCATAAGGTCAATCAAAGAAACCGTTCTTGGTTTTTCTTCAAGAAATTTTTTACTGCAGGAAACAAATAAAGTAACTGACGGTAAAATAAAAGTGAGAATAAAAAGGAGTCTTTTTGTTTTATATTTTAAAGTTTTCATAATCAATTTTTTGCTTTTTAATTTCCATACACGAAGCATTCTCTAAACTTTTCTAAACCTTCTAAATCACCATTTATTCAAACTGAATATTCAATCCGAGCATATAAGTTGCAGAAATAGGGTAAACATTTAATTCAATTCCCGCTTCATTTTGATTGCCTGGCAATTCAGGTGTAAATCCGGTGTAGTTTGTAAACAAAAAAGGATTCTCAGCGCTTGCGTAAACCCTGATTCTGCCTACATGAACCGGATTTTGTTTTGGTTGAAAAGTATAACCTAAAGTAAGATTATTGATTCTCACAAAAGAACCGGATTCTACAAAATAATCAATCGGTGGAATAACGCCATTAAAAGCGCGCGGATACTTATTTTCATTGCTACCCGGCTCCCACCTGTTTATCGCTACATCATATTCCACGTTGTAATTTCCGCCGGTTCTTACTCCTTTTTTTGCATTATAAACTTTGTTACCAAAATTGCCATAGATGTCAAAACTAAAATCCAACTTCTTCCAATTCACAGAACCATTAAAGCCTCCGTATATTTTTGGCTGATAAGATCCGACAAAAACGCGGTCGTTGTTATCGATGACCCCGTCATTATTTATATCAACAGTTTTAAAATCCCCGGGAACTGTATTCGTGATATGCGGATAATTAGCAACCTCATTGGCATTTTGAAAAATACCATCTGTTTTGTAAACCCAGAAAGAGCCGATCGGCTGCCCGACAACCGTTGCCGTCGCCTGGTAACCATTATTCAAACTTCCAAAATAAAGTGCTTTCCCCAAACCAACATTTTGAACCAGATTCTTATTTAATGTCGCGTTAGCGTTGAGAGAATAATTTGTGTGATCATTTATTTTACCTTTCCATCCAAGTGAAATTTCCATTCCTTCATTTAAAATATTAGCGGCATTGGTTAAGAAACTGCTGCCGAATCCAACATCAACCAAAGGGATAGTAAACAAAGCATTTGTTGATTTTTTGTTGTAATAATCTATTTCACCACTTAACCTTCCCTGAAGTAAAGTGAACTCAAGGCCGAGATCTAACTCCTTATTAATTTCCCATTTCAAATTCGGATCAATAATGCCGGTCGGTATCGCTCCATTGATTCTGGTAGTACCAAAATATGCATATAAATATTCTGTTGGTTTTAGTAAAAATGCACCGGGGCCGATTACGTCATTTCCCACCCAACCATAGCTGGCTCTGAGTTTCAGATTTTGAAAAAGTTTTTGGCTACTCATAAAATCTTCTTTGGTAATGATCCAGCCAAGACCGAGGGCAGGAAAGTTTCCCCAACGGTTTTGTGGAGAAAAGTTACTGTTTGCATCCCGCCGAAACGTAGCATTTACCAGGTATTTACTTTCAAACTCATAATTGGCACGAATGAAATACGACTCACGTTTATAATAATTCCCAATCGGCGTTCTTAAATTCTGCTGTGCGCCTGATGTATCCGTAAAGTTCAATTTCCAATCGGAAGAATTAGCAGAGACGTTATCTTTTGAGGAATTTTCATTCCAACCATTTCTTCTTTCCGAAGTATGGCCTGCGGTTACTACCAAATGATGTTTACTTCCAAAGTTTTTTGTGTAAGTAAAATAATTATCCCACGTCCACTGATAAACACTATCAGCACTATAATATAAATGACTCGTTTCATTTTTCTGGGTAGAACTAACATGGTAAACCGGCACATAAACCTGTCCATTATCCTGCTGAAGATCTATACCAAAAGAAGACCGGAAAGATAGATCCCTGGTAATTTTATATTCGCCCCATAAGCTACCTTCCCCTCGGTTTCCAAAGCTTTTATCGTGCGTATAATCAAGTGTTGCCAATGGATTTCCCACGTCGCTTTTTTCTGTAAATCCGTAAGTACCATCCGGATTTTTTGCATTATAAATGGGTGCGGCCAGATACGCCTGGGTGAAAACACTGTAAGGTTTATTTTGAGAAATATAATGTGAGAAGGAAAGATTATTTCCAAATTTTAGCTTTGAGTTTACCGTCAGTTCATGATTATAACGCAATGAAAATCTTTGATAGTCATTTCCTTTTAAAACTCCCTGCTCATTCAAATATCCTCCGGAAAAATAAAACCGGTAATTCTTTGTTCCGCCACTCATGGAAACGTTGTGGTTTTGCATAACAGCCGGCCTGGTTATTTCGTCCATCCAATTGGTACTTCCCGTTATATCAGCCGAAGTTATATTTGGAGCACCGGCAGCATCGTTCGAATAAACAGCGAACAAATTCGGCCCGGCCATCTGCACTTTATGAACCAATTGCTTTACACCGGCATAGCCGTTATAACTAACTTGAAATTTTCCTTTCGTTCCGGCTTTCGTAGTTATTAAAATCACTCCATTTGCTGCCCGTGCGCCATAGATAGCGGTGGAAGAAGCGTCTTTTAAAATATCAACAGAAACAATATCATTGCTGTTTATATTTCGAATATCATCTGTGATAATTCCATCCACTACATACAGCGGCGCCGCTCCGCCAAGAATAGAACCAACGCCCCGAATCCTTACATCCGGAGCGCTTCCTGGCGCGCCTGAACTGGTTATCTGGACACCAGCCACTTTGCCCTGGATTGCCTGTGTGGCTGTAAGTACGGGCACATTTGCAATATCAGAGCCTTTTACTGTTGCAGAAGCTCCGGTAAGATCTTTTTTCTTCTGTGTGCCATAACCAATCACAACAACTTGCTCTAATTGTGTTACTGCACCGACAAGCGTAACGGTTATATTGGTTCGGCCATTTAAAGGAATGGTTTGAGAATTATAACCTAGCGAGGAAATTAAAAGAGTAGCATTCGGATTGCTGACAGTCAGCGAAAAATCTCCGGAACTATTCGTTGTTGTTCCATTTGTTGTATTCAATTCCTGGACGGAAACCGACGGAATTCCAACGCCATCAGTTCCTGCCACATGCCCGGAAACCACCGTGGATTGGGCAAAAAGCACAGAAGGCATGAAGCCGGTTATCAGAAACAGGAAAACGGCTATCAGTAAAGAAATTAAATGTTTTGATTTAAGGGGGAGACAAAAAAACATAAAATTTATTTTTAAAGGTTGCAACAAAAAAAGAGCCGATGAATCCGGCAGCTAAGGTAAGGAAAAGGATAACTTCTTCTCAGATGAAAGTTGAAGGAACAGAAAATATATCCACATTAATGAAATGATTTATTCCGCTTAAAACGGAATCGAACAAGCAATCCAAATGCTTTAGCTTGTATGTTTAAAAGTTGAATCGTCGCGTTTCCACTGTAGCCACAAATAAAAATGCGGAATTTGTTTCAATCACAAGCCTTGCATACAGCTCGCAAGGAAGCGTGTTATAAGACCGGCAGAGCAATCAAATTAGATCTGCCCTTACAACAAAACCTGCCATTTGTTTGTTTACTGCAACTTTTTAAACAAAAGGCCTGCAAATTTTCTAAATTTCAAATTAATGTTTTAGCTTTAATTTCTATTGCACTTTTCACCCCTGTGATTTCATAAAAACCTCTCCTTTTTTAATACCGCTCCTTTTGATGATATTCTTGTGAACGAATAAATCCGACCTGTTAAAAACTGTGTTTATAACCGTTTCATTTATTCACTTAAAAAATAAAAAAAATGGCAGCAATCAGAATTACAGGAAGCAACACAGCTACCGGAGATCTCACTCTGCAGGACAGCAACGATAACTCTGCAACCAATTTTCATGCACATCGCGGCGATCAAATTACATGGCAAATCCAGCCGGGTTCCGGCGTTAATGCCCTTACCGGTTTTGCCCAAAAAAATGTGAACGGCAACCAGAATGTCTTTTCTTCATATCCGGCACAACAAGGTAATTCCAGCAATTGGCAGGGAACCGTCGATGCCTCACTAAATTCGAGTAACAGTTACTCGGATAGCTATGAAATCTCCTGGCAGGATGCAGATGGCAAATCTTATACTTATGATCCGATGATCCTGGTGAATCCATTGCCTGCATGAGGTTAAACAGAGCATATTATTTAGTGCTATTTTTCTGTTTACCTGCTCTCCCGGCTTATTGCCAGGATCAAAAGATCGCTGATAGCCTTGTAAAGATCTACCGACAAAACAGACTAAAAGATACAGCTCAGCTTGAGTTGCTGAGAAATTTATCTTTTAACGAATCACGCAATCTGGATCTTTCTTTGCAATATGCGGAAGAACTGATCCGGATCGCGAAAAAGGAAGGTAATGACAGGTATTTGCATGCCGGCTATTTTCAAAAAGGAAATAAAGAAAGGCTTTTGGGCGATCTTGATCAGGCACTCAAAGCCTATTTCAATGCCCTCCAGGTATCAAAAAAAATAAAGCTCATATCGGGCGAAGGGACGGATTATGGAGCGATCGCCGCGACTTATAGCGAGTCGAAAGACCATAAAAATGCGATCGTGTATTTTCATAAAGCGATTTCAACACTCAGGCAAACAAGCGATACAAACAGAATCAGGCAAGCGAATGATTCAATCGAGCTTGCTTCTGCTATTTTAAATGCCGGAGATGAATTGCGTAACAATGAAAATTATGATTCTGCTTTGCTCTATTTTGACGAATCCGCAAAGATCTTTCAAAAGAAAAATTACCAGATTGGAGTAGCTTATTGCCTTGGTAACACGGGAATGGTTTATGCTGCGGAAGGCGAAGACAGCCTTGCTTCACAAAATATGAATGAGGCGATTGCTATTCTTCAGCAACAGGGCGACTATTATCCGATTTGTGTTTATCTTATTTCTATATCCGATATTTATACAAAAAAAGGTAATCATGATAAAGCACTTGATTATGCTTTGAAAAGTCTTCAGCTGGCTCAGCAACATGGGTTAAAAGAGCAAATTGCAGATGCGAATCAGAAACTTTCAGAGCTCTATGAAAAGGCGGGAAATCTTGCGGCATCTTATCAATATTATAAGAATTACATCGTGTACCGCGACAGCGTAGTCAACCTGCAAACAGTGCAGAAAATGGCGGATATGCGCACTGATTATGAAGTGTCGCAAAAACAGATCCAGGTAAATTTATTGCAGGAACAGAAAAGGAACCAGCGTACCATGATGATTGGCCTGTTCATTATTCTGGCTCTTACTGTCGGATTATTAGTAATGCTTTATTGGTATTATAGAAATATATCCAGAGAAAAGAAGCGATCAGAAGCTTTATTGCTCAATATTTTACCTGCAGAAACAGCAAAAGAATTAAAACAAAATGGCAAAATAGCAGCCGTAAAATTTGATGAAGTAACGGTTCTGTTTACTGATTTTGTACAATTTACCCGCGCAGCGGAAAACACCAACCCTGAGCAATTGGTAAAAAGCATCGATTATTATTTTAAAGGCTTTGATGAGATTACAACGAAGTATCAATTGGAAAAAATAAAAACCATAGGTGATTCTTACATGTGTGCCTGTGGGTTGCCCGCGCTCAATCCATCCAATGCACGACAGGTAATTCTGGCGGCAAAAGAAATGGCGGCTCTGGTATCGAACGAATTTAACAATGATGACGATTTGAATCATTTTCAAACCAGGATCGGAATTCATACAGGTCCGGTAGTAGCAGGAATTGTGGGAATAAAAAAATGGCAGTACGACATTTGGGGAGATACCGTAAACATCGCTTCGCGGATGGAAAGTAGTTCTGCCCCTGGCCGGATAAATTTGTCAGAAACAACTTATGAGATCATCAAGGATGAGTTTCCCTGCGAATACCGCGGAGAGATCGAAGTGAAGAATCACGGTTCAGTAAAAATGTATTTTCTTTTGTGAAAGTATAAGTCTTAGCGTTTAATAATATTTGATGCTGTTCAGCACTTGAACGATTGGCAACAGAGTCGGAGCACTTGCTTCGCGTACTATCGGCGAAGTGGAGTGAAATGTATCACAGGTTAATCGCACTGCGGGGGGAACGCAAGGAGCCGGGGCGGAGATAAGAAAAACAAATAGGTAAAAGTAAGAAGTCGATCTGCAAAACAATTTTTGGAAAAACCCAGGCTATTATACATGTCATTATTTAAATAAAGCTAACAAATAATCGGTCACATTTTTATCAATCGCACACAATCCAACATCGCTTGATTTATTTCTCCGTTCATGTTTTCATTCCAGTTTTCAAAACTGATTTCAAAAGGATGCAAACCCTTTATTAGCGATACTTTTATCGAATTGCTCCATCCCCAATTACTCCATTCTTCTTTGCCTCTTTGTGGAAAAACTAAGGTGTGACTTATTTTACTATCAATAGTAATGGTTCTGAATGCGCATTTATTTTCTGTGTTGACGGGGCCGTTTCCATTTGCATATCTTACATCCACGATATAATTTCCATCTTCTTTGATATCGACCATAAAATCAATTTTGCGGTTTATGGTTTTACTAATTTCAACAAAACCATTTCCTGTAAAACCCTCGTAAGGTTTTTCGGATTTTAAAACGAAATCTTCCAACTGGATTATTTGTTCGTTTACTGCTGGATAAATTTGCAAAGGCTCGCTGGCAAAAGATTCTGTTTTATTATTTGCTATTGCAATTACCTGGTATTCATAATAGTTTCCGGTATCAACCTTTAAAGACGTATCCAAAACTTCTCTTAATAATTTTCCGTTTTGCATTACCTGGTACACAACAATATTTTTACTGGTGTCCTTCCAGTGAAAAATTGAATTTTCATAATTTTCTTCAGGTACCTGGGGACTAAAAATATTTTCAACACTATTTACTCCCAAAGTCAAATCGTTATTCGCTAAAACTATTTTTATTTCATGATTTCCCTGCAAGGTTGATGAAATCTGGTTTTTGGAAGATTCTTTTCCATCTATTAAAAAATACTTGATAGAATTTCCATAACCATCAAGCTCAATATTTAAAACGGCATTTCTGTATTTAAAATTATTCAACGTTCTTTTACCTCTAAAAACTTTCGGTACAAATGGGGAA
>Ga0157371_10001569_pt1 | contig 23480 bp, 11 predicted proteins | sample C45metaG_FD_113462 | JGI IMG/M metagenome (GOLD analysis project Ga0157371, IMG submission 113462) | Corn rhizosphere microbial communities from Kellogg Biological Station, Michigan, USA - C4-5 metaG | ecosystem: Host-associated > Plants > Roots > Rhizosphere > Soil | place: USA: Michigan...
GCCCGTTACCAATAAACTATGGGCCCTCACAAACACAGGTACCGGACTTGCCGCCGCAATTTCGGTCAGTAATTTCTTACCATCCTTCATATAGGTATAATTGGGTTCATCGTACCCAAACCAGGCCCATAGTGGTTTCATTGGTTCTATTGATTCTGAAAAGTTAACGGTAATAATTGCCGGCTCATCTTTATTGGCTTGTGCATAGATAAGGCTGTTTAACCCCATTACCATGATAAAGACTTTAATACATTTTTTTAGCAGCATATGCTTTTGTTTATACGATGTTATCTTTTAAACAATTATTGGGATCGCCCAAATTAAATATATAGCTTATTTCTGGGGTCCTGTCATCGTCCTGACAATATTTTCTAAAAACCAATTCATCTGGTACTATTTTGCTATTGATCAATGACAAAGCTTACTTATCCGGTAAACTTTCTTTAAGTGAGAAGAACAAAGTTCCGAAGCCCGCATTGTCTGCACCAAAACCCGCTCCTTCGGGCCTTAATTTATCTGCTGCAGCCTTTGTATACTTATACTGCTCGGCCTGTACTCCTTTTACTCGAAAGGCATAATGATTATATATCTGTTCAAAGATTGAGCGGAGATTGCCCCTGCCATTGGTAGAGATTGCAGATGCCGGAAACCTGCCGCTAATATCAATATATGGCTCAAAGGGTACTTCTTCTCCTAAATTATATTGGGCAGTATATTCAAATCCCTTTAAAAGCCGGTTATCTGAGAATTTATACATATCTAATCCTTGATTCCATCCGATTTCACACATCTCTGCAAGGTGACCAATTCCTAACATACTGTGTGGCTGATCGCGACCACTTTCCTGTCCCTGCCCTGCCTCATTCACAATATAATGCAGAAGGCTCCCATTTCCAGGACCTCTATAATAGAAATCTACAGCCTTATCGAACATCACATGATCATCATTAAAAACTGCGATCGACATCATGCCTTTCATACAGGCTAAATCCCAGTTTCCATGGGCCCAAAGTGCAAAGTATTGGATAGGAGGATAAAATACATTACGGAACATATCCTGACACTTCTTAATTTCTGCTGGCGACCATTTAGGGTAATTAGAACGCATAATTTCGGCAGCACTGGCCATTTTAAAAACATTCAAACCTGCTCCAAGCTCTACATCAGTTCCATCGAATAGTTTAAAGGTATCAGACCAAGCATTAATAATTCGCACAGCAGCTTCTGCATGAGCTTCATCTCCTGTAATCGTCCACATTATTGCATTTTGGTATGCAGCGCATACATCTTTTTCAAGATTAGTTATATTTTTCCCTGCTCCCGTCAAAAGGCTTCTTTCTACATGGGCCGCTGCATTCGGCTTCCAGTTGGCACTGGAATAAGGACTTTGTTTAAATTTTTCGTAGCCACTCTTCCAGGGTTCAATTCCCCTGGCCACCATATCCTTCATTCTTAGCAAGTCGGCAGAGGAATGCAGCAGGCCTGGATGTGTAAAAGGCGCAGGATGATAAGCTTTCGGTTTTTCCAACTTTAGTACCTGTCCATTACTCATTAATGAAATCATCATTAAAAAAGTGCAAATAAAAATTCTGGCAAATAAAAATCTGATCATTGTATGTGGTTATTTTTTTAGTAGTGAAAATGAATTAGGCAATTGTGGATTTCCGTTTGGATACTCGATGTACTGCTTACTTAAAGTAAAAAAGCCAATGAATTCTGCATTGAATTCCGGATGTGTTTTACCCCCAACCTTCAGGCTAGTTTTAATATTTGCACCACTGGCAGTGTGTGTTAAATGGAAACCTGCGTCTTCAACAAAAGTGTTGTAGTCTATCTTGCAACCGGTACAGCTTTGAATGTCCAGCTTTTGCTTTACAAAAGTATTCCCAAACCAGCGGTGGTCTATATCAAGAGAAGGGATAGTTTGCTTGATGACTAAAGTATGTGGCAGATAATTACTTGTAGCAACCGATTTGCCAGGCCTGCGTTCATTGGTAAAACTACAGTTGTAAAACAGGTTTTTGATAAAAACGTTTGCCTCGCTGGCAAGCATTTTAACACCTGATTTTCCGTCCTGATATCCCGGAACGAGCACATTATTATCAACCAGTGCTGGCCCATGACTGTCAAATAGATATATCACATCGGCCTGAGTATCAGAAATTATATTTTCGCTTATCCGTGCTGCCTGAAACAACGGCCCCAGGTAAACACCATAACCCTGCTTACCCTTAATCTGTCTGATTAAGTTTCCTTTAATTACAGCATCTATGGCTATGGCCAGTCTGATACCTGCAGATTCTGTACCTGTATAAGATTCGTCTGTATTGATCTTTTCAATCAGGTTTTCCTTTATTAAACTGGCAGTGCCTCCTGCTAAACCAAAAATTCCTGCCTGACCGCAGTTTAAAATATGGTTATTACGAATAATATGATGGCCAACTTTTTCGATTTCTTTATAATCGCTAAACTCCGGATTTCTTGGGCTGGCTTCGGGATAAGTTTTGCCTGTAGTACCAATTGAAATACCCACACCAGTGCAATTATCAATGGTGCAGTTTTGGATGATCCAGTGTGTTCCACCTCCCGTCTCAATTGCTCCTACTTGTTTTCCATAAATGCTGGCCATGGGGCTCAACACCTGACTAACATTAATTCCATCAATAGTGATGTAATTCACATTTCCAGAAGCTGAAATTCCAAATGGTCTTACAGGGATTTCTGTAAGCACTTGGTTGGGATTATTTTTACCAAAATTTGCTTTGATCAAAATCTTCCCCGCATCCTTTTCTGATACCCAGCTTAGTACAGTTTCATATACTTGCTTGGGGCTGTCCTTCTGCTGCATTTTTACGTTATTGAAAAAGATAATGCCCTTAAATGATGAAGTATCTATACGCAATTCCCAAATGTCATCCTTTTTTTTAGTCCAGCTTTTAATCTGCTCAGACCCTTTAATACTTACAGCTTCTCCTTTAGCCGCTTTTATGGTGATCCTCTGAAGGTCAGATGCGCCACCACTATTTAAAACTACAAATTCTCTGTAAATGCCTTTGCGGACAATTACCTGGTCCCCCGGCTTTGCCTTCCGGACAGCACCGTTTATAGTCAATAGGGGATTAATGAAGGACCCGTCAGCAGCATCATTTCCTGATTTAGAAACATAGATGATATTCCCGGGTGCTGATTCCTTTTGAAAATAAGCATTCACCAAAAAAGATTGGGCAAAACAAAGACTAAAAAACAAGACAATTTTTTTCATTTAAACTTTAGTTATAATGATATGACAACATAAAGCACTTTTCATACTCAACTGTCGATTTTTTTTTAAAAAATATATCGGCCTTATGTTATTCCCACCCCGGCAAACTTAAAGCTAACAAACAACAATTTACCTACAAAACGTACCGACGAAATCTGGTAATAAAGAGTATTGAATGGAAAGTGCTGCGTCTATAAGTAAACCAATATAAACCGAGCATATGAAAAGGATTCCTTAGTACAGAAAATACTATCTGTTAATTAATCACACCGCAGCTATTTAGAATAGCAAAGCGGTCTTTTTATTTTTTCATTTAAAGAACCAAATAAATTTATGAAACTTCACTTACAAAATTCAATTCAATGGAGTAAGATTGCGAAGGTTGGATTTGGTCAGATGATTTTGTTTTCGTCACTGATCAATCTAGCCTATTCTAAATCCTCCAACACTCATAACATTCCTGATCGTTTTTCGGATCTCCATTATGCTGATATACATAGTACGATGGCTAATTCGGTAAAGTTTGACCAGGTAATATCAGGTACTGTAACCGATGCTAAAGGAGAGCCGCTGCCAGGGGTATCAGTTAAAGTTAAAGGCACCACCATGGGTGCTGTTACAGATAAAAGCGGAAAATATAAGCTGACTGTGCCAAATAGCACAAGTATTCTGGTTTTTAGTTTCATTGGCTTTGAAACGCGGGAACTGGTAATTAATAACAAGGAGGTTATTAATGTTACGTTAAAAGATTCGAATGACGTACTTGATGAATTGGTAGTTGTTGGCTATGGCAAGCAAAAGAAAGCAACTCTTACAGGTGCTGTGGAAACTATTGACCGTAAAGTTTTTGAAGACCGAGCAGTAACTAATGTGGGTCTGGCATTGCAAGGGCAATCTCCCGGATTAGTTGTTACCCGCAGCTCACCCCGTCCGGGCAACGAAGGTTTGGCATTCAGGATTCGTGGAAACTCATCTGTTAACGGCAGCGATCCATTGATTATTGTAGATGGTGTTCCTGTTCTCAATGCCTATTCATTTCAGAACATGAATAGCGATGATATTGAGAGCATTTCTGTTTTGAAGGATGGGGCCGCTGCAATTTATGGTTCGCGGGCTTCAAATGGTGTGATCCTGGTAACCACTAAGAAAGGAAAGGGCAAATTAAAAGTGGATTATAATGGTAATGCCCGTTTTAATACCAACGGTATTACCGGTTATTCGCCATCAATGCAGCAATATGCTTCAATCTGGCTAGCCGCAAATGAAGAAGAAACCACACCGAATTACTGGGTTTGGGGAAATAAAGACAACTTGCTGAAAATGCAGCAGGGGGTGGAAGGCAGATACGATCTTTTTGGAACTGATTACTATATTTTTAATGCTAACCGATTGGATGAGATGTTTGCCAGGCGTTATTCGCAACAACATAATTTAAGTATTTCTAAAGGCACTGATACATCAGGGTATCGCCTTTCTGTCGGCTATGCAAACAATAAGGGGAATTTGGCTACTGCTTACGACGGGCAGAAGCAATACAATCTTCGCTTTAATCACAATTATAAGCTATCAGATAAATTTAAAATTGAATCTAATGTTAGTTTAATCAATGCAAATACCAGCAACCCATCTGTTGGACTTGACAATACACTTTATGCTTTTGATATGCCGTTTTATCCGGCTAAAAATCCTTATGGACAATGGTTTGCCACATTTAACGGAATTGATGGCGGTGCTAACAGAAATGCCGCAGCAATGACTGCTGCCGGGGGCCGAGAGAATAGAAATTCACTTACCGGAAGAGTGGATATGACTGCCACCTATCAGATCTTTAAGGATCTTGCTGTAGAAGGTCTCGCATCTTTACAGAATGAAAGATTTAATTCAGAAAGATATGTATTGCCAGTGCAGCTGTATAATTGGTATGGTACGCCTACCGGCATTGGCTTAAATACCGGAGGTACAAATAATACTTACAATACCTATGCCTGGCAAGGGCTTTATCAATATTATTCAGCATTGCTACGTTATGAAAAAACAATCAATGGCGTACATAATATATCTGCAGTGGCAGGTCTCAATGCAGAGAAAAACAGTTCACAGTTTTTGTCTGGTTCCCGTGTGGGTTTTGCAGATCAGGGCGTTTATGATATCAGTCTTGCCGGTTTAGAAACTCAAACAAACAATGGGGACAAAACACAAAATGGCAGGTACTCTTACCTGACAAGATTGAATTATAATTATGCTGAAAAATATTTATTGGAACTGGTAGGCAGAAGAGATGGTAACTCCAGATTTGCCTCGGGATATAAGTTCAAAAATTTCGGATCTGCACAACTTGGTTGGGTATTTACTAAAGAGAATTTTCTGGCTGGCATTACTCCTGTTCTTAATTTCGGTAAAGTAAGAGCTTCTTATGGAGTTACCGGAAATGAAGCATCTGGTCTAGGTGCTTTCGACTACCTGTCCACCATCAATATTGGATCTACTGTTTTGGGATCGCCTGCCTCACCACAGTCATCAAGCAGTTTAAACAATAATGGCTTAATTAGCTATACCCGCACCTGGGAAAAAGTAGAGCAAAAAAACCTGGGCATTGATCTGGAATTTTTTGATAGTCGCTTAACTACCAACTTTGACATTTTCGAAAAAAACAATATTGGAATGTTGATCAATGTAAGCTATCCTTCTGTATTAGGTGGCACTGCACCTAAAACCAATAGCGGTAAATTCAATACTAAAGGCTGGGAATTTATTATAGGTTGGAAAGATACAAAAGGTGATTTTAGCTATAATATGGCATTTAATATCGGTGATACAAAAACCATGGTATCTGGAGTTGAAGGTGCTGATAGTTATGGGGCCGGTAGAAACGGAATCGTAAACGGGCGTCCATGGCAATCCTGGTTTGTGTACAAAACAGATGGTTACTTTAAAAACCAGGCAGAAGTTGATGCCTATTATGCGGCCTATGGAACCAGCACCAATCTGGCCAATATGCCAAAAAACAATCAGGCTGTTGCTTTGCGCCCTGGTGACACAAAGCGAGTTGATGTTGCAGGAACAGGTAATATTACCAATATAGGCGATGCAAAAAGTTCTTTAGTATATGCCGGTGACGGCACTCCACATTTTAATTTTGGTTTCAATTTGGGCGGTTCATGGAAAGGTTTCGACTTAAATACCTTTTTTCAAGGTCAGCTAAAACAGAATATAATGCGGGGTGGTTACATGGCTTATCCATTTGCTGCATTATTTACCAATCAAAACCCCTCATACCTTGGACAAACATGGACAGAAGGTCATCAGGATGCTTTATTTCCTCGTTTAACTGTTAATCCAACCAGAGCATCATGGAATTACGCCAACAACGATTTCATGTTACAAAATAACCGCTATATCCGCTTAAAAACACTGGTTGTAGGATATACTTTACCTCAAAGAATGACAGAGAGGATAAAATTATCAAAAGTAAGGTTCTACTTCTCAGGAAATGACCTGTGGGAAAAAACCTCTATAAAAGATGGTTTTGATCCGGAAATGGGCGAGGCATCGATAAACAGTGGCTATCCGTTCGCAAGGACCTGGTCATTCGGACTAAACGTTGGATTTTAATAACCAGTAATGATTAAAACAATGAAAAAGATATTCAATTATATAACTATAGGGGTTCTTGGCTTAAGTATTTCTGCATGCCAGAAGGATTTTATAGACCTCAACCCTACTGCACAATATACAGATGCAGTTTATTTTAAAAAGGCGGCCGATTTTAAAGCTTACGCAACCAGCTTTTACGGCAAGCTTCAGGGATGGAGTTTTAGTAATATGGACAATAGCTCAGACCTATCTGCAAATACCAATGGGAACGGTTATGATATAGGTTATGGTACCATCGCAGTTGGAAGTACTAACTGGGATTATTCGGGGATTAGAAGCTGTAATACTTTGCTTGAAAAAGCAAGTACTTATGCAAATCCAGGAGAAATAAGTCAGTATGTAGGCGAAGCTTACTTCTTTAGGGCGTATGCTTATTTTGGTCTGTTAAAGACTTTTGGTGGCGTACCTATTGTAACAACCGTAATGGATGTGAACTCTCCTGACCTATTTGCCAAGCGCAATAGTCGTTATCAGGTGGCTGCACAAATTTTAACAGATTTGGATGAGGCCATTGCAAAATTACCAATTGAACAAAACATAACTGCCACAGATAAAGGAAGGGCAAGCAAATGGGCAGCTAAGGCCTTGAAAGCTCAGGTATTATTACACGAAGCTACATGGGAAAAATACGTAGGTCAGGCTCCTGATGGAGATGGTGTAAGTAAGGGAGCAGGCACCGCCGGATACGAAGCCGCCAATGTAAACAAGTATTTAACAGATGCTGTTGCACAGTGCGAGGATATCATGAATAACGGAGGTTATGAGTTATGGAACAAAAATGCCGATTCAAAAATGGCAAATCTAAGTTCATGGTATTTGTTTAATCTTGAGGATGCGGGATCTAATCCGGGTGGATATGATAAAACTACTAATAAAGAGTTTATACTATATCAAACCTATGATTATACTTACAAGCAGTCAAGAATAAACATTAGCTGGACATCCTGGCAGTTATATCCAAGCCGCAAATTTTTAGACATGGCGGTGTGTACAGATGGATTACCTCCGGCAAAATCACCTTTGTTTCTGGGTTATCATACTGCAGATTCTGAATTTCAAAATAGAGACAGACGTTTATTGAATTACTTATATGGCTCTATGACAGCACCTACCTCTGTTACGCTCGACTTTGGAAGTCTGGGCTCAAGCGGTTACGGCAATAGCAAATATGCTGTTTACGGTTATGGTTCAAGAAGGATTGACAATACCGAATCTGCCAATTGGCCAATTATTCGTTTAGCAGAAATTTACCTGATTTACGCAGAAGCATTAATTGAATTAAATGGCAACATTACAGATGCACAATTGGATGCTTCTATTAATAAATTAAGAGATCGCGGAGGAGTAGCACGTTTAACAAATGCATTGGCTGGAACAAACGGGCTGGATATGAAAGAAGAAATAAGAAGAGAAAGAGCGGTGGAGTTATATCGTGAAGGCAAGCGCTTTGATGATTTAAAACGCTGGGGCATTCTGGAAGCCTCTTTAAACACTTCTCGTTTGGGAAGAGTTGTAGGTGATGCGAGTTATGCCACGCCATTTAAAGATGCTTCCGGCCAGCCAACTTCACTTTATAAAGCTACATCATATGTGTGGGGAGAAGAAGCGGTACAAACACCAAAAGGTATGCTAAAAAGTGTAGTCGTTTCTAGCTCAGTAAACCACTCTGTTGCACCAAAACATTATTTATATCCAATACCACTGAGCCAAATCATTTTAAATAAGAATTTGCTTCAAAACCCTGGCTATAACTAGTTGTAGAACAGACAACCTAATTGGATTATCATTAGATATTTAGAAATTATGAAAACATTAAAATTGTATAATGTATTGAGTTGGTTAGGCATTCTCTCCTTCTTTGCGATTTTGCTCACCTCCTGTGAGAAAGGACCTAGCTTCAGAGAATTTAATTATCCTGAGCTAACTGTAAATGATTTTTCTCCAAGCGCGGGACGCCCGGGATATCAAATCACCATTAACGGGACTAATTTTGGGGACGTTAAAAAAGCTGTTACTGTTTATTTTAATGGTGTAGCTGCTACCCAGGACGACATCGTTAGTGTTACCGATAAGCAGATTGTAGTAACCGTTCCTAAAAATGCTACCAGTGGAAAAATAAAGGTTAAAGTGTGGCAATTTACCAAAGAAATATCCGGAGATTTCTCCTTTATACCCGGAGGCGAAATCAGTAATATTTCTCCTGGATTTGGTCTGGAAGGTTCTATAGTTACAATATTAGGTAAGAACTTTGGTACTATCCCGAGCGACATCAAAGTTACTTTCGGTGGAGTTAATGCTGAGGTGACCTCAATAACGGATACAAAGATAGAAGTAAAAGTACCTAAGGATGGTGTTACGGGTTTAATTAAACTTTATGTAGGCCTGCAGGAAATTGAAGGTATTTACTTCTTAGTGGGTGAAGAAAAATTAACTGGTACCATAATAGGAACTCCTGGGTCATGGAGCAACAATCCGGCAACAACAATTGCAGCTGCATTTGATGGAAATGTAACCACTTTTGTTGATGGTGCTGTTGCATCAGGATATCTCGGTTTTGATTTAGGAGCTACAACAAAAGCGAAACTAAACAGAATGCGTTACTATCCAAGAACAGGCAATGCAGCAAGAATGAATGGCGCACGGGTGTATGGAACAAACGATCCTGATAAAGTTGGAACTACAAACGGCGACCTTTTATATACCATCACAACAGCCCCTATTTATGATTGGAATGTAGCAACCATAAACAGTACAACCAGTTACCGCTACTTATACCTGTATTTTTCTACCGGAAACCTGAATGTAAGTGAGCTAGAGTTTTATGGTGTAAAAGACAACTAAAATTTAAATGGTGTGTTCTGGCTTGTTTATATCAAATCAGAGCACATCTTCTTATCTGAGCAGCTATTAAGCCTGCAATTATTCCTGTTAAACTTAAATCGTAATTATGAAACTATTTAATACCCTGCTTCTGCTTTTTGCAGGATCAATCTTCCTTTTAAATTGTAGTAAGAAAAACTCAGTTCTTAAAACGCCAGATCCAATAACTCCACCCGATGGTAGCGTTTTATCCATTGATACATTGGCCCCAGGCATGGCTATGAAACATGTTGGAGGATTACACACCGCAGCCGATTTCACAAGAATAAAAACAAAATTAAATGACAATGCGCAGCCATGGGTTTCAGGATATAATAAACTTCTTGCAAACTCACATGCACAGTTAACTTACACCCCAAATCCCCCGGCAAAACTGGTTCGTGGAGGCGGAAGTGCAGAGGAGCCGGATCCTGATAATTATTCAAGAGCATTTAATGACGTTGCAGCGGCTTATCAACTGGCACTAAGATGGAAAATTTCAGGAGATAATGCATACGCACAAAAATCTATTCAGATATTGAATGCCTGGGCAAGTACCTGCAAACGCATCAGTGGCGATTCAAACGCTCAATTGGCAGCCGGTATTTATGGCTATCAATTTGCAGTAGCAGGAGAATTAATGAGGGATTATAGCAATTGGCAACCTCAGGATTTTAAGGCGTATCAAAAATGGATGGTTGATATTTTTTATCCGATAAACAAAGATTTTTTAAATAGACATAACGGTACCTGCGATTCCCACTATTGGGCAAACTGGGACTTGTGTAACCTGGCTTCCATTATGGCAATAGGTATATTAACAGACAACCGGTCTATGTATAATTATACCATTAACTATCTGCAAAGAGGCAATGGTAATGGCAATTGGTTTAAAGCAATTAATTATGTGTTTGATGGAGAGAATGCTGGTTTGGCACAATTGCAGGAAAGCGGAAGAGATCAGGGGCATGCTACTTTGGTAATCGCCCTGATGAGTACCATAAGTCAATTGGCATGGAACCAGGGCGATGATTTTTATGGTCTGGATAATAATCGTTTCCTTAAAGCCTGTGAGTATACTGCTAAATATAATGTAGCCAGATTAGAAGTTCCTTTTCACGAATACACCCGTTTGTGGGCTGCAAATTGTGCCCAGTCGGAGACGCATAAGGTAGTAAGTGACAATAGCCGAGGCACTACCCGCCCCATGTGGTCTGCGCCTTATTTTCATTATACAAAAATAAAACAAGTTGCTGAGACAACAACCCGCTATATTGCTATGGGCGTACAAACAACTTTATCTGAAGGAGGTGGAGGTGATTATGGGCCAAACAGCGGAGGCTTTGATCAATTAGGGTTCGGAACATTAATGTATACTTTACCGTGATCAATTTTTAGTTAAAATAAAATAGGGGCTATCTTTTTTAGATAGCCCCTATTTTATTTTAACGCCTAATCCAGAACGTATTTATAACAGGATTTGCCGTTTGCAATTTAGGTTCATTACTATTCCCATACTGCCAGGCCACAACAGTAACTTTTACAGGAAAGCGACTCCCGGGAGGAATTCTAAGAAGATTCAGACGATCACCTACAATTTCCGCAGGTCCATCCTGCACGTAGAAAGAAACAGGCACATTAGCATCTGAACTGGCGCTAAGCTTAATGCCTTTTTTGTTTTCACGCTGATCCGGAATAGCTGAAAAGGTAAGATGTTGTACCCTACCCGCAGTATTTAGAGGAGGAACAAGCATTTGAGCCTGCTGCACGGCTGGCTTATACTGTTCATCCCCTGGATGAATGGCGGCAAACCACAATTCATAACTGTGTGAATTTTGCCAGAATCCGGATTGAGGCTGAATACGAAAAGTAGAATCATTAAGTCTGATCATCGGACCTGTAATCCGCTGGATTGTTATCGAACCAGCATTTCTCACATGTCCAATGCGCTCACCTGCAGGAGCTTCAGCCCAAATAGCTGGTCGGGGGCTTCCTCCTGGTATGGTATCATAAAAAGCTGCTCCTAACTTAAAGGTTATCCCATCGGCTAAAGGCTCAAATTTAAGGTTCACCTGCTGATGTGTATTTCTTTGTCTTACCATTTCTTCATTTTGCACATAGCCAATCAGCTGAACTTTTTTATTTCGGTGCCTGGCCTGATAATTCAAAGTTGCCTTTGCTAACTCCTCATCAAAATACCAGAAAGCTTGTGCCAGATCCCCTTTGTAATGGCTCACTGGTGCCGCATCTGCCCTGGAAACTTCATCTTTCCTCCACTTATCTACCAGCCAACCAGTATTAGTAGGATCTATTGGTCTTAACCCCAACTGATTTGCATCTTTAGGCAAGCGATATTGCATTACTTTCTTTATGTATAAGGCAATATATTTACCCTTTTCTGTGCTACCTGCAAAATGTCCTTCACCAGGACTTGACAGCATGCTTAAGGGCATTAGTGGATGTGCCGTTTTTTGCTTCAATCCTTCTATGGCTACATTTTCCGCATCCTCATACTCTCCCATAGTTTCCAGACAAGGAATAAAATCAATATTTCTGGTTCCCCAAATATCCGGAGCAAAAACCGGATGGCGGAAGTAGGGCCATTGGCCACTCACTGAAATTGCTGCAAGTGCCCTTTCAGGATTCCACGCTGCCATATAGTATGGAGCACTTGCTGCTGCAGAATGTCCCATTCCAATAAATGGTGCATCCCGCAATTCTTTATAACCAGATACCTCCGCAAGATCATTCATAACGCTATTAAAGATGGTTCCGGCACCCTGATTAAAATTAAAAAAAAGATCATATGCAGGGCTGATCCAAACTTGGGCAATGCCTAGTTTTCCCATTGCTTTCCTGAATTCAGGATCCTCCAGAATGGAATGCTCCTCCATGTTATTCTGCGAAAAAATAAAAGCTTTTACCCTTTTACAATCTGGTGGAATCCATAAATAGGCTCTGCACGGTTTATCATTTTTAATGGTTTTTACCGCTACTGACCATTGCCAAACTGCCCCTTTCACTGAAATTGAAAACACACCAAAAAAAAGGATAAGCAGTATTCTGAACTTAGTTTTCATCATTTAGTAATTTCTCTGATCCAAATGGCCTGTCCTCCCGAAGGAATTAAATCTGTTTTAATTATTGTTTTATGATCCACCGATTTCCTGGTTACCTTTACTTTGGTAGCCGTGGCAACTGAAGGATCATCCGAATAAATACTGGCAATATACTTTTTATCCTTTGATAAAAAATTTAAGGATATTTTAAGCTTACGTGCATCATTATTGGTCAAGGTTCCAATAAACCAATCCCTTGCTTTTCGCCTGGCAGTGGTAATATATTTACCAGGTGTTCCATCTAATACCCTGGTTTCATCCCACGTAGTCGGAATTTTATCCCAGAACTCCAGTTCAGGTTCATCTTTAGAATAAGCCGGCAAATCATACCAGTATAAGGTTTGTAGCGGGCTGTAATATACTGCTGCCATGGCCAGCTGATGAGCATGACTTGTTTTGATCCGTGGGTCATAATAGCAGATGGTATAATCTGCTGCTCCAGCTATATATCTTGTAAAAGGCATAATAGTATTGCTGGTGGCATCAGGCATTTCCTCATTACCCCTAATCCCCTCCGAAGTTAGCAGATTTGGCCAGGTTCTTTGTTCTCCTGTAGGTCGCCAATCGTCATGGATGTTCACCATAATTTGCGACTCCGCAGCCTGTTGAATGGCTTTTTGCACCCAGGTAGTCCAGCGGTGAGACCCAACTTGTACAAAACCAAATTTTACACCTTTTACACCCCACTTCTTATAAACCTTAAATAAGCTATCTGATTGGCTGTACAAGGCCTGTAAATTTACATACAACCAAACCCCAACTCCTCGTTCCTTGCCGTACTTGATGATACCGGGAAGGTCAAAATCCGGGATGGCCACCTTTGTAGCATCAGATTTAAAAGTAAATGAGGGACCATACCATTTCCAATCGAAAAGGATATACTGAAGATTGTGTTTTACTGCAAAATCAATATTAGCCTTTGCATCAGCAGTAGTCTGGGTCATCACCCTTATAATCTTGCCCGGTTTTACCCAGCTTTCGTCCTTTATCATCGACGGAGTATTCAGGTTGAGCAGCAAATGGTTGTTCTGGATCAGGTCTCCCGCCTTTTCTGCTATCATTATAACCCTCCATGGGGTACCAAAAGGTGAGATCAGATCAGCAGGAGTGTACATGGAGGTTAGAATGGTATTAGGTTTTACATCACTCAATTTAAACTTTGTACGTGCATAATCAACCATCTGTGCCTCTGCAAGGCAAGCATATACCCCACCAGGCAACTCCAGGGTCAAAGGTCTTTCTCCTTCATCCTTCCAATTCTTTAAAGGCAACAACTCATACGGTGCCTGTGCCCATGATGCATGCCAGGCGTTAGTCCCCTCGGGCAATGAAAATTCTGTATTTTCAGACACGATCCGGTAATAAGTTCCCTTCTCGTTTTCCGGAAAGAAATACCTGAATGCAGCGCCCTCATTATAAGCCCGTATTTCAATATTCATCGGGTAAATAGGATTATCCTCCTTTATCGCTTGTATAGTAATAGTTTGATAATGATCTCTGATCTGGGAACTTTCTCCCGTTATTGGAGTCCACACGGTATCTTTACTACTGCGAGCAACTCCCGTTATCTTCAGGTTTTCAAACCATTTCTTATGACGATCTACCTTTAAGGCCATCGCCTGCTCACTCAAATGATTGTCTAGCTGTAAATCTAATAGAGATTCCAGCACAACAGGTCTTCCTTTAAAATTTACCGTGTAATACATAGCACGGGTACTGTCTGTTAACTGCTTCTGATAAAACGTTATTAAGATATTTTTATCTGGAGAATACAGTTGCTGAAGGGAGCCTGAAACCAATTCCTGCGCCCTGACGGAACTAAAGAAACCAAGCAGAGCAACAGTAATGGTTAAGAGCGGTTTTAATTTTCTAAGCTGCATAGATATTGGATAGTACACACGTTTCACGTAAAATCTGAACTGCTCGGTAAACCTGGTTAACTACAGATTGGTACCTTATTCCTGTGATTGCTGCAATCTGATTATAATTGAGATCCTGATAGAAACGCATATGAATTACCTCGCGCTGTTTCAGTGGCAGGCTATTAATAGCTCCCATCATTGCCTCCTTTAATTCAACATCCTGCTCTCTAGAGATAATAGTATCTTCATTTGAAAATTCGAATTCTGGAATCGGCATTGCATCAAGCTTTGCTGCTTTCAATTGAGATCTTCTGATATGATCCAATAAAGTACAACGGGTTGAACGGTAAAAGTAAGCTCTTACATTCGTGATTTCTCCTATCTTCACCCTATTCTCCCAGAATTTAATAAAGAGTTCCTGCAGTAGATCATCAACCACATCCGTATCCTGAATCATTGTAATCGCATACCTGAATAGGTCTGGATAAAGTGCTTTATGGAGTAAGGCAAAAGATTTTTGCTCGCCATTCCTGGTACGATCCCATAGTACCATCAAATTGTGAACTTTGTTCATAAGAATTAAATATTTGGTTACTGCAATGTTTAGTTTGAAGCAAGCCTGCGAGGAAATATTTTCAGCTCAGAATTTGCCGTAAATTGCAGTTACGAAGATGGTTTGGGATTAAAAAAAGGAAGGGTACAAAATCGTAATTAAGGAGTGTATTTTCGCCGGATAGCGTTTTTAAGCTTCTAATCTTTGAATTTATATCGTTTATTGAAGGATTTGCGATGCTTTTTTATAAAGTCTGATGGATTGGAATGAAACAATTTATAAAATTGTTTACTGAAATATTTAGCATCATTAAACCCGGTCTGAAAAGCTGCCTCGTTTACATTACAATCTGTATTGATCATAATTCTGGCGGCAGTGCGCAAACGGATGAAACGGATAAAGGCGCTTACTGATTGCCCGGAAATAGACTTTACGCGCTTGTATAAATTGGAATGGCTCATTCCAATCTCATCTGCAAGAGCCTTAATTCCAAAATCGGCATCATTTAAATGTTTTTCAACAATAATGATGCACTTTTCTAAAAATTCTTTGTAGGCTTCGGATATGATCAGGTTGTTTGACTGAAGAGTAATCTCATTATAAAAATAACGCTGCAGGTTATTTCTGTTTTTCAAAAGATTGGCCACACGGGCCACCAGATATTCTTTTTCAAATGGTTTACTAATATAGTCATCAGCACCGCCCTCCATACTTTTTAATTTTACATCAGCAGAAGCACTTGCAGTAAGTAATATGACTGGAATATAAGACAATGCAGAATCATTTTTTATCTTTTCACATAACTCAATTCCATCAATGCCCTGCATTCTGAAATCAGTAATAATAAGGTCCGGTAATTTCTCTGTAGCCAGCTTCAGTCCCTCAGTTCCATTTTCTGCCTCATAAAGCAGGTAATCTGATTTAAAAATACTTTTAATATAGGTTCTGATATCTGCTTCATCATCAACAATTAAAATACTTTTTCTATCGCTGATCAACTCTTCATCTATCTCTTTGTCTGCATTAAGCTCATCAGAAAATGGTGGTACTTCGTCCAGCATCTCATTAAATAAAAGGGATTCAACCTGAGTATCCGGATTAACAGTAGCTTCTGAAAAATGAGACTGACCCTTTAACAGAGTAAGATAAAATGATGTTCCTGCACCCAATTTACTTGTGTAATTTAATTGTCCATTGTGCAAATCAGTGAATTGTTTGGCTAAAAACAGGCCAATTCCAAACCCCGGTTTACCTGAATCATCCTTTCTTACAGCCTGATAAAACCGTTCAAACAGCTGATCTCCTGCATCGGCAGGAACACCAGAACCAGTATCTTCAACCTTAACCTGTACATCATCATCAGTTTCAGTAACCTCAATAGAAACCCTCCCACCAGAAGGGGTATATTTCAGTGCATTCGATATCAGATTAAACAAAACAATTTCCAGCTTCCCTCTATCTGCATATATCTCCATTGCTTCATTTTTAAAGACAAGTTCATACTGAATCTTCCTTGATGCTGCCTGCTGGGTAAAGCATAGGTATACTTCCTTACATAGATCATAAAAGTTCAATTTCGAAATCCGGATATGATCAAATCCTGCATCGGCCTTTCTAAAAAGCAAAAGCTGATCAATAAGACTCAACATCCTTCTGGCATTCCTGTGAATAAAACCAAGTTCTTCAGTGTCTTCAGAGGATCGATTTACTGATTTCTCTATAAGATCTTTAACCGGATTAATAATCAGGCTTAACGGGGTCCTGAACTCATGAGAGATATTTGTAAAAAAAGACAGCCTTTTTTCATTCAGTTCTTTTTCCTTTTCATTAATAACACGTTCTTTCTCATGCTCAAGGCGTTCTTTTTCATATTCAGCTTTTTTTTGCCGGGCGCTTAAATTAGCAATTTTAACCTCATAGGTAAGTTTGGTTTGTCTGGATTGGTAAAGGAAATACAAATAAACCAGTGTTGCAACCACGCTAAAGTAAATAAGATAGGCCCACCAGGTTCTGTACCATGGTGGCAGTACAATAATTTTTAAACTGATTTGCTTACTGTTCCAAATTCCTTCTACATTGGTATTCTTTACCCTAAAAACATAGCTCCCCTCATTCATATGGGTATAAGTAGCAGTACGCGAATTCCCTGCTTTATTCCAGTCCCTGTCCCATCCATCCATGTAGTAAGCATAAGAAACTTTATTCGCGGCAGAGTATTCCAGTGCTGTAAATTCAAAAGAAAACACAGCCTTATCATAAGGAACCCTCAGTTCTACAATCTGACCATCCTTATTTCCTTTTATAAAAGAAGGATACTGCTCTACCGGTACATTATCAATATCTAAGCCTGTTAACAACAGGTTAGGCGAATTATTTGCCGGTATTATACTTGCCGGCCGAAAAATATTAAACCCTTTTATGCCTCCAAAAACCATTTCGCCCGATTTCAGTTTAAGGCTTGAATTAATCTGAAATTGATTGCTCTGTAGGCCATCGCTTTGGTAAAAGTTTGTAAACTCCTTTTGTGCTATATTGAATTTAGAAATCCCATTATAGGTACTCATCCAGAGGTTACCTTTCCCATCATCCAGCAGGCTAAGTACCGAATTGTTACATAGTCCGTTTTCTGTAGTATAACGGGCCTTAATTTTACCAGTTTTGCTATCAAAGAGCAAAAGCCCCCCTCCTTCAGTACCAATCCAGAAATTACTTTGGGCATCCTCATAAATTACCCTAACAGTATAACCGATGTCAAAGAATTGATGCTTTTTACCAGATTTATCAATTTTTACCAGTTGGCTCAGATTCCCTCCCCAAAAAGTTCCTTTGGCATCTTCCTGCAGCACAAACAGATCCGTAAGTTTAGTATCAAAAAGTTCAAATTTATTTTCTGCACGATTGAGTCTGTACAACGCACCCAATAGACTACCTCGACGTAAAGTAGCTGCCCATAAAGTATGAGCACTGTCTTCATATAAATTGAATACAACTTTACTTTCTATCCCGGTTTGAGGGTTAATGCACTTATAGCGTTCAAAAGTTTGGGTTGATCTGTTAAATCGGTTTAATCCGTCGGCAAAAGTCCCTATCCATATTTCTCCTTTATAATCAGAAATAATGGTCGTAATGAAATTTCCGGATATTGATTTTGGATTTCCCGTGATATTCCTATACCGAACAAATGAATTTGCTTTTCTGTTCCAGATATTCAGCCCTGAGTTTTCAGTACCAATCCATAATTGATTGCCCCCATCATCATAAAAGGCAGTAACGCCATCTTTTGTTAGCGAATTTTGATTTCCTGGTTCATTGGTAACTGTCTGGAACTTCTTTTTATTAGGATCAATGATGCTCACTCCAATAAAGGAAGTACCAATCCATTTCCTTGAGTCTTTATCTATATAAATGGAATAAATCATCCCTCCATCCAAGCCATCTTTATGTTCAGCCGTTTTCAAAAATTCTATTTGTGAGCTGGAATTATTATAGATGTATATCCTGCCAGATCCGGTACCAATCCAAAGTTTTTTTGAAGGATCAAGCTTAAGTGCCGATATGGTACTAGTTAATGATACACTCCCCGTAGCAAACATTTGCTCTGCACTATTGTGCAACATATTATACCTAAACAGCCCTGAATTTGTTCCAATCCAGATGGAGTTACCATCAATTTCCATACAAACTGCCATGCTTAGAGAAGCATAAACCATTTTCAGTTTTCCGGAATGCTCATCAAGCATACACAACCCCAGGTTTTGAACAAATACCCAAAGCCTGCCTTTCTGATCGGTTTTTAAGGCCTGAACCCCATATTCACTGGTTTCTTTTCCATTTACAACCAAAGGAATCTGATCGGCAATAAATTTTCCTGCTTTACAGGAAAGTAAACCAAGACCTTCAGATCCGATAAAAACATTTCCATCCGAGGTTGTCTTAATGTCCTTAATTACCTCCCGTATGGTATCTGTACCTTTAGCAGAATGATAGGTTACAGTATTGAATTTTCCAGATAGCTCATCGTAAACACTAATTCCCTGACGTGTTCCAATCCACAAATAATTCCTGGCATCGCCTGTAACTACATGAATGATGTTATGTACCAAAGAATGCGAGTCATTCAGTTTGTTTCTGAATACTTTAAACCCATATCCGTCATACCTGTTCAAGCCATCTCTGGTGCCAAACCACATAAAACCCTTGTGGTCCTGATAAATCGTACGCACCAAATTATTGGACAGACCATTCTCTATTCCCAAATAACCTGCAGGAGGAAAATCGGTTGCCTTAAGCCTTGTCAGGCTAAAAATAAAAAGCAATAAAATCAGCGATATCCTCACCCCCTGTACAGTTTACTTAAAAATCTTTTATTCCAAGGCTTCCGCAAGGCCTAAACCTTTTTGAAGTCTTTGCAGCCTCAGCAAGGCTTCAAGATAATAATAATCTGCATAAATAATAGAAGCATCTACTTCAGACCCTTTGGGTTTATGCCCAGTTGAATGCAAGAGAAAAGCACTATTCTTTTCCCCGCTCCTGTACGACGAGGAAGATAAAGACCGGATCATCTTTTCGGCCTTTTCCCGATAATTTGCTGCCTTTTTTTTATCCTTTACTAAGGTAGAGAGTTCTAGTAATGCAGAAGAAACGACAGCCGCAGCTGATGCATCTCTGGGGGCTTTTGGAATTGCCGGATCATTAAAATCCCAATAAGGAATCAGATCTGCCGGTAACCTATCCAGGTAAACATCTGTCACTTTTTGAGCAAAATCCAGAAATTCAGGATCCCCAGTTTCACGGTAGCACATAGTATACCCATAAATAGCCCAGGACTGGCCGCGTGCCCACATAGAATTATCCGCATACCCTTGATGGGTTACTCCTTTTATTTTCCTACCCGTTTCCCTATCATACACTACTACATGATAAGAAGTATAATCTGGCCGAAAATGATTCTTAAGCGTTACTTTGGCATGGGAAACAGCAATTTCATATAAGTTTTTACTTCCGCCGTTTTTCGAAGCCCAAAACAGTAACTCCAGATTAATCATGTTGTCGATAATGGTATTGTGCTGAGGCCATTCCATATTGGGTACCGTCCGTGGCCATGAAAGTATGGTGCCTACCCTGGGGTTAAACAAAGTAGCCAGTGTATCTGCCGTGGCCAGTAGCACTTCCTTATATTCATGATTACCTGTTAACCGGTAACCGTTGCCATAGCTATTGAAAATCTGAAAACCCAGATCATGATCCTCGGCCTTATGTAAGGATAACGGCTTTAGTGCTCTGCTGGCCTCATCGGCGAGCGCTTTAAATTTCGTGTTCTTAGTACCTTCATAAGCATACCAGAGTATTCCAGGCCAGAAACCACTGCACCAATCCTGATAATTAATAAATTGCCAGTTCTGCTGACCGGAAAGGATGCTTCTTGGTATATTTTTTACACTCCCGGCAGGGAGCTGATCGAGGGTTTTACTGATTTGTGAAGCACAATACGCAATTGATTTTCGGCTGTTTACCTGCCCATAGCTAATCTTGCAACCAAGAACAACTACTGCTGTAAAAAAAATATATTTATAAGTCATACTCATAAATGATTTTTTGCTACCCTTTGATGGCGCATCAGAAGCTCCATTAATTCTGTCTGCTATTTTTTGCCAGTGTTCTTTTATTTTTTCTGAAGAAACTATTTCCGTTCTAAACGACAAAGGACTTTCTTCCTCAAGATTATCTTTTTTAGATTTCTCTTCCTTCATACAATTAAGACAGAAAAAATCTGACCCTATACTCTTAAAACCACAATTAAATTTAATAAATGTTAAAACAAGCCCCTAAAGTACTATTGAAAATCAAACCAAAGCTTTCCTGATACTTTTGAGCCCAATGCTATATTTTTTTGACTTTGAGGACCCATTGAATCCGCTTGCTTAAACTTGTTCCCTATAGGTGCTATTGCATTTAAAAACCCTAAGTTCCCTTCAGGAAACGGTGGATTTACGTGAGGGATAAATGTTGTATGTGCCTTATCCGGTTTTAGCATTTGAAGAAACAGTTCCGATTTATCTGTAAACACCTTAAATGTAGAATTTCCAGCTTCTACCTCTGCCCAATACAAATTCGCATGATAGCCCTTAAACTCAGGATAAATAAAAGTCTCGCCCGTTATTGTATTATTGTAGCTCTTTTCCCAAACGCTTGTGCTCACTCCTTTTAACCTGTTTTTCCAGGTCCTGTAAGGTCCATCACCCAGCCAGCGCATTCCTGTTACTTTAGATTCATCAATATTAAATGTTATCCCATAAAAATTGGCAGTTCCGGTCTGTGTATAATCATATTCCAGACATACCGGTTTTCCCAAAACAAATACCCATCTGGCATTTAAAGTTGATTCGCCCGCATATGAGCTTTCCACAACAATTCCTCCATTGGCTGTTTTTGTATGCTTAAAGCTCTGCAATGAATGGTTTACTCCGGCAAGCGCAGGGCCATTACCGAAAGAAACTACGCCTTTGCTGTTCTCAACCGTTTTTAAATAACCCGTCTGAGTATCAAAAGTATAAGTTACACCATTTTGCATTACAACATATGCATTCTCTTTTTCCGAATCACTGATTTTACCTTTCTCTTTATCAATAGCCATCAAATTCTGCTGTGCGATCTGAGCAGTAGTTTTAATTGGCCACGTCCAACTATAAATTTCCCTTCCCTGCTTGTTTGTGGCAGTAAAACGCAATGCATCTGCATCCTTCCAATTTGAAGTGAGTCCTAATTTAAAACGACCAGTTTTGCCGGGAGCCAACGCTAACGACAGCTTACCTGACGAGATTTGAGTAGATCCATTTTTCTTTTCGGTTGCCAAAGGGAACTTAACCAACTGCCAGCTAAACTTACAATCAGACAAATTGGTATATAAATAGCTGTTTTCTAACTCAACAACCAAGTTTTGCGAACCGAAATCAGGCTTCTTTACCTGCACCGGACTCCAAACCTCTTTGATGGTATAGAAACTTCCCTCTTTTTCGCGATGAGGACCAACAATGCCATCAGCTCCATGGTTCCCATCCGTATCTATACTGTCCTTTTTATCCTTTCTAACCACACCCTCATCTGTTAAAGCCCACAGAAAACCACCTGCATGCCTTGGATTTTGGCGGATAAGTTTCCAGTTATCATCCAAGCTTGCGCCATGGCCACCATCGTACAAACCGTGGATCATTTCGGTATGCAACAGGATATCCTGTTTTTTTGCAGCATTTTCAATGTAGCTGTATTCAGGATAGTGTTTTGTATCTATATTGTTAAAATTACTCCAGGGATGAATTACTACCCTTTTTTGAGGATCATAAAGCGCATAATCATTATCCAGGTCAAAGTTAAATCCTCCCTCATTTCCATTCGCCCAAAACACAACGCTTGGATGGTTTACATCGCGAACAATCAATTCTTTAACCAGCTTTCGCCCAACAGGGGTACCATAATGTTGTTGCCAACCAGTTAGCTCGTCAACTACAAATAGCCCTAAGGAGTCGCAAAGATCTAAAAACTCAGCATCAGGAGGGTAATGTGACATACGAACCCCATTCATGTTCATATCTTTCATGAGCATAATATCCTCAAGATGAATTTTTCTGCTCAGTGTTCTGCCACTTTCAGGCCAGAAACTGTGACGGTCTACCCCTTTTATTAGAATCTTTGTTCCATTTACATAAATCCCATCCGACTTCCTCACCTCTACAGTTCTAAATCCAAAACGCTGATTTAACACGTTTACAGTACGGCCATTTCTTTGAATACTTATCTCAGCATTGTAAAGATTTGGAAATTCAGGATTCCAAAGTGCAGGTTTACTAAACTTACCTGTCAATCTAACAGAATCGGCAGGTTTTGTTATGTTATAATTTATTGGGGCGCCAAATGCAACTCCTTTTAATGTTTTCAAGCGTACCGACAACTTATCGCCTGACTTTATATTGCCAGTAAACACATCAACTCCAAAATCCCCATCAGCCCTGGCGTCAATTGCAACACGGTTTATAAATGTTTTAGGCATTATCCTAAGATAAACGGGTCTAAAAACACCTCCAAATACCCAGAAATCACCTTCTCTTTCAGCGTCGTTTACAGTTGGGTCAGCACTTTGCTTGCTTACCGTTATTTCCAGTAAATTTTCAGCATCA
>Ga0157371_10001571_pt1 | contig 23464 bp, 24 predicted proteins | sample C45metaG_FD_113462 | JGI IMG/M metagenome (GOLD analysis project Ga0157371, IMG submission 113462) | Corn rhizosphere microbial communities from Kellogg Biological Station, Michigan, USA - C4-5 metaG | ecosystem: Host-associated > Plants > Roots > Rhizosphere > Soil | place: USA: Michigan...
AGCTGCCGATGATTGAGCAGACCAACGAGATTGTGCACAAGATGAACAGCCTGCTGCCCGCCCCGGTGCTGCGCCACTGCAAGGCGATGCTGGGCGACACCAGCCGCCTGCCCGGCATCGACGGCAGCGCCAAGATGTCGAAATCGCTGGGCAACACGCTGCACCTTTCTGCCAGTGAAGAGACGATTCATCGTGCGGTCAGCGCCATGTACACCGACCCGAACCACCTGAAGGTGAGCGACCCGGGGCAGATTGAGGGGAACGTGGTGTTTACGTACCTGGACGCGTTTCACCCGGACAAGGAGAAAGTGGCGGCGATGAAGGCGCACTATCAGGCGGGCGGGCTGGGTGACCGGGTTTGTAAGAACGAGCTGGAGGCGTGTTTGCAGGAGTTGATTGCGCCGATGCGGGAGCGGAGGGCGACGTACATGCAGGACAAGGGGGAGCTGATGGCGATGCTGAAGCGCGGGACGGAGCGGGCGCAGGGAGTGACGCAGGAGACGTTGAGGGAGGTGAAGGTTGGGCTGGGGGTGCCGGTGTTTTAAAACGCAGCTTAAATAATAATCCCGGCGCAGGGCCGGGATATTTATCAGGCGTTGCGCTTAATCACCGGAATATCGCCGGTGTCGTTCAACGCTCCTGGAAATGTTTTTAACCACTGCGCGACTTTCTGCTTATTTATATTCACCACGCTCATCCCTTCCAGGCATCCCCATAATTCTCTTGTATGCTGTGGTGTGATCACGATGCAGTCTTTCATGGCGCGGATTTTTACGGGCATGCCGTTGATAAAGCCCGCACGGGTTAACCATTCACCGCCCAGAAGAAGGTATTTCATGTCTATGCGTGCATACAGTTCGCAGCAGGCGGCACTGTCCTGCGGCGTTTCCGCGCGGGGATGGACGGGGGCCGCGTTGGTCTGGTTGCTGTGTAAACGGCGGGCGCTGTTTTTGCGTACCAGCTCGCGGTTTTCAATCATGCCGGTGAAAGCGTCTGATTCTGTTTTGCAAACAGTAAACTCTGGCTTAAAATTCGTCGCAGCCATTTTCAACTCCTGATTAGTTGTTTGTGGTTAGCGGTATGGGGGTGTTGCAGCACCTTCATATCGCGAATTCTTCTTTAAATATTCTTTGATACTTCCTTTCGCCGTTCAGCGTAATTTCTGGTGCTCATTATACAAGGCTGAATATAAATACAGCAGTTTGGTGTGGGATAAATTTGGAATTTGCGAGGAGGATTCAGGAAATAGAGTTCTTTGCGGTAAGGTCATGTTTTTGTTGATTGCGGGTTGATTGGTCTGGGTTTTGCGAGCATCATCGCAATTATTTACTTTCTTCCGTAACGCGATGGCTTCCAGCAAAACTCTCGAACAGGCGATTGCCGACATCACCATCTGGCGCAAAGGCGAACAGCGTGCGCCGCATAAGCCTTTATTGCTTCTGTACGTGCTGGCGAAGTATCAGCAGGGGCATGCGAGACTGTTTGATTATGGAACCGAGGTCCACGAGCAGCTGCTTAGCCTGTTAGAACGCTTTGGCCCACAGCGGAAGGCACATTACCCAAATATGCCCTTCTGGCGGCTCAAGAGGGACGGGTTTTGGGATCTTCAGAATACTGAGTTCTGTTCGACCACTGGCAGTAAGCAACCGCCTGTTAAAGAACTTGTAGAACATAACGTCGCAGGCGGGTTTGATGAAGAACACTTTGCGTTGTTGAGTAAGAACAAAAATCTGATCGGCTCGCTAGCGCAGCAGATCCTTGAAGCGCACTTTCCTGAAAGCATTCAGGAAGAGATCGCGGATGAAATGGGCTTTGATATCCAGCAGTACCGTAAGGTTCGCGATCCGCTGTTCCGCCAGCAGGTATTGCGTGCGTATAACTACGAGTGCGCAATTTGCGGATTCAATATGCGGCATGATAACGCCTCTGTTGGACTTGAAGCCGCGCATATCAAGTGGAAGCAGTTTGGCGGACCGTGTGAGATCCCGAACGGACTAGCGCTGTGTGCGATTCATCATAAGGCGTTTGATAAGGGATCGATTGGGCTGGATGACAGTATGCGGGTGCTGGTGTCCGAGGCGGTGAATGGGAATGGGATCGTTGGGCGGTTGTTCTGGGATTTTGCTGGGAAGCAGATTGCTTTGCCGATGGTGAAAGGGAATTATCCAGGGGAAAGGTTTGTGGAGTGGCATCGGAGAGAGGTGTTTAGAGGATGAGCGCGAAGGCCGGACTCGCACATGATGACTAATCCTTTGATTTAAAATAAATAAAAAATAACATTTAGATAATGTACCAACATCGATACCAACACATTAAATCGTTGATTTTGGGACTCGAATCGGGGCAAGAGTTACCTCGAAGATTATCACAATCAAGCATATCTCTGGCGCTATTCATCAACTATAGCTACCTGCGGCGAAGACAATATCAGTCCCCCCATCATCTCGAAGCCAGCATTCCCGGAAAGTGTTTCGCAATGATGTCATTCATTCGCTCAATCAATTCCAGACGCTTGAAGGCCAAGTGCGCAGTGCCTTTCTGATAGTAACGAATGCGGAAGAACTCATCTTCGTAAACGTCCTTAGCCGGATTATCCCGGATATGCTCCATCAACCGGGTGGAGATATCACTCCGGTTATCAGGGATGGGTTTACCATCCAGCAGAAACAGCATTCTCTCCAGGTCTGCCAGTTGATCCCGCCGCCAACCCCAGTTAAGGCTAAAGCCCCATCGGTTATACGCCACCAGATTGTTAATGATGATCTTCTTACCGAAGCTGCAGGGACTGTTGGTTTTGTAATCCCACGACAGGCCTTTGAACACGTTAATGATGCCGCGTGCGAAGACATCCATTTTATTCAGATGTAACTGCTCAAAGGTGCTGAGGATATTCGCCTCGCTGATAGCAGGAAGATCGCCCTCCTCTAGGTTCTTATGCCACTGGTCACGAGCCTGCGCATCCATCAAGGCCATCATGCCGGACTTCAGCATCAAATCGCGCCAGATACTGCGGTCAATATTGCGGATGATAGCAGGCAGCGCTTTATCAGCTTTTTCAGTTAGCCAGCTATCGTAGCGATGCCCGGCTTTCATCGCCCAGTCTTGCGCTGTGCCACCGCCAATTCCGGAGGTCAGCCCTGAAATGGCATCAAGCTGCTGAATGAGTTGTTCGATCCGTTTTAGTGCGGTATCGCGGCCCGTGACAACACGCTCGATATTGGTCGAAAGGATGGGTTCATTGTGTTCCGTTAACACGTCGGGTTCTGTTTGCATCGTTAATCGTCCATAAAAGCAAACACACCTGCCGGGAGTGGCAGGCGCATTATGCGATGAATAAAAAAAGTTGGAAGTTCAGCGGTAAAAATCAGGAATGAGGCTCGAAGAATTCAGGTATTTATTAATCCGGTAGCTCGCCTGGCTCTGAGAATATCAGTCGCGGTCAGAAATGGCGTCTGCTCCTGCCAGGTAAATCCTTTACGGTCGATGCGTACCAGTTCATATCGTTCCACCAGAAAATTCACCGCATCGGCAAGCGTGATTCCCGCGCCGATATGCTCCTCAATGGCTGTATCGTCGTGGAATGGTGTGTCGTTGAGTGTGAGGCCGTAGTGGTGCTCCAGCAGATACGTTAACAGTTGCTGCCAGACCTGTATGGGCGACAGGCGTGACGAAACCGGCACCTTGGCCGGTGCAGATGAAATGTGCATGAGTTGGGTCCTGATAAAAGAAGAGAAGGTGTTACTTGGTTGCAGATGCCTGAGGATAAATAACGATGTAAACATAGCCGTGAGAGCCGAGAGTATCCGCCTCGCAGGTGAGTCCGTTATGATGCAACGTGACGCAATGCTGATGGCGCGGATTCAGTTCACCGGCTGTCAGCATCAATTCAAGCTGTTTCATCACTAGCGGAAATGCCTGATCCAGACGCCGCGCCTCCCCCTCGTTAAACGCACCGCTAATACCTGCACGGTCCGCCAGAAAATGCAGGCGACAGCCTTCCTGCACAAGCCTTGCACCGAAGCACGGCGAGATGTCGCGCTTCAGTCCCCATGAATTTTGCATTTTTCTACTCCTTATTCGGTGTCAGTTGGTGGTGATGCACATCAGGCGTGTATACGGACCGTGGTTGTCACGACGGCGTTCTGCGTAAACCGCCAGCACACCGGAAATCTCCGAGACATCCTGACCGGTATAATGACTGGCGCTGCCGTGCCACTGGTATTTGCCCGTGCAGTAGCGAAAGATCCGGGAATCCGGATGCTGTCGCTGAATCGCCATCGCGGCCTTTTTATCGATAATTTTCATGGTTAGCCTCATAGCCAGCCACGTTCAGCAAAAGAAAGCACATCGATGCCAACAATAAGATGGTCCAGCACCCGCACCTCTACCATAGCCAGCGCGTTCACCAGATGTTGAGTGATGTTTCGATCCTGTTTACTCGGTTCTGTCTCTCCGGATGGATGGTTATGGGCCAGAATCACAGCGGCAGCGTTATGGCGTAGTGCCAGTTTCACCACTTCGCGTGGATGGACTTCGGTATGGTTAATCGTGCCCGTAAAGAGCGTCTCGCATTCCAGAAGACGGTTCTGGTTATCGAGATATAAAACAAGAAAAACTTCGCGCTCCTGCAGGGCAAGCCGCAGTTGCAGCCAGGTTTTCGTGAAGGTAGTGGAATTAAATTGTTCGCCAGGCTGGCGCTGATATTTTTCCAGTAAGCGGAGAGCACGACGAATGGTGCGTGCTTCGGTTACCGGGAGATCAGGAGGCAGATTTATTTCTGACATGACAGGGCCTTAGGGGTAATAGTAAAAGTTGTTTATGAAGCGAGTTGAAGCATATTTTCAGCCATCACCCATAGAGCGCGATTGAGCTTTACGTCTCCGTCAATACCTTTGACAGCACGGGTTTGAGCACGCTGACCTTTTGTCGTTCGTCCCGATAGTCCGCCTTTTATCAAGTTCTCCTGAATGCGCTGGTAAGTGGTCCACAGGTCGTTGCTCTCATCCTGCCAGCGGCGTGGGGAAAGGATCTGCGATTCCGTCACCGGCTGATGGTCTTCACCAAAGCGATAAGTTAATGCTGCTTTCGCCATCGCCTGCTGTGCTGGTGGCGGTAACAAAAGCGACTGCATGGCATCGCGCTTCTCTTCCACCCGGTCAAAAATCCCGAGCACTTCGTAAGCCCCTTCAATGACTTTCTCCACCACGTTGCCTTTATGCGGCACACGTACCTCACCAAAACTCTCACCGCAAATCAGCCCGTTCTGGCAAACTGCACGAAATAGCCCCGGCAACATCTGGTATGAGCTGGAGCCGTCATGGCTGTTGAGCAGAATGATTTCTGGCACCTGCTTACCGGTGATTTGCCCCTCACGGCGCAGGCGCAGCATGTGTTTGGTGTGCTCACGCTTGCTCTGGTCGCGCACTCGGGTCTGGCAGGCAAAGAATGGCTGAAAGCCTTCCTGCTTCAGGCTATCAAGCAGTGTGATGGTCGGGATGTAGGTGTAGCGGTCCGAGCGGGATTCGTGCTTGTCGGCACCAAATACACTGGGAACATGGAGCATCAGTTCGTCGTTCGTCAGTGGACGGTCGCGGCGAATCTGGTTAATCCGTCCGAAGCGGCTGGCTAATTTCATGATAAATCTCCTTTGTGGTTAACGGCATAAATGCAGAAAGGCCGCGCTTCTTTACTGGAAGCGCGGCCTTTCTGCATGGATTTGATGTTGCTGTGATAATAGAGAAAAACTTTTTGTCGTTGATAGGTGCTACGGCTAGCTAATGTCTGCTATGAGCGAGGAGCAGACAGGGGCCGTTGGTTGTTGTATAACGATTTCATTTAGATTGACAGTGTGATGAGAAAGGAAAGATGGGCAAAGAAAACAGAGATGATTTTTCTTCCAAGACTAAGCAAGCTTTAGCAGCAAGAGCGAATTTTAGATGTTCTTTTACAGGCTGTGCCCAGATTACATGTGGACCCAGTCATGAGTCTAGTTCTGCGGTGAATAACACTGGCGTTGCTTCTCATATTTATGCTGCAGCTCCTGGCGGCAGGCGATACAGAAGTGATATGACCTCTGAAGAACGTTCCGATATCACTAATGGTATTTGGTTATGTGTAACTCATTCTGTAATGATTGATAGAGATGAAGTAATATTCACTCCCGAAGTATTGCTTCAAATGAAAGAGGAACATGAACGTAAGATTCAACATGAACATTTAAAATTACCGGAAGAATCCAAATCCGAGTTGTTTAGGTTAGGTAGTCAATTAATTTTTACTGGAGAATTATTATCAGTTGAACCCACCATATGGAATATAAAACTTGATGAATACATTTCTGGTGATAAGTTTGACATTTTAAATGTGATAAATTGCTTCGACGATCTTACTAATGAAGGGAAATGTATAATTTCAGAATTACTTAGTGATGCCCGTCTACTCACAATTCCCCCTAGAATGGTTTTCACATCTACTGGCCTAATTTTAGAGTTAAAAGTATCACCAAGAGCCAAACGAATTAGTGGTCGTAATCTTGGGAGTGATTTGGCTTTAGATGATACTGGTGATCTTCTTATGGAAAATGGTGATATTAAGATCATTTCAGGCATAGATAGACTATCACAGCATCTCATGATCTGCTTATCAACGCAGAAAGGAGAAGTTTACGGACAGCCTGAAATTGGAGTAAACCTTTCTGAATATTATAATTTGTTCAAGTGTACTACTTGGCTTGAGCGAATTTTAAAACTTGAAGTGATTTATCATTCGGCTTTAGGCCCAGAAAACCATTTGCCAGTGGAAAGGCAAACCACTCTTGAGTGTATTGATCGAGTAGAAGCTTTTTATGTGGTCAGTGACATTTTAGATAAAGATTTTTTTACTGTCTTTATCGGTGTGCAGGTAAAAGATTATGGGCTTTGGGAAGGTGAAGTAAAAATCTATCTTGATAAAAATGCTAAATTGCTATCGATTTGACCGACTAGCCTCATAGACTGATAAAAATACATATAAACTTACGCCAAAGGCTGTAATTGGCACTGAGCGGACGAGTTTACTGGGGGGAAGGTCCGCTGTGAGCGTGAAGGGGACGTTCACAGTTGTTCTGCAACAGATGAAGGCTTGTTAACGTAGTCATAAATAAATCTACGGGGAGCAGGTCACGTGAAGCGTCCAAACATCTTAAAAAAGCACTCGAAGGGGCTTTTTTATTTTCTAAACATTCCACCATTTTCATCAAACATCGCCAACAGTTCATGAACTCTCATGACTTCATCAAGAATAGGTCGAACGTTATGTCTTTCCCCCAATATTTGATAAATTCCATCGTTTAGATAGTAGGCTCTGAAGATGTGATGCGGAACATCTGTTTCTTCTGGCTTGTCCAAGATTAGACTTGGGAATATATGTCCTACAATTCCACCTTCAAGATACATATCCAGTCGTTCATCAAAGTGCTCTATTGCATTTCTAAGTTTCTTAACATGCAAAGGACTACTTTCTGTTACATCAAAAATCTGCCTCAGAAACTCAGCACGGTTCTTATGTAATACCTTCTCACCTTTCCCACCAATCATTGATGGAAAGAAGTACCGAGCTATAGCAGCACTATGATTGATGAAGTTTTGAAGACAGTCTAGAAGCTCATCTTTCCGATCTTGTAGCCCTAGCTTCCCTTCACTGATAGCTTGGATGTGAACAGATGCTCTTTCCACGGCCTGTAGAGCCGATGTTGTATTGAACAACATAGATTGAATATAGAAGGCTTGGTACGGAGGCCATATTGATGGTTCATTTTTATCCATTATATACCCTTTGTAAGATAATGATTTTCATGGAGCAAGTCACCTACATGGACAGAATGCCTTGGGCAGCCTGTTCGCACTTTAACGACGGAGTTTTGAAATTACATAGGCTATTGCAAGAAGATGAACCAAGGTGCATTTCCTGACGTAGCACGCATCGTGACTATCATGAACTAATATTAATTATCGTCACGATCAAAAAATTTTCTAATATCGTTCACCATTCTTTTCCCATTCAGTTTGTCAATGTATTTCCTGAATTGATAGATTATAGGAACGCCCTCGCCGCCATTTGTGCCGTATACATTGTGCGGCTCATCAGGTGTTTTGCAGTATTTTGGATCATCAATAGTGAAAAATGTCCTGCAATTAAATGGCCTGTATTCGTATATAGAGCAGATGTCGGATATCAGGAAAGGACAATCTGTGTTGGACTTTGCTTTTCTTTTTTTATTTTCCATTATTTTGTGGTTAGTGAATTTTTCAATGTAGCTGGCCTCAAGCGCTGTCACTTTAACAGCTATTTTGCAGCATGAGCTACAGCCTTTGCTGCATACAGTAAATGTGGAGGCAAACTTGCTGTATGTATCCAGAAAATTATAGATTAACCGTAGGCTTGAAAATGGGTCACTTTTAGTTGTGTTCAGTTTTAACTGAAGTGACTGGCATTCTTCGACAATATAATCAGGGATCTCAGGTAATTCTCTAGTTTCATTTCTATCAATAAACGTGACTGGAATATTTTTAGTTTTTTTGAATGAAAATGATTTTAGAAATTGCAATAACTTCATATTAGCCCCTTATAATCCAGTAAGCATTATATAACAACTGTTGCTTAAAAATTCTACCATCCAGTGATGTTCACTTCCAGTAATGGACTGAACTTCCTTAACGTACAGTCTGGTAATCCGAACGGTTGAAGTGGTCCTGTTTTGCCAAAAGCTGGTTCAGACTGGTTAAGGTCTGCCCGATTCTGTTTCCAGATTCCTGAACCTTGACTCAGTAGACAGAATAACTTGAACATCTAAAGAGCTCGCACTTTCGTACTAAAAAATACAAAGTTGAACGTCTGCTCTTGGCACAAAGCATTCAGAGAAGCAGTGGCAGTACGCTAACATAATGAAATAATGAGATATATAGTATGGCGAATCCTTCATAAGGGGAGGGACCTCACGGGGGAGGGGTTTATAATGGCTATTAATACGCAGTATTAATACCTGATTTCTTTGATATTACGGTTGATAGCACAACAGGGTCTGACAATCAGCTGTCAGACCAGATATTCTTCAATCGAAACTAGTACGTCATCAGCCAGTCCCCCTGACTGGTGATGACGTTAATCTCTGCCACACTGCATGGGCCTTTAATGTAGACGGCAATCTCTTTCCCGTAAGGCAACGTTGAAGGTACCACTGCTACAGGCTTACTACCTGAGTAGACCGTGGGCATCTTCTGAATAGGGCAATTACCCCGGTTAACGACAACATCGTTAATGGTGACGCTGTCAGTCAATGACTGAACATGAACACGCTGCTGATGCAAATTCGGATAATATGGATTCTTAACCTGCTCAAGACCAATCCTGACGGGAGCCTCTGCGGCGTGCAGCAGAGGTGAGACCACCAGTGCCACGGCGAGGATACTCATTGCTGTTTTCATTATTTTTTCCTTATTTTTGTTGGAGCAATAAAGGCTCACATGCGAGTCAGACATCCTGATTTATCAAACTCAGGCAAAATCTTTGCGGAATTGCTGAAGGTGAAGGTAGCTGAGGTCAGTCCGGTCGCCGTTATATGGATACGGTGGGATTTTCTGGCTGCATCCCAGAAGGCTTCGAAGTTACTGCCCCCGGCATCAGAAACTGTATCGTTTATCAGAAACGTGTCGCTGTTGTCGGTCTGCACCTGAACGCTGCGTCCATCATCTCCACCGCTGGCGAGAGTTTTGCCATCGGGTGATGTGTACAGAACGAACACATTGTCCTCCGGTGAACAGGTCAGCAACAGCTCAGCGCCATTTTTGTTTTGTATCCGGTATTCCGTCACACCCTGCACACTGGAGCGGGTCCACGTATTAGCGGCTGCACTGGCCTGAGCAGACGCCAGTAGCATCAGCACAAGTACGGTTTTTTTCATAATAAAGTGTCCTTAATTATCGGTTTCAGCCAGCACTCTCCGGACAAACCGGAAGTGCGGCAAAGATTGAATGAAATGTGGGTCACCAGTCAGTTCGCTCACCTGTCTTCTGCACAGAAACTGCCTTGGAGTAAGGCAAACATCGGTAATGCTTTCCAGCAGAAAGACTTGTAACTGCCGGGCATGCTCACCGACCAGATACCAGCCGTTCTCGAAATAAATCAGGCGATAAGGTGCGAACCAGCGGTACTGCTGCCCCTCTACGGTCAGATCCAGCAGAGTTCGTTCCAGAATGGCCTGCGTGATTCGCCAGAAACTGCCGAAGGGACCGGGCTTGCGCTCCGGAGGAGACTGCCAGACGATAAAAGGTGGCTCTACGGAGCTATCAGTCAGCACCGATATCAGCCGGTTATCCATCGCCGGGAATAGCTGCTCTGTGCGGGTTACTCGTGCAAAGTGCAGAATATCCCGGTTGGTGCGCAGGCCTTCGTGCTGGTGGGTCAATGACCAGCAACCCTGCCGGTATGTCAGTTCCAGGCAGCTCAAGCGTTCACGAAAATCCCGGCGCAGGGTGCGCTCCGAGATACGAAACTCCTGAGACAACCCCGTAACTGACAACCGTTCCCCCATCAGCAGGCGACTGATGATGATCGCCAGCCGTGATGCCATGCGATCGTGCTGTTTTTCTTCCGCAGACATAGTGAAGGGTTTCCGTTGATTACATTGATTTGTATTGATACTGCTGACGCAGACAAGCAACCAGCAGACAGGCGGGAACCGTAATCCGCCGTGCCGGACCTGCCATATCGGCAATCAGCCAACCGGTGCTCAGGGCGATACCAACCGGCCCGGCCAGTACACTGATAGAGCGGGTCAGGGTCAGATAAGTCACGATGGGTAGCGTGCGCCCCAGTACCACCTTCGCAAGCGTACTGAGCATCACAACCGACAGACGATAGGCTGCAAAACCGGAAGACCGGACAGCAGTCTGTATCGCCATCAGTATCAGCGGCACCGTTGGTGCGGTCAGTTCCGTGCCCATACTGTCAGCAAACTCCCGCAGCTCAGCCCGGGACATTTCGCTGAGGCTTTTTTCGAGCATCTTCATCAGCAGGGAGAGCTCAATGGTTTCGGTTGCCTCCTCCTTCCTGTATTTCACGCCTGTATGCTCACAGACATCGCATAACACTTCCCGGTACAACACGCCTTTTCCGCCTCTGAACATACTGGTGATACTGCTGGCACCGAAGGTCTGGATTTCAGCCGCTATCTCCTGCCAGTAATTACGGTGGGCCGGGTAAAAGCGCTTGTAGTTGTCACTGCCGGAAAGTGTTTCAGCCCAGCGCAGACTTTTATCCCGTGGGTCATGGGTAATGAGGTTGACCAGTAAATCCAGGTCCTCATTGTCACAGTGCGCCAGGAACTGCAGGTCAGCGTCAACGCGATATGTGGCCATCTATTTCTCTTGTGTCAGTGTCGTCAGGAAAAAACGATAACAAACACGACTGCATGGTCATGGCCGCAGAGGCATAAAAATCAGTGGGTTAAATGGAGTGAAGCGGACAGGTGGTGTCCGAAAAAGAAATACGAAAGATTATGCTGCGCAGGGCGGTGCTGGTGGTGGAAGAAACAGACGGATTGCCAGTTGCCCTGTCAGGCGGGTGATGAGCCAGGCGGCCGTGCCACTCACAGCCCCACCCAACAAAGAGACCAACAGACTTTCTTTCAGTGAAAGACCGCCATAACTGACGCGTAGTCCATCGCGCATGGTGGGCAGCAATGCAGCTTCAGCCTCTGGTAATGTCATTGCTTGATTCAACAGGCGAGTGGCAATACCACTGATGGCATCCGCGCAGATATCTCCGGCAACCGCCCCCCAACAGAGCAGTCGTACCCGTGGGTCATCTGTGCGATGCCCGCCAGTGATGGCAACCGCCGCGCATAGTCGCATCTGAATAAACAGCGTAGAACAGACATCGGCTGTTACGCTCAGTGGCAATAACGCGCTTCCCGCCAGGCCACAGGCAAAACCAGAGCCACATGCTTTGATGGATTCATACAACACGAGGGATTCCGCCACATCACGGGGGCTTTTGCCTGGCTGCCGGTAGCTGGCAGCCAGCATAGTTGCTGAATCGGTGATGGTTGTGCCTTCAACAGCCAGGGTATACATCTCGTCAAACAGCTTACGTAAGACATTGATATCCAGACTAACCTCCTTAACGACAGCCTCTGTTGGCTGTCGCTAAGGTGATATGTGTCTGTGTTTTTTTTATTTGCGGTTTTTAAGGTGGAGAAGGAACAGTCATTTCTCTCTGTCGTATAAGGACAGCAGCCGACGTCTACTTTTTCATCAGGCTGTAGGCATCTTCGATGAGCCGTTCAAGTGTTTCATTCATTTTCATCCCCCGTTCTTTAGCAAGCTGGCTGAGTTTCTCTTTTGTCCGGGGAGCGATATACGCCTGGAACAATTTCCGCTGCTTTTGTTCAGCCCGGAACTTCCGCTGACTCCAGGCTCGCCGGAGTTCATGTATAAAGAGTTTTCGGGTGTCCGGTGGGCATTCCCATAACTGGTACAGGCTATCCAAGAGTGCTCGGCGATCGCTGTCGGATGTTGCACTGAATCTGTACCAGTTTATACCGAACATTTTGTTTGTTACATACGACCAGCACCACTCAATGGCGTCACTGTTGCCGCCATCAAGGAAATCAAAAGGCGACCTTTTCATTTCCGCCCGCTGGTTCAGGGCTTCCCACATACGCCGGAGTTTATCCGCTTCGCCGTGCTTAATATGACGTTCAACAAGCCAGTGGTCAAAAAAGGCAGTGACTGCTTCCAGCAACCCTTTAGGGCTTAATTCAGGCTCAGGAATACCGGTGTCGCTGTAAAATGGCGGAATATTCGCAGGCATATGCTCCGGACTGACATAGCCGGAGTGATTCACACTGGCATTCCCCTGCCAGTGTGAATCGGGAGGCAAGAGGATCGGTTTGTTTTGATTCTTGATATAGCACCACGCCCAACAGGCTGCTTTTTTATCTTTCAGCCATGACAAGGCTGACTCCTCGATAAGATAGGAAGCCGACGTCTCTTTCACTGCCTGATTAAACGCCTGCATCCCCTCATCCATGAAACGGCTGCGTCTGACATAGCGCTTCACCAGCGTGATTAACTCCAGGCGGTTGTGAAAAGGCCGTTGAATAAAGAGGTAGCGATTTCTTTCTCGTGCAGGAGAGCTATTGCTGGGGTTAATGAATACGAGATGAGACATATCAGCTCCCGCCTCTGCCAGGGTCACCAGTGCCATTCTCAGCTTTCTAATATCAAACTTATTAATCACGCTGTCATCAATCTGTGGCACTTCATCCGTCGCAGATTGAGTATCAATATCGTTGTTGTCAGGTATCTTTTTCGGTTCAGGTCGTTCGAGCCCCAGATCTGCCGGGGATGGAATATGGACGTTCGGATACGTGCTAACCAGCTCCTTCTGAGCGCTGTTTACCGCCTGCGCAAGACCATCACTCTGGTTACTGTTTTGTGTTTTTTTATTCCGTTTGTTATTTCTCGACATCCTCAGCCTGCCTTCATCAGTTTACTCACCCAATAATTACATAGTAATAAACATGACTAATTACATTCAATAATAATGACTGTAATGATGATGCTTTTATGATGGCATTAATGAATTTTTTATGCTTTTTTATATTACCTTTTTCATTAATTAATCAATAACATACGCATCATTTATCGCATAATAAAACCTGAAAATCTCATTTTTTCACAGCAGTGAATTCGATGCATACCGCTTCAGGTATCCCCTGCAGAAGGTAGCGCTCTGAAGCTCCAGGTATTTCCTGACCAGCTTTACCAATCCCTTGAGGAAGTGTCGTCGCCCTCTACACAGGCTACCGACACCTCCCGCCACATTGTCATTTCAAGGGAGTACATCACATGCCAGCATCAGTCCCCGTCAGTCTGCTCAGTGACCAGATGGTCGACATGAAATTCATCACCGCCTTCACCGGTCTCACAGATAAATGGTTCTACAAGCTCATCAAAGAGAAGAAGTTTCCGAAGCCGATAAAGTTAGGTCGTGCATCACGCTGGTTTAAAAGCGAGGTGGAAAAATGGCTGAAAGAACGCATCGAAGAATCACGTGAAGAGGAGCAGCCCGAAGAAAAATAACTCCAGAGTGATAAAACCCACGAAGACAATGGCATCGGATGAATAAAACGCATGCGTGCCGATGCTTTTGAGCAGGAGGAAAACGCGGATTTATTATTATAAATAAAAGATAAACAAAGAGATAAACAGGTAAGTAAATAGATATCCCTTTCTCATCAGATAAACACATACCCCTTGTTATCTGAGCAGGCTATTTCCCTCTGAAGGGAGTAGCCCCTGTCATTCAGATGATACAAACCCATATTCGAGAACAACCCCATGAATTCAACATACCTGCTTAATGCCAGTTACGCAGAGCGCACCCGTCAGGTCTTTGATGCGGCAACTGAGCAGTATCCCCGGCTGGCTGTATTCCGTGCTGACTTACGTTTCCCTATTGATGGTACAGGGCGCAGGGATGAGCGTGTTATCTCACGCTTCATCGATTCACTGAAAACCCATATGACATCACTGTTTAGCGCCAAACGACACGCAGGCATCACCTGTGACCACCCCACTTCACTCCGTTATATCTGGTGTCGTGAATACGGACTGCAAAGTGGTAACCGCCATTATCATGTTGTATTGCTGCTCAACAAAGATGCCTTCCACCAGTTGGGGAGCTTTGATCCTCCTGAGAGCGGGAAATTGCCTTCCCTGGCGAACCTGATTCAGAAGGCCTGGTGCAGTGCGCTGTCGCTTCCCTGGCCGCAGTACGCTTCACGGGTCCGTTTTCCGGATGGTCAGCCCATCTGGATTAAGCAGCTGAAAAATGAGGATAAGCCTCCGGAATACTTCAGAGCGCTTGAGTGGGCATGGTATCTGAGTAAGGAGGCCAGCAAGCAATATGGTGATGGACGCTCCTTTGGCTGCAGCCAAGATAATCCCTCGCTTATCGGCAGTCGTCGCAAGCCTCGCTAAGGCTCTGACTCCCCATTAGGCCGTTAGCGAAATGTGTTAACGGTCACTTCCCTCTCCCAGTCACAAAAGAGCCCGCCTCCTAGCGGCGCTCCGTCATGCCTGTAAAACAGGCCGGAATTTTATCATGCAAATAACCCCACAATATCTTGCCATCGACCCGGCTGGGAAACTCTGCACGCCATGGAATGCGATTAAGCTGCGGAAGAGTCTCTGGCTTTGTCCCTGCTGTTATTGTCTGCTTCATCTGTATCCTGCAAAAAATGACATGGAAGCTTACTTCACGCATGACCTGATGAGCCTCACACCATCGAAAGCAGAGCGTTGTTCGTATATCGACGAAGACAGGAAGCGACAGGGACGTCTGGCGTTTATTCGCCACCTCGTGGCAGCGTTACCGGTGTACAACACTGAAGGCTGTGAATGGCACTGCGTGCTATGTGGGCGCGATTATTACGGGCTGAAGTTCTGCGAGTACTGTGGCTCGGGGATTTACAGCATTGAAGATACAGACACCGCGTTGCCTGAATGCCGTTCCGTTTCACGTTTTGCATTCACATGGGAAGACATTCCTGTCGATGAGCCTGAAGAGAATGATACCCCTGACATTCTGTCGCAACTGTAGCGTATTCATCCAGAGTCGGACCTTCCTAGGAACTCCTCATCAGCGCAGAGAAAGTCCGACATGCGACTGATGCTGAGTATTTCTGCCAGCACTGCCGCTGCCCACTCCGATTTATGCATATTTTCTTCGCGACCCACGTCATCTGACTCCAGAGCACATTGGGCTGTGTCCTGATGCGGGTATCACGGTCATGCCGGAACGCTCGTTACTCACCCCAATCATCTGCTGCCGCTGTTCGGTTACTACAGCGTTGAATTGTAGCAAACAAGCCAGTCTGAAATGGCTGGCTCACCATGTGTAGCCATCAGATCATCAGTCATTTCTTACATCATAACCCCATGATGTAGTGAACCACTGTGCAATACCCTGACTACATCTACGCCAGCCACCACCAAAGTTGCCGCGTCACTACCATCCCCACAATTAACACATCCAACAGCCTACCCATACCGGGACGGCTGCACCAAATGTAGATGCCTTCGATAGTAATGGGCATCTGACCGGAACTCGTATCGCGCAGACTGCCGGACGATCGCCGTATTTGCCATCTGTGCGAAAGCAAATTGCAATACCATCCTAAGTATGTCAGCGAGCGCCCGTGGTTTGAATATATCGATGCAGGTCTTACTGATAATGGTCAGCGCCACTGGCCGTATGTCAGCCAACAGAAATATCATAACGACATTGCTGAAGGTCATTCTTGCCGCCAATCTTTAAACTATGACGTGGGAACCAGTGAAGTTCGTCGATACGAGGTTGTGGCCAGCGATAACTCATAATTGAGTTCCTGCAAAAAGACCCACGATCGAAAACAATCCGGTTTAGGTCGGAATACGCAAGCGTGTTAATGCTCATTCTTAATGCTAGGAAATCTTGCTTCTTATTGTTACTGTATAACAAAAAATGAGGTCATCATGAAAACTACGTTATACAAAGATTTCACCTTTGAAGCCGCACACCGTCTTCCCAATGTTCCGGAAGGTCATAAATGCGGCCGTTTACACGGACACTCTTTTGTCGTACGCCTTGAGATAACTGGTGAAGTTGATAAACACACAGGTTGGATTATTGATTTCACTGAACTCAAGGCCATTTTCAAGCCGACGCTAGATCGCCTGGATCATTACTATCTCAATGATATTCCAGGGTTGGAGAATCCCACCAGCGAAGTGCTTGCTGAATGGATTTGGAATCAGGTTAAAACACAGTTGCCGATTCTGAGTGCTGTCATGGTGAAAGAAACCTGTACTGCGGGTTGCGTATATCGGGGTGAGTAGCCCGAGATTGACCTTAGCTGTGACGTAAATACATTACAGCTAAGTGTCTTACCTTTACTAGACTTTCAGATAACTACGTATGCAGTCCAGCATACTGGTACTTCCTTTGCCGGAAGGTTGCAGTAAAGGCTTATCCCCTCGCTCTTCTTTTATCGCGTAATAAGCAGAATGTTTAGAACTAAGCCAAGCAAAAATAAATACATCCGCTTCTTTAGCCAATGAACGCAGCATGGTTGAGCCGCCTTTATCGTTGTTGAGGCGAATATCAGCCTGAGGGTAATCGGCTAGTAATTGTGTTTTCACACGCTGTGCTACCGAATCCGTCAATGTATAAATACCTACTACCTTGTCATTCAATGTTGCTCCGACATGAACCTCATCAGTTTTCTCCCCGCTGTCTTCTAAAACCTGTGGGGGAATTTCACAGATAACCCCGCACTCACCAGCAAACTGAGCCAATAGGCTCCACTGCAATTCACTATAGCGGACTGGGTTGCGGTAAAACATGTTGAGTACCAGATTGAATAATTGTTCTCTGGCAAGTTGGTCAGCAGTCGGGTAGACCAAGAACAGTTCCAGCAAATCCAGCCAAGCGCTAGCACTGGTGGTACCTGAACTCTCGATCATCATCTGCAGATTTTCTATTAATTCGCGGTAATCGTGCGCATTACTGTCGCCCTCTAAATAACCGCGTGCTAGTTCACAGGCAGTAAAGATATCTTCGCGTGAACAATTGTCGTCCAGCGCCAGTTGTTGCAGCAATGCCAACCGGACAGACTGCCAGGAAGAGTTGGTTTGATAGTTATCCAGCCACTCGAGCAGCACTGGGATAGCATCGCGCAACACCATACTGGCGCAGTTGTTGGTTTTATCCAGCAACGAAACAAATTCCTCGGGCTGGAAAGCCGCTGCGTTCCATTGGCTGCTGGCCTGTTCTACCGCTTCTATCGCACCCGGCCATTGAGGGTTATTTAGCACTTCCCGCAACCATTCCTGCCAGTTATTGATCCCGGCGGTATCCTGTTCTGTGCATATGGATGGCAGCATCAACTGCAGGGCAGTGTAGTAACGTTGGAAGGCCGGTTTCGCCAGCAACAAGTCGCGTTCTAGTTGTGCCAGTTGTTGCAGATAGCTTACAGCCTTAACAGCAGCTTCTGCACTGCCTATGACCCAGGCACATTGCAAAGCAATAGCTGCGCCGCGAGCACTGACCGGTAGTAACAGCAATTCTTTCAGAACGCTTTCAGGATATTCATCGGCTCTGGCAAGCAATTCATCGGTGCTCGCCACCGGTAGCGAGGCCACAGCAACGGCCGGGAATGCTTCCAGCAACCGGCGAATCCAGTGCCGGTCATCGTCTGTTGCACCCTTCATACCAGCAACCACTTGTAGTGCCTGTTCCCTCAGTCTCGCAGGATCACTTTGTGTATCAGAAAGTAACCACAGTAGGATATTTTTGATCGCCGATGGCGTGTTTATACCCTGCGTCACTTGGAACAGGCGCGGTACGTTCTTCACCAGCAAAATATTAAATGCTTGTCGTTGGGCTGCGAGGTCGCTCAACTGCTCATACTTCAACAGAAACTGCTGATAGAAAACCGTCATCACTTCTTCAGCCAGCACCAACGGGTGCGGCATATCCAAGACCTGCCGCAACTGAGTCGAATCTAGCAGGCTTTTGGCATCACCTTCCAGAGCCATGCAGCGCAGTTCGATAAACAGTTCGTTAATATGGCCTATGCCACCAGCTTCACGTAGTTCCTGCAGATAGAGGCGAGTCTGCGGCACATCACGACGACGCAAGGCGGCACGGACGTCACGCAGAATACGGCCACGCGGGCGTAGAAGTATGAGCTGGTGAATCGGGCGGCTGGCGAGTTGTTGGCGCAAGCGCTCAATGCCATTGAAAATCTCCGGGATCCTCGACTGAGAAAGCGAGCTAAATTTATATACTCTATCGCTATAGTGGTCTATCAACGCTTTTTCCACCGGGTCGCTCGGATCCAGCATCGTGCGCTGGCGGTTAAAGTCTGACCACGAGGTGCCGACGTGCGCGTCTAATAACTCACGCAACTCCGCATAGTCTCGTTCCTCATCGGCCATTGCATACCAAGTCACTTTATCGTTACTGCCCTTTACTACACGCGGCAGGATCACCGGGAAGCATCCGTTGCGGACATCATTAAGCCAAGGGGTCAACCGCTGTTGGGTTGATGCTTCTAGCAGGCCACCCGCGATTTTTTCCCAAGAGATAATATTGTTTTCTCTATGGAAAAAGGCTCGCAGGAACTTTTCGCTATCAGCGCTGTTCATTGCACACCTCCCTGTGCCGGTTGGTAAAAGTCGTTAAATGCTAACAACGCCTGCACGATGGCGGTTTTGTCTGTGGTCAAGTTAATCTGTTCATCATTGATCACGATCCCGCCGATCGTCAGATTCATTGAACCGCTTAGGAAGAAATGATCTCCGAGGAACCCTTTGGTATGCAGTACCTCTTTCTGGCCAATGTACAGGTTATCCAGCATGCCGTAGTTGGCGACGCGTTCGGTTAACTGGCGGATAAAGCGTGCATTATGCTGGGTCTCGTTGGTCATCACTTTAAGCGTACCGCCGTTGGCTACCGCACGCGCCAGCAGTTCTGAGGTCTGCACCTGACGCTGTCCCCAGGCTGGTTCGAGGTAGTCGAAACGGCCGGTGCGATTATCCAGCAGGTCGAGGTCGGTGATCCACGGCGAGACTATCCACAATTCCGCGCTGGGCTGAGCGATCTCCGCTACCAACAAGGAGCTGAGTACATCAAGAACTTCACTCTGGCGTGAGGTTCTAGATTTAAAGATACGACGGGTATTCATTGGATCGCCTCCGGAATTTCAATCATGGCGAAGGTGCCATTGTTGTGGCGGCGCAGGGCACTGATGCGCGGGTAGAAGAACAACCCATACATTTCTACTGGGGTGACTAAAAGAGTAGCGATGGCCTCATTTATTGCATCGCCCGGTTCGGCTAGTAACTCGCATTTACCATTATTTTCCAGATGCTGGTGACACTGCTGCATCCATTCTGGTTGGCTGAGCGCCACCTGAGCACAACTGTGCTGCACCACATGGGCCAGCAGGAGGCGCTCGGTTGGCCCGGCAAAGCTATAAGGGTTGTACCAAGTTAGCCAGCTATCACGAATGGTATGGCCGCGTGGCCACAGTAGGCCATTACAGGTATTTAAACGCCAACTCTCCAAGTTGTGCTGCCCTTGGCTAGCTTGTCGTAGTTGCTGATCAAGCGCGCTGGACTGACTACAGGTAAAGGCATAGACACGCTGTGGTAGTTCAATACCCAGTCGCTGCTCCTGCTGTCGCCAATCCTGTTGCAGTTGCAGTAAAAAGACATCGCTGCTGGCATCGGTCCCCGGCCGTAATAGGCGGGTGTTGATCGCCGACAGGAAGCTGTGGCTGGTCATAAAGCCGCTGCGCTGCAATTCTCCCAGCAAGTTGCGCTGCGCCTGAACCTGGCTGGCATGATCGTTGGCAAGGCGCATTTCGTTCATACACGCAGGCAGGGATGATGCCGGGTTTACCATGGTTTGCAGCAGGTGCCAGACATTATTGTCCATTGTTTCGTAGTTGCCTGGACTGAGGTTAAAGTCTAGCGACTCGAAGAAACTGCGCGGATCTTCACGGTAAATCTGTTGGATCTTCTCAATGATACCGCCACCGCCCACGGTGGTTTCCGACAGCCAGATTTCGCGCTGGTCAGCCGCGAGCAGCGCAGTGCGCACCGGCCCACCGTTGAGGTCAAGGATTAGGTCGTTGTCGTCGGCATCTGGGCACAACTGCATAGCGGTTTGCAGCAGCGCCGCACCCAGTGTGTTGGTGAAGTTGAGGGTCAACCACTCCAACCAGGTGTTATCCAGCGGTTGCCACAGCAGTTCCACCCAGTCGGCAATTCTTGCCATCACCGGAGCCTGGGACAACAGTTCACGCAAGCTTTGCTGTAGATCCTGCTCTATCTCTTCACCGGTCTGCGCATCATACAACGTCTGGAAGATTCGAGCAGGAACGTCAATCAAGGCGATCCCTGCGCTGTTGTGTTCCATTGCGCGGAACGCCTGCTCCAGGGTGCAGTTTTTCAATACTGCTTCGCTGCCAATACCTGCCAGGACCGTTTCTGCCAGCCAACCGCCGAGGAAAGTATTAACACTGATTGCCTCGTCGTGGCTGACTTCATACAGGAAGCGCGCTGTGCGCAATCCGGCCACCAGTTCACGGTTGTTGCTGATGCTAGCGAGATCAAAATTAGGTAACCGACACTGGAATTTTATCGCATCTACCCACAGCGAGAAGCCGAACGCAGCGGGTTCGCCTTGGTGTTCAAATTTGAAGTCAATCTGCAGGTCTTCACGCTGGTCACTGAATTTAATATTGGCACGTGATCCGGTGGCAAAGCGCACGGCTTCGATCGGACAGTGCTGCTGGTGGCCGTAAAACTCTACCTGCTGGAAAATATCCTGCCAGACATTGTTGGATGGCACTTCCGCAGGGATGCCGTTCTGAGGCGGACGGATCTCGCTGTGCCAGTTAAGAAACGCGTTCGAGGTTTCACTCAATTTAAGGTCATCTGGCGGCGTACTGGCCATCACTTCCCAGGCGCGGAAGCACGGGATAACCTGCATGCCAGTGCGAGTGGTAATGTGACAATCGGGCATGGACTCCCGTTTGTCTGGCGGGCAGTAATCATCAATCGGGAATGGATGCGAACCATCTTTCAGCTCGAGTTTTTTCGGCACTAGCCAGTGGCATTCGCGAATGTTTTTGATGGCAAAGCGCTTGCTGATACGCCCCGGGGCGAAATCTTTCATCCCCTGCAAAATCGGCATGCTGTGCGCATCGGGTTCCTGACCGACTTCACCTGGCAGGTTAATCTGTAACTCCGGCAGGCAGAGGTCGTTAAACAACGCGGACGGTATAAAATCAGGCATCGGCGTGCTTTTGCGGCAGTTATCGGCCTGCTCAATGCCAAGGCGCGACCAGTTGGAGCGCAGTCTTCTAAGTACCGTAGGAAGAAACGCGGTCATAATCGCGCGCGGAGGTTGCCACAGCAATGACTGCAGCAGTTTTTCGTCCTTAATCCCCAGTGCTTCAGCCAACCATGAGTTAAACTCCTGCTGGGTTTTCTGGCTGTTCAGAAGGTCTTCAATCAGATCGGCCAGCTTTGACTGAGCTTCAGATGGCTTACCTTTGTCCTGCGGGACGGATAGGTCATCCCAGATACCACGATTCCACTGATTAAGATACTCGTTCCGGCTGGAGAGCCAGTCCATAGTGGCAAAGGCCGCCTGCATACGCAGTACGTAGCTGTTGCCGACCGGCAGTTGGCGTGCCTTTAGTACCGGTTCAAACAGGTTTTCGTAGCACTGAAATGCCATGCGATCACGACCATAGTCGGACAGCACAACCACGGTCCACGGGCGCATGGTTCGTCGACGTCCAGCACGCCCTTTACGCTGCAGGAATTGGGCATTATCGCGCGGGGCTTTATGTTGGATAACGGCACCGACATTCGGGTCGTTAAATCCGACCTCAAGTGACGCGGTAGCGACAATCAGATCCGCAGCATGGTCGACGCCAGCATCCTGCGAAGAGGTACGCTTAACGTTGCTCCGGTCAGCGGAATCGAGCGTATGGCCAATCATTTTGGCCAGCGGCCACTGCTGACCAAAGGTAAATTTCTCTTCATTTGGAGCGTCACCGCGCAGCATCGCCAGCGGTTCTTTTTTGGCATTGATATTGCCGTTCGAGTAACGCCCCTCGGCATCTAGCAGCTGAAAATAGAGGCGGTTAATGACGTCAATATCATCTGTGAATACAAAACTGCGCGTGCCGTACATACCGTTGCTGACCGGCACTGCGGCGTTGTCGAGCATACGCCTAGTTAGCATGGAGGCCTGAATGGTGGTGGACAAAAGGCTAGAGCGGGACGCCGGGTCGCCACGTAGAGCCAGCATGTACTCCGCGCCCTCTGTCTCCATATCGTCTTCGATCGGACTAACTTCCGCCACTAGGTACTCTTCCAACCCGGTTAACGAAGCCATAAAGCGCGTCGCCTGCTCCAACGTTGCGGACAGTCCAACAAAGTGCGGTGTAGCACCGGACAGATGCCGCCAGCGGCGGATCAGCATGCCGTTCTGTGCACCGCTGACGCCGGAATAGGTATGCACCTCATCAAGCAGCATCATCGATGGCGGGACGATATTTTTGCCGATGCCAAACAGCGATGCCAGAAACGGGTTGCCCATCTGCTTATTCAGCATTTCGGTGCTGGTAAACAAAATATCTGGCAGCTCGATCTTCATACGCTTACGCGTCAGGATCACTTCATCAGGCTCGATGGTCTGCGTACAGCTATCGCAATGCAGACGTTCAAAGCTGTTTTCAAGATCGGCGGTGCGCCAGACCATTTTGCCACGACAACTATCCGTCGGGCAGGGAATATACTGGCAGGACATGCCGTCACGATGCCGGCTCCAAGCCGTTTTCATGTAGTCACGA
>Ga0157371_10001572_pt1 | contig 23457 bp, 18 predicted proteins | sample C45metaG_FD_113462 | JGI IMG/M metagenome (GOLD analysis project Ga0157371, IMG submission 113462) | Corn rhizosphere microbial communities from Kellogg Biological Station, Michigan, USA - C4-5 metaG | ecosystem: Host-associated > Plants > Roots > Rhizosphere > Soil | place: USA: Michigan...
ATCATTTTTTTCAAAAACCAATTCTCCTTTTGCCCACGATTCTTTTTTTGTTTCATCTTTATATTCATCGTGAGGAAAATATTTTATGTATTCATCTTTTGTATAAATAAATTCATCCGGTTCATTCCAAAACCTTTGTCTGATAAGCCTTTCAGGCACTTCCAGTTTATATATTTTTACATCGGTTTTTACAGTTTCACTTTCTCCGCTCAGATTTTTGCTGCTGATAGAAATGTTTTTCAAACTGTCTTTATTAATTACATCATTCGCCAAAACAATTTGCAGATTCAAAGATTTGTAGCCAACTAGAACGGTAATATCTGCGCTTCTTGTTTCGCCATTGATGTCGGTTACATCCGCTACAATTTTATAATCAAAAACGGGGTCTGTTTTTTTGTCAATGCTCAAATCGGGAATAGCAGCAAATTTTATTTGAAACTTTCCATCCACGTCTGTCGTCATTTCTCCATGTGCAATTTCCATTGGCCTTGCCGGTGGAAGAAATCCTTTTCTCCAAAACATCCACGGATAAAGGAATCGCGCTACTCTCGTAACCCGGTAAGAAACTTTTGCGCCGTCAATATTATTTCCTGCATAAGCTTTTGCAAAGCCATTGACACTAACGGTGTCGCCTACACGAAAACTGCCTTTTGCTTTTTCAAATTCTGTATAAAATTTGGGGCGTTTGTATTCTTCAACAGAAAAGGAAACTGCCGAGTTAAAATACTTTACTACCTGAATTCCAAATTCCCCATTCAATGTATTTTCAGGGATTTTAAACTTCCCATTAAAAGAACCAAAATCGTTTAATAAAACTTTTAGCGAATCTATCTTTTGATTATTCGCATCTGAAAAAATAATGTTCAATGAATCTTTTGTTTGGAGCAGAATTGGTTTTTTTGTTTTGAAATCTTTGGTAACGCCAATTCCTTTGAAATAAACTATTTGCCCAGCACGATAAATACTTCGGTCAGTGAATAAAAAAACTTTTGCATTCTTTTGATTAAACTCACTTTGATCACTTTCAACATAATTTTTTTCGTTGTAATAATTGTAATAGACAAATTGATAATCGTCTAAAAATAAATAATCCTTCTTGTAACTTATTTCAAGCCTGACATTTTGAGCGGCTTTATTTTTGCCTTTCGTTTCTGGCAATGTAAAATATCCGTTTTCATCTGTCGTAAATTTTGCCAGTTTGCTTAAAGAATTGGTTCTTGTATTGTAATCATACTCTTGATTCCACACCTGCACATTGGCGCCGCTCAAAGGCTGTCCAGTTGTTCGATTCAGTACAAAATACTGTAAGCCGCTGTTAACAAAACTGATATCAGAAACATAAAAATATTGGGCACAAAGCGGATTTTTATCAAGACTAAAATTTTCATCAGCGCTTGCAATCAGTGCATATTCTCCAACCGGCAAGGCATCAATTTTTACTTCTACAGCATGTGAAAAATAATCGTTTGTTTTAGGCAAATCCTGCTTCCATGTTCTGATATTTTTTAGAGAAATTAATTTTTGAAAAAGTTTGTCGTTATCATATTCTTTCTGCAAACTTTGTTTCAATTCAGGAGTTAAAGCAACAATCCTGAAATAAACGGTATTGAAATTCTGATAATTTACCAATGTTCTGAATGGTTGTAAGGGAACATTTACTTTTTCAGTAACCAAACTTAAAGAAGGATGCAAGATGGTTTTCAAAAGATTTTGCGCATTTATTCCACCTTCACTTTTTGGAAATTTATTTACCAGATCATCGAGAATCTTTTTTGCTTTTACGATGGTATATTGAGAAGCTGAATCACCATTTTCATGTGCTTGAATAGCTTTGTTATAAATATCTTGTGCAATTAAAAATGTGGCCTGTGCCGATAAAGGATTGTCTGCATATTTTCCGCTCAAATGGTTTAGAGCAGACAGATACAGCGAATCCCTGTTTTGCATTACAGCATATTGATTTACAAAATTGATTCGTTCAAGATCCGCATCAATCAAAGCATCCGGATTTTTATCCTGTTGATGAAAGACCAATAATTTTTGAAAAATGATCAATGCTTTTTGATGTAAAGAAGTTGAATCTTTCGAAAAAAAATTTGCCTTGATAAATTTGTTTACCGGCGCAAAAGTAGCTGGATCATTTATTTCAAAGGAATAAGCCGGACGGGTAATATCGCGTTCATCATTTTTGAAATAATCCAATGCGCGATGAGCTAACAAATCATAAAGTGTGGGACGAAGGTTGCGAACGTTTCCTTTTAAAATAATTGCATCGAAAGGTTCGAGTTTTGTCTGCTGTAAAAGCTTTTCATTCTTTAAAGAAGCAAGATATAATTCAGCAATTTTTTGATTTAATTCATCTGATGTCCAGGTAGCAATATCTTTTTTATCAAAACTAACCGTGTTGGTTCGCTGATAAATCTTATAACGGTTTTGCTGAAAATAATTCCAATAGAGTTGTGCTGTAATGCTTTGCAGTATAGACTTTGCTGATTCTTTTGAAATCGCAATTTCATTTTCAATTGAATCAATACTTTTTACAGAAGCGTCTTCTTCAATGTTTTGACTCAGATTTATTTTGAACAATAATGCTTTGATGATTTGTGCATCATTATTGTTTTTTTTCGCATCATTGTAAATACTTTCTACTTCCTGCAAAGCCGTTTTTGTCAAGCCTTTCTTTTGAAGCTGCTCGATTTTTTTCCATTGAGAATTGTAATCATTGTTTTGTTTCTGGGCTTGCGAATCAGAAAAACAAAAACAAGCAACAAACAGAAAAATAATAGCAGAGAGGAAATGAAATTTCATTCGCATGAAGATGAATTTATTTAAAGATAGAAAAGTGTTGAAAGAAGTTGTATCAACAACTTTCTTTAATCAGATAGATGCAAAGAAAGTTTTATTTCATAAACGGTATGAAATATTCGTTATTTTTTATGAAATAATAAAGGGAATTACAGTAAAGTCAGATTTACAGTAAACAAGGAAAAAGTTTGAGAAATTATTTCAGATTGTGATACACTTTTTGAACATCTTCATCCTGTTCAAGATTGTCAACCAATTTTAAAACCTCATTCGCATCTTCTTCAGAAAGTTCTACCGTAGTGGTTGGAATTTGTGTTAGTTCTGCTGTGATTACATTGATCTTTTTTTCTTCCAAAGCTTTACTCATGTTGCCAAATTCAGTGTACGGAGTTCGGATAATGATATTTCCTTCACTGTCTTCTCCGATTTCTTCAAGGCCATAATCAATCAGCTCGAGTTCTAATTCTTCAATATCCAGATTCTCATTTTTAATTTTAAATTCTCCCATCCGGTTAAACATGAAAGCAACACTGCCGCTTGTGCCTAACGATCCATTGTTCTTATTGAAATGCATTCTTACATTCGCTACAGTACGGGTTGGATTATCAGTGGCAGTCTCAACCAAAACGGCAATTCCATGAGGTGCATAACCTTCATAAACTTCTTCATGATAATCGGTTTTGTCTTTTCCCATCGCCCGCTTGATAGCCGCTTCCACACGGTCTTTGGGCATGTTCACTGCTTTTGCATTGATGATGCACCGCCGAAGAGCAGAGTTGTTGTCCGGATCGGGGCCGCCTTGTTTTACGGCAATATCAATTTCTTTTCCAATTCGGGTAAACTGTTTGGCCATTTTGTCCCAACGGGCAAACATGGTTGCTTTTCTTACTTCAAAAATTCTTCCCATTTCCGTTAAAGATTTTTTTGTTTTATTGCTGTTTTTGCAATCGGGCAAAACTAAAATCTAAAATGTGAAATCAAAAATTAAAAATGTGTAAAACATTTTCGTAATTGTTTGCGTCCTTTCTGATCTTGGAATATTAACTGTTGTCGTTAAAGGGAAATTTTTCCAAATTCACTTGTTTCTAAATCTTTAACAATTTCTGCATCACTATTCTTTTTGGAAAGTTTTTTTACATCAAATAATTTTGCGCGCATTTTTATTATAAATCAATAAATCCCTGAAAAGGCAAGGCTATGAAAATAATGAAGTTTGGCGGCACCAGTGTTGGAAAGCCGGAAAGAATGGCTGAGATCGCAAAGCTGATCACAAAAGAAGAAGAACGTAAAATTGTTGTTCTGAGTGCTCTTAGCGGAACTACCAACGCGTTGACAGAAATTAGTGATGCATTATCAAAAGGAGATCGCGATGCGGCAAAAAAGCGAATTGACGGTTTGGAAGATCATTACCAAAATTTTATCAAAGACCTTGTAAAAAAAGATGAATTTTATCAGAAAGCGAAAGATATTCTTGCTGAGCATTTTGAGTTTTTAAATATCATTTTAAAAATTTCTTACAGTGAAGCTTTGAACAAAGATATTCTTGCGCAGGGTGAATTATTGAGTACCAAACTTTTCAGCATTTATTTACAGGAACAAAAAATTCTTCATGTATGGCTTGCTGCGCTTGACTTTATGAGTATTGACGCTTTTGGAGAGCCACAGGTTGGAAGCATCAAAGCGAAATTAAATCAGTTGCTTGACCTGCATAAAGAGGATCATCTTTTTATTACACAGGGATACATTTGTCGTAATGCAAAAGGCGAAGTTGATAACCTGAAACGCGGTGGAAGTGATTACAGTGCTTCGTTGATTGCCGCCGCAGTTGATGCTTCCGTTTGCGAAATCTGGACTGACATTAACGGCATGCACAATAATGATCCGCGAATTGTAAAAAATACAAAACCAATCAAACATTTATCTTTTGACGAAGCTGCAGAACTTGCTTATTTCGGCGCAAAAATTCTCCATCCGGCGAGTATTTGGCCGGCGCAGTTTTTCAATTTTCCAGTGAAATTGCTGAATACAATGGAACCGGAAGCTGCCGGAACTTTGATAGAAAGTCATTCTGAAACTGAAGGTGTAAAAGCGATTGCTGCAAAAGATAATATTACTGCGATAAAAATAAAAAGCAGCAGAATGTTGCTGGCTTACGGATTTTTGAGGAAGATTTTTGAAGTGTTTGAAAAATATCAAACACCGATCGATATGGTTACTACTTCTGAAGTTGCTGTGTCGCTTACCATTGACAACAATACTTTTCTAAAAGAAATTATTAAGGAGCTGGAAATGTTTGGAAGTATTGAAATAGATACAGACCAAACAATCGTTTCTATCGTCGGTTATCATATTTCAAAAACAGAAAATCTTTTGTCAAAAGTGTTTGATAGCATAACAGAAATTCCGGTGAGAATGGTGAGTTTTGGAGGAAGCCAACATAATATTTCTATTCTTGTTTCTCATGAGAACAAAGAAAAAACTTTGCAGTTGTTGAACAAAGGATTGTTTGAGTAAATCAGATTTATTGAATATAAACAGATATTCGAATCAATAAAGAAAATATAACGGTGACGGATAGACGAAAATTAAAATTTAATCTACAAATTCATACCCGATATCTCCACGGAAATAAATTCCATCGAAATAAATTTGTTCCAGGATTGTTTTTGAAAGTTCAATCGCGTCGCCCAAGCCTTCAGCCATAGCAGATACTGCAAATACGCGGCCGCCATTGGTAACAATTTGGTCATTCAAAATTTTTGTTCCGGCGTGAAAAACAATGGCGCCTTCGCCATCATCATCTATATGTTTTCTCGCTTCCGGATTTTCCAAATACAACAGATTCACGGGAACTCCTTTCTTGTACGCTTCAGGATAACCACCGCTTACAGCAACAATGGTAACCGCATTATTTTTATCAACTTCTATTTTTTCTTCGTCCAGTTTTTGTTGGTCCATCACAATCAATAATTTCACCAAATCATTTTTCAATCGAATCAAAACGACTTCCGTTTCCGGATCGCCCATGCGGCAATTGTATTCAATTACCATCGGCTCTTCATTTACTTTTATCAATCCGAAAAATATAAATCCTTTGTAATCGATTCCTTCATTTTGCAAACCAAATATGGTCGGCTCAATAATCTGGTCTTTCACTTTTTGCATAAAATGTTCTGTTGCAAAAGGCACCGGGCTTATCGCGCCCATTCCACCGGTGTTCAATCCTTTATCACCTTCACCAATTTTCTTGTAATCTTTCGCTTCGGGAAACAACACATAATTTTTGCCATCTGTCAAAACAAAAACACTCAATTCAATTCCATCCAAAAACTCTTCTACCACCACTTTTTTTCCGGCCTCTCCAAATTTTGATTGCTGGATCATCAATTCGTATTCACTCAATGCTTCCACATGATTCTGACAAATGATCACGCCTTTTCCGGCCGCCAATCCATCAGCTTTTAAAACAATTGGCAAAGGATGATCTTGGATATATCTCAGCCCTTCTGTAAAATTAGAACTGTCAAACTCTTTATATTTTGCCGTCGGGATTTGATATTTCTGCATAAAGCTTTTTGCAAATGCCTTGCTTCCTTCCAGTTGTGCTCCCGCTTTTGAAGGGCCGGTGATAATAATTTCTTTTAACTGCTCATCATTTTTAAAAAAATCATAAATCCCATTTACCAAAGGCTCTTCCGGACCAACTACCACCATGTTGATGTTGTTCAAAATACAAGCTTCTTTCACTGCAGTAAAATCATTGATGTTGATTTCAATATTTTGTCCAAATGTAGCAGTGCCGGCATTTCCGGGAGCGATAAATAATTGTGAGCACAGTTCGCTCTGGCTGATTTTCCAGCAAAAAGCATGCTCTCTGCCACCGGATCCAAGGATAAGAATTTTCAAAATAATGTTTGATTTATGTTGTTGAAAAATGAAATTGCAAGTTATGAAAGTTCGTGTTTCCTCTTTTAAAAGTTGTTATATTAAAGGAGCCGATTTTAAAAATAGAAAAATGAGTTATTTCTTTTTTTACTGAAAAAACATTTTTAATCAGGAGAACAAAAAATTCACTTTTTTGTTTGTTTCCTGTGTTATCATGTTTGCGGGATTGGTGAAAATATTTTTACTGATAAATTATTTGATCAAAAATTAAAGTTAGTTTCAAATTTCTTTTTACTTTACACGATTAAAACTATTTTCAAAAAGCATTTTCAACCACAAAACCAAAACAAAATGGAAGATCAGATCATTACCGCGGATGTCGCTGACATAAAAAAAGGAAAACATCCAAGGGGCCTTTACGTGCTATTCTTTACTGAAATGTGGGAACGTTTTGGTTATTATTTGATGATTGGAATCTTTCTCCTTTACCTTACAGACACTACCAACAATGGCGGACGAGGCCTGGACAATGTATCTGCGATAAGTATTGTAGGAACCTATGTTGCGCTGATTTATCTGACGCCCTTTATCGGAGGGTTGATTGCGGACCGTTATTTGGGATACATCAAATCCATTTTCCTCGGTGGTGGCTTGCTCGCCCTGGGTTATTTTTTGATAGCATTGAATGGCAGCAATTTGGTCATGTATTTAGGCCTGTTTTCTGCGATAATCGGAAACGGATTTTTCAAACCAAACATCAGTACGCTTCTTGGAAATATTTACAACCGGCCTGATCTAAAACCAAAGAAAGATGTTGCGTACAATATCTTTTATATGGGAATCAATATCGGTGCTTTTGTGTGCAACTTTGTGGCCGCGCTTTTACGAAATAATTTTTCGTGGGGATGGGCCTTTTCTGCTGCAGGATTTGGAATGACGGTGGGTTTAATTTGGTTTGCGTTTGGATTGAAATATGTAAGAAAAGCCGACGTCATCAAGCCCGTGCAAAAAGAGGACATGCCGCTTTCCAAAATCGGACTCTACGTTTTTTTACCAGCGTTAATTGCGGGAGCGATTGGCTGGTTCATTCCCGGAAATATTCTCGGCTCCGACTCAAATGATGCTTTCATTTTTGCATGTGTGCCGATTATTATTTTTTATCTCAGCTTGTGGTATCGGGCAAAAGGTTTTGATAAAAAACGCATCAGCACGTTATTAATATTATTTGCTGTTTCCATCGTTTTCTGGAATATTTATAATCAAAATTCAACTGCACTTACCATTTGGGCACAAACTTATACCAACCGCGAAGCGCCTAAATTTGTTCAATCTGCATTGAAGCCATTTGGCTTTTTAGAAACGGTAAGTACCAAGCCACAGGAAGTTCCGAAAGTTGATGATCAATTTCGTCCGATTGCTGACGCAAATGGAAAAGTACAAACGCACATGGGAACTGATCTTTATTTTCAAAATCTGCAGAAAGATAAATACCCGCCGCCAGGAGAAGATTTGAAACTCATCTCAACAGAAATTTATCAATCCATCAATCCTTTCTGGATCATTGTTTTGACGCCTTTGATCGTTGGTTTTTTTGGATATATGAAAGCCCGGGGAAAAGAACTTTCTACACCGAGCAAATTTGCGTGGGGCACCATCATTGCAGGATTGTCTTCACTGATCATGATTTTCGCTTGTCTATCTACAGATATTTATCACAACAAAGTTTCGAGTTGGTGGATCTTTTCGAGTTACGGCGTATTTACGATAAGTGAATTATTTGTAAGTCCTGTCGGTTTATCACTCACTTCAAAAGTTGCTCCTCGAAGGTTAACCGCATTGATGATGGGTGGATGGTTTATCACAACATCTTTAGGCGGAAAAGTTTCTGCAATTCTTGCAGGCTTCTGGGATACATTTGATAACAAAGCCGTGTTCTTTGCGATCAGTTTTATTGCCGCGATGATTGCCGGAATTCTGCTTTTCCCATTGGCAAAGAGATTGAACAAAGTGGTAGTGGAAGCGTCGGAGATGGATACGTAATATTGCTTAAAAATTTTTTTCATAAAAAAGAACCCGTCTCCATGCGGGTTTTCTTTTTATAGAAATTGATTTTTTCTCGCAAGTATGATTTTTAGAATATATATCTTTATAAACACGTTTGTGGTGCTTAAAAAATTAACAATGAAAACAAAGCTTACTTTAAATATTGATGAAGAAAAGGCAAAAAGAATCAAAGAGTCGAAGGAATAAGTGTTTCAAAAGTTGTTGAAGAAATAATTGACAAAATAATTGAAAAGCAGCCTGTCAAAAAATTTGATGCGACAAAATTGATAGGTATTCTCGGAAAAGCCCCATAAGATTTTGATTTGAAAAAACAACATGCAAAATATCTGCTGAAAAAATATGGATTATAATTTATTCCTTGATTCTGATGTTATTTTAGACGTCGTATTACAAAGAGAGGGTTTTTATGAGGACACTTTCCCATTGTTTAAAATGAGAAAAGAACAACTGTTTTATTATGCACATCATCTTCTGTAGTTATGAAATTCTGTAGTTATGAAAGTACAATATGTAAGTACTACGTTTATTGGTAAGAACAAGGCAACCGAAGGAATTAAATATCTGTTGAATTTTCTTGATATACTTGATTCTAATAAAAAAATAATTGTGGAAGGCTTTCAATACTAATTGCAGGAATGTAGAGGATGCTGTTCAATATTTTACTGCAATTAGCTCGTTCGTACCGACTTTCTTTATCACCGGTAATCTTAGGGATTATAAGTATATTGAAGAAAAATCTTTATCTGTGCTAACTCCCACCCAATTCCTCAAAATCTTTAAACAAAATTCATAATCTCATATTTCTTCCCAAGAATTTTTTCATCATCAGCAGCAAGCCAATTGTGTAACAAAGTTGCATAAACGCTTTTGAAATCAACTGTAAATTTTAAATCTCCTTCATCCAAATCACTCAAATCCGACAGTGGATTTAATAATCCTTTTTGTTTTAAACCGCCGCTAATAAAAAACATGTTATTTGCTGTTCCGTGATCGGTGCCGCCACTCGCGTTTTGTGCAACACGTCTTCCAAATTCACTAAATGTCATGATGGTTACATCTTCAAAACGATTATTGCTTTTCAAATCTTTTACAAAAGCACTAACTGCATCATTCAATTCTGTGAATAATCTTTTCTGCTGATTTTCCTGGTTTACGTGTGTGTCAAAACTTCCCAGGCTTACATAATAAACTTTAGTATTGATATCGCTCAAAATCAATGAACAAATGGTTTTTAAATTTTTTCCCAACTGTGTAGCAGGGTATGTTTGAGAAGAAGGATGGCGCCTGCTTTGCTCATAAATATAATCGGCGCTGCTGAGTGTTTCGCTTAATGTTTTATATAAATAATCTGCCGTTGCTTCTTCATGATCATGAGAAGCATTTATTTCTTTAAAAAATCTTTCGTTGCTGGAGCTATACAGTTTTTTCGGATCTCTCAACGCTAGCCCTTTCAGATTTTCACCTTTCAAAGCAAGGCTGAGCACATCATCTATTTCCAACGCCTGCGTAGGTTTGCCGCAATCATTGCATTGTGCGTCGAGATACCTTCCAAGCCAGCCTGTCGTTACATATTGATTGCTTTCGCTCGCACTTTGCCAGATATCCATACTTCTGAAATGAGAATGATCCGGATTGGGATAACCAACATTATTCATAATTCCCAAACTTCCTTCATCAAAGAGATCTTTTAAAAAAGGCAGTGCAGGATTCAATCCCGCCTCATCAGTGAGTTGCAAAGCCTGCTGCTTTTGAATGCCTAATTTTGGCCGTGATCTGTAATAAATATCATTTCGAAATGGAATTACGGTATTCAATCCATCATTGCCGCCGCTGAACTGAAGCACCACCATCACTTTATTTCCCGGTGGCACGGCAGTCTTTTTTTCAAAAGCTTTTAAAAATTTTGGCATCATCAAAGAAGCCGAAGCCAATGAACCGATTTGTAAAAATTCTTTGCGTTTGAAAAGCATAAAACAGGTTATTTATTCGTTTACTGAATTTGTCGCAATGCTGTTGGATATCAGCACAACTGGTATTCCGGCGTACTCATCAATTCTATTATCGACGATTTTATAAATCCTTCTCTCGAAGTATTGTCCACATATCTTTTTAAAACATTTGGATTCACGGAATCTTTCGTTTGAAGAACAAAGTCATTTATTTTTTGTGATAGATTTTCGCGCGATGTTTGTTCAAATACTTTCACCACAGAATTCCAATCCACATTCACCTGCAGTTGATTTGCTTTCGCATTTTTATCAACACCTTCTTTTCCCATCATCACATCGTCATAGTCTTTCGGTGTTATTAAAAATTCTTCGGCGTTTGTGAGAATTTGCGACAGTCGCATGCGAAACATTAATGCGCTGCTATCTATCCAGTTTTTCCCGCCCGGCCAGCCAGCCACGTTTGGCGGATAAAACAAAATCTGTCCCAGCACTCTTTGAAATAATAATTGCGCTTCAGGTTTTTGCAGTTCCATCGGAATGAATCTTCTGATGCCAACAATCAATTCAACCGGGGATTTTATTCTTGTACCGATATTTTTTTCTTCATAAAACCAATCGCTCAAAAAAATCTCATTCATGAGTTTTTGAAGATTGTAATTATCGCGATAAAATTTTTCAGCGAGGTGTTCTACTTTCTGCTCATCAACCGTATCGTTTACGAAATATTTATAAATTTTTGAGGTGATAAATTTTGCGGTGACCTTTTGATCCAGGATAATATCAATGATGTCATCACCATCAAAATTTCCGGTTTTACCCAAAAAGGTTTTGCTGCCGTTATCATGCAAAAATTTGCGATCAACAAACTCTCCTCTTACGTTGAAACCCCAGCCGGTATAGGCTCTCGCCGCTTCACGAATATCGGTTTCGGTATAATTTCCTCTTCCCATTGTAAACAATTCCATCACTTCGCGCGCAAAATTTTCATTGGGATGTTGTTTTCGGTTTTGCTGATTATTGAGAAAAGAAAGCATTGCCGGGGACTTGCTTACTTGGCGAAGAAGATCGCCAAAATTTCCCAAAGCATTTTGCCGGATTACATTCAAAAGTTGTTGCTGAAAATAAATATTAATGACTCTTGTGGCAAAATGCCCATGCCAGAATAAACTCATTTTTTCTCTTAACTGCGCCTCGCTGTTTATCATCTCGTTCAGCCAGGTAAGATTGAGGTTTTTTAAGTCTTCTACCGATTGTTTGCGCAGTTGCTTTTTTTGTTCCTGCGAAAGTTTTTGCATTTGTCCCAAATCCTGCAAACCTTTCATTAATCCTGCAAAAGAATTTGTCGAAACGCTCAATTCGTCGGGCTTTTTAGCAGATGTTTTTTCTAAAATTTTATATAATTCTTTTTGTGAAACATCCGCAAGTTCATTCACATTTTCGGCCATCGGGCCGAAAGCAGCACGACAAAGCAAATGCTGGTTTTTTAATTGATTAGAAAGTGACATTTTAATCGGTTGAACCTTTTTAAAAAAAGGAATTTTTTTTCAGGAAAAAAATCAGACTAAAATGAAAAACTAAAGTTTAATCTTTTTTAAAAAAAAAATTAAAAGCAAAAAAGAAATGGCAATTATTTGTTTGCTTACTGTAAAAATCAATTATTCTTTTCTTCCAACAGCGTGATAAAAAGGAATGCCATTGCTTATTACAATATTCGTTAATCCTGCATTCTGCATCATTTCAATAATTTCTTTTGCAGAAAATCTTTGCTCAAGTCTTGTTCCGAAGCGATCCAAAGCATCATTTCTGATCATAAAAAAAGATCGGTTTTGATATCCATGCAAAGGCATTCTTTTTGCAAGATCTTTGAATCCTAAAAAATTAAAAAACCTGCCAAGTAAAATAAAAGGCATGTAAAAAATGATCGCAAGGACATCGCAAACAAAATGTTTTATTTTTCCCGGAAGTTTACTCACACCTTTTCGCAAAAGATTGCTTACCTGAAAGAGAGATTTATAAAAAGGGCCGCGTCGATCTAAATTATAATAGAGATAGACAAAAAAATACCCCTTCCTTTTTACTTTTTTTACACAATCGATCAATGCTTTTTTGGTGTTCGGAATATGATGCAAAACACCGATGCTCATCACAAAATCAAAAGTTTCATCAGCAAATGGAAGCGTTTCAATCGAAGCCTTCGATAATCTTACATTCTCAACATTTGCCAATAATTTATCAGCGGCAAAAATCGCATTGCTGGGATCAACCGCTTCTATAAAACCAACTTTTGGTGCCAGATATTTTGTCCATCTTCCTGTGCCACAACCAACATCCAAAAGATACGTTTTTGAATTGATCATTTTCTCATTCACAATATCAAAATATTCTTCTCCACCTTTTTTCACGAGATCATCGTCGTGTTCATAAAATTTCAACCATTCTTCTCCAAATTCATTTACTACTTTTTTGTCAATATTTTTTCCATCAATATCGAAAATATTAATGTCGCGGTTTTTGGTTGTAATGATTGTGTCAGGCGGCCTCAAAAAATCAGATTTCATTCGTGTTTCTGTCTTTTTTTACGATTGGCAAAATAAGTTCTTTTAGATAATACAAATCAATTTTTTAAATTAATATTGTTGCAATGGAAAATGGCAAATTTGTTGTTTCACTGGATTTCGAACTTTATTGGGGAGTGCGGGATGCTGTTGAACTTTATTACTATAAACCAAATCTGCTTGCTGTGCATCAGGTGATTCCGCATCTTTTGCAAATGTTTGAGAAATATAATATTCATGCCACTTTCGCCACGGTTGGATTTTTATTTTTTGAAAATAAAGAAGAATTAATTTCCAATTTGCCGCAGAAAAAGCCTAAGTATCATAATCGAAATCTGTCACCTTATGAAGGCCATTTTAATTTGGTAGGAGCGAATGAAAAAGTTGACCCGCTTCATTTTGCAAACAGTTTGATGGAACAAATAAAAAATTCAAAACAGGAAATCGGATCGCATACTTTTTCACATTATTACTGTCTTGAAAAAGGGCAAACGAAAGAAGATTTTCGTGAAGATTTATTAGCAGCAGAAAATATCGCATCAAAAAAAGGAATTGAATTAAAGAGTTTGGTTTTCCCGCGTGATCAATATAATGGAGAGTATCTTGACATTTGCCAAGAAATGGGATTTACTTCGTTTCGTGGAAATGAAAGATCAAAACTTTTTTCTTCAAAAACACAAGGCAAATTTCTTTTTATTCGTAGGCCATTTCGACTTTTAGATTCTTATTTTAATTTGAGCGGACACAATTGTTATTCTTCTACCGAAATGAAAAATGGAAAGCTTATCAACATTCCTTCAAGCCGTTTTTTGCGGCCGTTCAATAAAAAATTACGTGTCTTTGAAAAGCTTAGATTGAAAAGAATTAAAGACAGCATGACTTATGCTGCAAAAAATAACCTCGCTTTTCATTTGTGGTGGCATCCTCATAATTTTGGAAAAAATATTTCCGAGAACTTTTCATTTCTTGAAAAAATATTGCTTCACTATCAACAATTACATCAGCAATATCATTTTGAAAGTATGAGCATGTGTGATTTAGCAAATGAATTAAATAACAGTAATGAATAAACGAAGAATAGTGATGCTGGCAGGCAAAGGCGTTTCAACGAATATCCTTTTTCATTCATTGAAAAATGATTACGATATCCAGGGTGTTATTCTTGAAGATGCAGTTTCGACAAAAGAGTTTTTAAAAAAGAGAATTAAAAAATTAGGACTTTGGAAAGTTGCAGGACAGGTGTTATTTCAACTTTCAGTTGCACAAATTTTGAATCGTACTTCTTTGAAAAGAAAAAAAGAAATTTTAAAAAAGTATGACTTGGATGATAGTAAAATTCCGGCTGAAAAAGTGATTAGAATCAATTCTGTAAACAATCCGAAATGTATTTCACTATTAGAAAAATTGAACCCTGAAATTGTGATCGTGAATGGAACGAGGATTATTTCAAAAAAAGTTTTGGAATCAGTGCCGATCAAATTTATCAATATTCATGCGGGTATTACGCCGAAATACAGAAACGTTCATGGCGCGTATTGGGCTGTAGTAAACAATGATTGGGAAAATTGTGGAGTGACGGTTCACGAAGTGGATAGCGGAATTGATACAGGGAATATTATTTATCAACAAAAAATTGAGATCACAAATCGGGATAACTTCTCCACTTATCCTCTGTTGCAATTAGCGGAAGGAATTATTTATTTAAAAAAAGCTTTATCAGATATTTTTTCAAATAATCTTTCTTTCAAAAAAAATAATTTAAAAAGTAAAATATGGCATCATCCTACCTTGGGGCAATATCTATATCAGAGGATTTTTTTTCATAAAAAATAAAAAAATATTTCTCTTATTTTTTTCTGCCATTTAATTCACAAATAATAAAGTTATTTTGTGAAATAAATTAATCGCGCAAAATAATGTGTGGTATTGCAGGCGCTGTCAACGCAGGATTCTCTTATGAGCAGGTAAAAAAATCACTTGGCCATCGCGGGCCTGATGAACAAAATAGTTACCAGAATAAAAATGTAGATCTCTTTCATTTGCGTCTTTCTATTCTGGATCTCGAAGGTGGAAAACAGCCAATGCATTTTGATGAAAAATACACCATCATTTTTAATGGCGAAATTTATAATCATGCAGAAATAAGAAAACAGTTTTCATTAAAGGGAAACACTTCTTCTGACACTGAAACCTTGCTTCTTCTTTATGATCGGTTTGGTACCAGCTTTCTTGAATATATTGATGGAATGTTTGCTTTTGTGATTTATGATAAAATCAAAAACCAATTATTCATTGCACGCGACAGGGCCGGTAAAAAGCCCTTTTATTATTTTTTTGATCATAAAAAATTCCTTTTTGCAAGCGAGCTCAATGGCCTTAAAACAATGACGCAGTTTGAAGTTGAAGAAAATCATATTTTGCAATACCTGCGTCTTGGATCTTTTTACCGGCAGTTTACTCCTTACAAAAATGTAACAGAATTAAGAGCCGGAACCTTTTTGGTTGTTGATTGTAATTCTCTTTCAATTAAAGAAGAAAATTGGTGGAACATTCATCATTTTTACCAAAAACAAAATACAGATTCGTTTGATGAAAGTTTGCAAAATACAGATGATCTTCTTCATATTGCTGTTAAGAGAAGATTAGAATCAAGTGATCTGGAAGTAGGATGTTTTTTAAGCGGCGGAATCGATAGCGGCCTTGTAACATCGATTGCAAGCGAATATAAAAGCAATCTAAAAACATTCACCGTTTCTTTTTCAGGAGAATATGATGAAGCACCATTGGCAAAATTGGTTGCCAAAAAATACAAAACTGATCATACAGAAATCAGAATTTCATTTCAAAATCTGAGAAACGATCTTGAAAATATTTTGTGTAATTACGGCGAGCCATTCTATGACAGCTCCATTATTCCGAGTTTCTATGTTAGCCGTGAAGCAAAAAAATATGTGACTGTAATTTTGAACGGAGACGGCGCTGATGAACTTTTTGGAGGATATAGAAGGTACGTGCCGTTTTCAAAATATGATTTTTTTAAGAAGAATTTTTTGGTGAAAAAAGGTGCTACCTTTTTTAAAAAGAGTATGCCCGCATCTGACAATAAAAAGTCTTTGTACAATTACTTATACCGGCTTGCATCTTTAGCTTCTAATTCTGATTTGGAAATTTATCTTTCTGCCGGAGTTGATATTTTTGAAGAATATCAACATCATATTATTGATCATGGCATTGATTATCTTGCTCCCGTCAGAAATGATTTTGATAAAATCGCCAATAGCAATTTATCGGGCTTGAAAAAGATAATGAACCTCGATTTTGATACCGTTCTTTTTAGCGATTTCCTGGTAAAAATGGACATTGCAACGATGGCAAATTCTCAGGAAGGAAGAAGCGCTTTTCTGTCAAAAGAATTGCTTGAATATGTGCCTTCACTGCCGGATGAATACAAGATCAAAGGGAAAACTACTAAATTTTTGCTGAGGCAATTAGCAAAAAAATATCTTCCTCTTGAATTAATTGACCAGCCAAAAAGAGGTTTTGAAATTCCATTAAAAAATTGGGTAAATACTGAGTTGAAAGAACCGGTTTTTGATTATCTTTCTGGAAATAATAATTATTATAAGAATTTTGTTGAGCAAAATTTTGTTCATGATTTATTAAAAAAGAAAATAAAAATTTCAGAGGAAAAAAGAGCCAAAATTTTATGGACTCTTTTATCGCTGGAAATTTGGTATAAAAAAGTTTACCAATGATAACTGATCAGTCGCGTAAGAAAAAAATTGCGGTTATTGAGAACGGCCTTTTCTCCACTTATACAATGAGAGACGGACTGATGCAGCGACTTTTGAAAGAAGGTTACGATGTTACGATTCTTACTCACACCAACTCTTTTGTTTCGCATGTTGAAAAAACAGGATTGCATGTAATTAACATTGGTTCAGGAAATTTGAATCCAATAAAAATCCTGAAATATATTTCTAAGTTATACGGTGCTTTAAAAAAATTACAACCCAACATTTGCCTGACATTCAGCATCAGGCCCGCGATTTGGGGAAATTTTATTACACGATACCTTGGCATCCCAACTGTTACCAACATTACGGGAGTTGGTCCTTTATTTACCAGCAAAAATCTCGCATACAGAACAGCGAGATCTATTTATCGTTTTGCACTTCGCAAAACACGAAAAGTTTTTTTTCAGAATTTTGATGACATGGATTTATTCATTGAAAAAAAATTTGTGAACAAAGAAATCGCAGAACGTGTTCCCGGTTCAGGAGTTGATTATGAAAAATTCAGTCCGATAAATGTTGAAGGAAAGAAAGAAGAAAATTTTATTTTTTTATTCATCGGAAGATTAATTAAAGACAAAGGAATTTTTGAATTTGTAGAAGCGGCTAGGATTATCAGAAAAAAATATGCGAAAATAAACTTCAATGTTATCGGTCCTTTCTGGCATCAGAATTTAAGATCGAATACTATTTCCAAGTCAGATTTGCAAAATTGGATTGTGGAAGGAATCATAGATTACGAAGGAGAAAAAAAAGACATTCGTAAATATATTGCTCAGGCAGATTGCATTGTGTTACCTTCTTATCGGGAAGGAACTTCGAACATTTTACTTGAAGCTGCAAGCATGGAAAAGCCGGTCATTACTACTAATACAACCGGTTGTAAAGAAACAGTCGATGACAGAATAACCGGCTTTTTGTGTAAAGTTCAGGATAGCAAAGACCTTGCAGATAAAATGGAACAGATGTATTTGTTGTCATGCGAAGAAAGAAAAACAATGGGCAAAAAAGCGCGGCAAAAAATTATAAAGGAATTTGACAAACAAATTGTTTTGAATGCTTATTTAAAAGCAATTGGCGAAATTCTTCTTTAAATATATTTTACAATTTTACTGGTCTTAAAAATAAATTCTCTTAAAAACAGTTTGTTACTTTTGTTTAAGACTTAAAATAATATGACTGAAAATCTGAATGATGAGGAGCTTCTTGCTCTTTATAAAGATCCTGCAACAAAAGAACAGGGATTTACCGGCATTATAAAAAAATACCAGGAAAAATTATATTGGCACATCCGGAGAATGGTCATCACCCATGAAGATGCAGACGATGTTTTGCAAAATATGTTCATCAAAGTTTGGAAAGCATTGGAAAATTTTCGGGAAGAAAGTCAACTTTATACATGGCTTTATCGCATAGCGACAAACGAGTCTCTTACTTTTTTAAGTCAGCAGAAAAAGCGAAATTCCATTTCATTAAGTGATGATGAAAATGGCTTGAGCAACAAGTTAAGAAGCGATACAAACTTTGATGCCAACAAGCTGGAATGGAAGCTGCAATTGGCAATTCAGTCCTTGCCGGAGAAACAGCGGTTGGTTTTTAATCTTCGTTATTATGATGAAATGCCATACGAAGAAATGAGTCATGTTTTGGAAACCAGCGAAGGCGCCCTTAAAGCCAGTTATCATCACGCTGCAAAAAAAATTGAAAATTTTATTTTGAATAATTAAACCATCAGAATTATAGATAGTCTGAAGAGCACGATGGAGAAACGAATAGAAATAACAGAAGAATTAAAAAACATAAGTCCTACATTGGCTTCAATGGAGAAGGTGAATGTTTTTCAGATTCCTGAAGATTATTTTTCAGATTTTGACATTAAAATTTTAACAACAATTTTTCTTCAGGACAAGAAAAATAATTTTCAAAAAGTTCCGGAAGGATATTTTAATTCCTTGAGTGATAAAATAATTTCTAAAATAAAAGCTGAAAATAATGAAACCGCGTTGGAAGAAATTAAAGCACTTTCGCCGGTGTTGCATTATTTGAAAGAGGAAAAAGTTTTTGATGTTCCTGAAAATTATTTTGAAAATTTAAGTAACGAAATTGTTGAAAAAATTAAACCATCAAAATCAAAAGTTGTTGCAATTTCTTCTGTAAAAAAATGGTGGAAATATGCAGCAGCAGCGGTAGTTGCAGGAGTTGTTGCTATTTCTTCATTGCAGATTTTTAATCATAATTCTAATCCCTCTGCAGTTGCCAATAATGAGGTAATGCAGTTAGCTTCCCAATACAAAACGCCCGAGCAGGTGGATAAAGGAATTGCTTCATTAAGCGATGATGAAATTGTAAAATATCTTGAAAAAAACGGAACCATACTGGATGAAGAAACGATCAGTAAAAATGTGGATACAACAGAACTACCAAGCGCGGATGATTATTTAATTAATGAAAATGCCTTAAATAATTATCTCAATGAGATTAATGTATCCAACAAAAACACGCAATAAAAAATGAAAAAATATTTACTCTTATTCTTAATGATTTTCGCAAGTTTTTCTTTTGCAATAGCGCAAAATGAAAACGGACAGAGAAGCGAAAAAATTCAGGCGCTAAAAATTGCTTTCATTACTCAAAAACTTCATCTTACTTCTGGCGAAGCAGAAAAGTTTTGGCCAGTTTATAACGATTATCAGAATGAAATAAGACAGTTGCGAGGCAATAAAAATGACGATGTGCTTGAGAACGAGCAAAAACTATTAGACATCAGGAAAAAATATAAACCTTCTTTTGAAAAAATTCTCGGCCCTCAAAGATTAAATGATCTTTATAATGCTGAAAGAGATTTTAGGAATGTATTGATTCGAAGCCTTAAAGAACAAAGGCAGCAACGGCAGGGAAAATAAAAAATAGGATTATTTGTTCATTTTCTGAAAGAACAGTTTCGATATTAGTCTTGTTTCTTTTTCTTTTTTTCCCAAAAGATTTTTCAAAAACTTTTTTACAAACGATGAATTGCAAATATTTCTTTGTTTACTGCTAAACTTTTGCACTTTTCTAAGAAAAACAAATAAAAAATAAACGGATTTAAGTTATTCACATCGATATTAATAAAAAGAATAAATTAAAATTGGGAAAATTAGTTTTTCTCCTATTTTTGCAATGGTGTTTTTCATAGGTTAGCAACGGCCGGCCCTTTTTAGGGCAGGCCTTTCTTAACTTAGATCAAAATTGAAATACCGGAAATTTAATATCGTGGTAAAATAAAAATGTCCACTTTTCTCTTTCTCCTTCTTTCCACCATTGTTGTCTTAATTCCATTGCTGCGGCTCCATCAAAATCATATTTTGCTTTGAAGCGGTTTTTCATTTGTTGCAATTGAGGCGCAACATCGCCGCCATAAAAAATAATGTGATTATCTTCTTTAATTTTAAAAACCTGGTGATAAGGACAGTGAGCGCCGGTAACTTCGTAATGAATGTAATCATCAATGAATCCTTCGCCTTCGATAAACTCTAATTTTTTATATTTTTCAAGCAACAAAAAATCAGTTACACGGTAGGAAGGCATTCCTTTTTGTAAGCCAAAATTCCATTCATTTTTGTTGATATAATAAGTAGCATTTTCAAAGCTTACGATCTTTTTATTTGTCTGTGCAATTCCGCCGGTATGATCTTTATGAAGATGCGAAAGAAGAACTTTGGTAACATCTGTTGCATTGATTCCATTTGCCGCCAGGTTTTTATGAATCTGCAATTGTCCTTTTTCATCAGCAAAGCCAAGCCCGGTATCAAAGAGAATAATATCTTTCGAAGTGATGACTGCAAAAGGTTGAATCTCTACCAGAATACTTCCTTTATTTCTCTTTTGCAGATCGTCTTCATTTATATTAAAAGGAATAAATTTTTTCGTTTGATCTACTGTAAATGCACCTTCACTTAACGGAATTATTTTCATTTAAATTATTTTCTTTTGCCACTGCAAATTTCCATAATTATTCGGCGCTTTATTAATTTAATCGATAAAAATTGTATTTGAAGTAGAGCAACAAATAATAAGAATTTTTATTTCTCTAAAAATTTTTTATCTCAAAACCATGTGTCTGTCAGCATCGAGGCGAATTAAAATAAAAATCAAAATCGTAAAGGTGAGCAGGGAAGAACCTCCATAGCTCATCAAAGGAAGTGTAATCCCAATAACCGGTGCAAGCCCGATGGTCATGCAAATATTGATAGAAACGTGAAAGAAAATAATTGAGGCAACGCTATAGGCATAAACTCTGCTAAAAGTACTTCGCTGTCGTTCCGCAAGAAAAACCATTCTCAACATGAAAGCCAGGTACAATAAAACGATCAGCGTACTTCCCCAAAAACCAAAGTTTTCGCCAACAGAAGTGAAAATAAAATCTGTGTGTTGTTCCGGCACAAAATCTCCTTGTGTTTGAGTTCCTTTTAAAAATCCTTTTCCCCATAATCCTCCTGATCCAATGGCAATTTTTGATTGCTTTACATTATAATTTTCTTTTGCCTTTGTAGCTTTTTTTGTTTTTGCCTGCTCTGCTTTATCCTCTTTGCTAAGCTTTGCTGTTTCTGCATCAGGAACATAATCAACGCCGAAAGTGTTCATAATTCTTTCTACCTGGTATTGATGCAAAACATGTTTGAATATATAAGGAACCGCGAAACGCTGGATACCAACACATAAAACCCAAAGCGCCAGAATCATTACCAGAACGCCTTTATCACGTTTGATGGTTCTTCTTAAAACATAGATTGCAGCAATGGCAATAACAGTGAGAATCAGCGCCAGTAAATTTTTTTCAACTAAAATGGTAGCCACTACCAATACCGCAAATGAAAAACCGATAATGAGATAAACCGGTGGAAGTCCTTCGCGATACATCGGAATCAAAAAAGCAAAATAAACCAAAGCCAATCCGGTTTCGTTTTGAAGGAGAGAAAAAACGGCCGGAGTTAAAGCTATTGCAGCAGCAATTAATTGTGATCGTGGGTTTTGAAAATTGGTTTCAGGCCGCGACAAATATTTTGACAACGCCAGAGCTGTAAATATTTTACACGTTTCTACCGGCTGAAGATTAAAAAAACCAAGTGGTATCCACGATTTTGAGCCGTTAATGTCTTTTCCCAAAACAAAAGTAGCCATCATTAAAAGAATACCAAAGGCATAACTAAGATTGGCTGTTGCCGTAAATAATTTACTGTCGGTGAGCAAAATAAAAATGGCAATGATACCGGAAATTCCGACGAACAACAATTGTCTTGAATAATTTTTTTTCAAGCCTATAATGTTTCTCCAGATATCTTCACTATTGTGATATTCGACAGAAAAAATGCAGAGCACGCCCACGCAAACGAGAATAATATACAACCAAACACTTATCCAGTCTATTCCTTTAGATATGATCGCCTGATCGCGCATTAGATGTTAGAAATTTTTTTAGTGAGAAGAATCATTTTTGATTTTGCGTTTCGATCTGTCAGGCAGTATTGCATTTGTAGAATGATCTTTTACATTTTCTTTTTTTGATGGAGCAGGAACTGTATCCGCTTTTGCAGCCTCATCCTGTTTTGATTTGTTCAATTCATCCAATGCATCTGAATTATCATCTTCAATTCCCATAGTATCTTTTAAAGAATTAATATAGGTTTTTTCCAATTGCATCTTTGCATTTTTTGCATTGGTAATAGAATCACGTTTTCTTATTTCATCAACAATTCTTTTTGGCATCAGGTTCAGTTTTGCGATCTCTTCAATCTTTGCTTTTCGGTCAGGTTCTGTAATAGAATCTTTTAAATATTTTTCTATCATGAGGCTTGCGATTGGAGCAGATGAATTAGAGCCAAAACCAGCATTTTCACAAATAACCGCAATAGCGATTTTTGGATTCTCGCGTGGCGCAAATGCAGCAAAAACAGCATGATCTCTTTGTTTTACTCCTTTATAATAATTTTCAACAGTTCCTGTTTTACCGCAAACCACAATTCCCGGAACCTTTGCGGCAGCACCGGTTCCTCGTTCCATCACGCCCTGCATTCCATTGGCGACATATTCGAATATAGAGTCGGGTATGTTAAGCGGACGATGACGTAATTTGAAAGAATCTAACAAACCGTATTTATCCCCACCATCAATGGAATCGATCATGTGGGGCGTAATGTACCAGCCTTTATTGGCAATATAAGCCATTTCGTTCGCTATTTGTAAAGGAGTAGTTAGCACTTCACCCTGACCAATACTTACGGATCTGAAAGTGCAGAAATTCCAATGCCCTTCGCCATAAATGCGATTATAGGTTCTTGGTGTTGGAATAAGGCCTGCCCGTTCTCCCGGAATATCAACGCCAAGCCTGTTTCCCAATCCGAAACCATACATATAATGATCCCATAC
>Ga0157371_10001577_pt1 | contig 23401 bp, 21 predicted proteins | sample C45metaG_FD_113462 | JGI IMG/M metagenome (GOLD analysis project Ga0157371, IMG submission 113462) | Corn rhizosphere microbial communities from Kellogg Biological Station, Michigan, USA - C4-5 metaG | ecosystem: Host-associated > Plants > Roots > Rhizosphere > Soil | place: USA: Michigan...
GCTTCTGGGCGACGGCGACGGTCACGCCGCCGGCCGTCTCGGCCCAGATCCCCTCGGTCTCGGCCAGGAGCCGCATGGCGGCGACGATCGCGTCGTCGTCGACGTCCTCGCTCCAGCCGCCGCTGTCGCGGATGAGCTGCGAGGCGAAGTAGCCGTCGGCCGGGTCGCCGATCGCCAGGCTCTTGGCGATCGTCTCCGGCTTCTGCGGCTTGCAGACGTCCCAACCTTCGGCGAAGGCGGTCGCAACCGGGCTGCAACCCTGGGCCTTAGCGCCGTTGAAGACCGGCTGCTTGCCCTGGACGAAGCCGAGGTCGAGCCACTCCTGGAAGCCGCGGCCCAGTTTCGTGAACAGCGAGCCGGAGGCGATCGGGCTGACCACCCGGTCGGGCAGTTCCCAGCCGAGCTGCTCGACAGTCTCGTAAGCGAGCGTCTTCGACCCCTCGGCGTAGTAGGGGCGCAGGTTGACGTTGACGAAGGCCCAGGGGCGCGTCTCGGCGAGCTGGGTGCAGAGGCGGTTGACGTCGTCGTAGTTGCCGCGGACGCCGACCAGGTTGGTCCCGTAGACGCCGGTCGCGAGCAGCTTCTGCTCCTCGAGGTTGGCGGGGACGAAGACGTAGGACTTCAGGCCCGCCGCGGCAGCATGCGCGGCGACGGCGTTGGCGAGGTTGCCGGTCGAGGCGCAGGCGACGGTGTCGAAGCCGAGCTCTTGCGCTTTCGCGACGGCGACCGCGACGACCCGGTCCTTGAACGAGTGGGTCGGGTTGGCGGCGTCGTTCTTGATCCAGATCTCGGCGCCGACCCCGAGCCGCTCGGCCAGGCGGTCAGCCTTCAGCAGCGGCGTCAGGCCCGGCTCCAGTGGGTCGCTCGCCCGCCCCTTGAAGGGGAGGAAGTCGCTGTAGCGCCAGATTCCTTGCGATCCCGCCTGGATCCGTCGCTTCGTCCCTGCCGCGTCGAGGCCGCTGTAGTCGTAGGAGACCTCCAGTGGGCCAAAGCAGTTTTCGCAGACGTAGCTGGCGTCCAGCTCGTAGCTGGTGCCGCACTCCTTGCACTTCAAGCTCTCTACTGACATCCGATCCTCTTTTCCACTTACAAAAAAACCTCGCCATCTGTGGGGCGAGGTCCGATCGGACATCCCCCACATCTTCCAAATCGCTTTGCTCTGCGACCTGCTGGACTTGGCACCTGTCTCGACCTTGCGGTCGCGATGGTTGCCGGGGCTTCACTGGGCCAGTCCCTCCACCCCTCTAGATGTGGCGCTTATGTGCAGGAGAAGATACCGAACGGGCTGGCCGGCAGCAACCACTCCGTGCGAGAACGCACGCTTTTTGTCGCGCCTGTCTAACCTAGGCACCGCGATGAGCCCGCTGCACCACGAGACGATCGGCCTGAGCGATGCCGAACCTTCCGAAACCGAGGCTGCGACGGCCCGGCCGGCGCGGCGAGCTCGTCTCTCAGCCGGCAGCGCCTGAGCCCCAGAAGCCGAACGTCGAGCAGATCGAGTCGAACGGCCTGCGCTGGGTCAACATCGAGTGGCCGGGATCACTGGAGCGGACCTGGCTCGAGGAGCACTTCGAGTTCCACGCGCTCGACCTCGAGGACGTCCTCTCCCGTAACCAGCGGCCAAAGATCGACGTCTACGACGACTACCTCTTCATCGTCCTCCACCTGCCGGTCTTCGATCCGGTCGCCGGTCGCCTCAACGCCGGAGAGCTCGATCTCTTCGTCGGGCCCGACTACGTGGTGACGATCCCGAACCTGCCGCTACAGCCGGTCGAGTACCTGTTCGAGCGCTGCCGGGCCAAAGAGGAGCTGCGCGAACAGCTCTTCTCCCGTGGCTCCGGCTACCTGCTCTACCGGCTGGTAGATGACTCCTTCGACTACTGCTTCCCGATGCTGCGCAAGATCGGCAACAAGCTCGACGCGCTGGAGGAGGACATCTTCGAAGAGCGGGCCGAGGAGGTCGTGCGCGACATCTCCAACGTCAAGCAGGAGATCATCAACTTCCGCAAGGTGATCCGGCCACAGCGGCCGGTCCTGCGGGACCTCGAGAAGGTCAAGCAGCGCTACCTCGCTTCCGACCTTGACCTGGAGATCTACTTCGACGACATCGTCGACGCCCACGAGCGGATCTGGGACATGCTCGAGAACTACAAGGAGGTCGCCCAGGCACTCGAGGAGACCAACGAGTCGCTGATCTCCCACCGCCTCAACGACATCCTCCGCGTCCTCACCTCGATCAGCGTCGTGATCCTGCCGCTGACCCTGATCGCCAGCGTGATGGGGATGAACTCCTGGGTCCCGGGGGAACGCAACGAGGCCGGCTTCTTCGTCGTCCTCGTGGTGATGGCGGTGATCCTGATCGGGATGGTCGTCTACTTCCGCAAGCGCAAGTGGCTCTGATCAAGCGCCGTGTCCTCCGCTCCGCGTCCGGGCACGGCTTTCCCGGAATCGCGCAATAGGATGGGCAGCCCGTGGCAAATTTCCGCATCTGGGCGCCTTGGCGCCTCGCTTACGTGAAGGACGCGTCCAAGGACATCGAGGAGGAGTGCATCTTCTGCGCCAAGCCGGCGGCAGACGATGACGAGGCGAACCTGATCGTCCACCGCGGCGAGCGCTGCTTCGTAATCCTCAACCTCTTCCCCTACACGAATGGGCACCTGATGGTGGCGCCCTACGACCACGTCGGCCGCCTGCAGGAGATCCCCGCGGAGGCGCTGGCGGAGATGATGACGCTGGCCCAGCAGGCGATGGAGAGGCTGGAGTCGGTCTACCAGCCGCACGGCTTCAACGTCGGCTTCAACCAGGGCCGGGTCGCCGGCGCCGGGGTCGAGCACCACATCCACATGCACGTCGTCCCCCGCTGGGCCGGCGACAACAACTTCATGCCGGTGATCGCCGACACGAAAGTGATGCCGCAGTCGATCGAGCAGAGCTACGAAGCCTTGAAAGGAGCTTTCAGATGACGCGATTTACGCCCGGACGCGAAGCGGAGGACGTAAATCCTGATCCGGGGATCTTCAAGGCTTACGACATCCGCGGCCTGCACAGCTCGGAGATGGATGAGACGACCGCGTGGGCAATCGGACGCGCCTTTGCCCGGGTGCTAGGACGGCTGCGCGGCAAGGAGCCGAGCGAGCTGCGGGTCGGCCTCGGGCGCGACATGCGGCTGACGGCGCCGGCGATGGCGGGCGCCGTGCGCGAGGGCTTGATCGCCGAGGGCGCGCACGTGATCGACGCCGGGCAGGTCGCGACCGAGATGCTCTACCACCTGGTCGGCTCGCGCGAGCTCGACGGCGGCGCGATGGTCACCGCCTCGCACAACCCCAAGGCCTACACCGGGGTCAAGCTCGTCCGCGAGGGCGCCCTGCCGCTCTCCGGAGACGCCGGAATCGGCGACGTCAAGGCGGAGATCGAAGCCGGGCTCGGCGAGGAGCCGGGCGGTGGCGACGCCGAGGACGTCGACATTTGGGACGAATATCACGCCCACGCGCTCTCCTTCATCGATGCATCGTCAGTTAAGCCGATGGTGGTTGTGGTCGACGGCGGCAACGGGATGGCGGGGCCGATGGTCGGCCCGATCCTCGAGAAGCTGCCGCTGGAGCTGGAGGAGATGTACTTCGTGCCGAACGGAGAGTTCCCCGACCACGAGCCGAACCCGTTGCTGGAGGAGAACCGGCGGATGATCATCGACCGGGTGAAGGCGTCCGGCGCCGACCTCGGGATCGCCTGGGACGGCGACGCCGACCGCTGCTTCTTCATCGACGGTGAGGGGACGTTCTGCGACGGCGACTTCATCTGCGCGTTGCTGGCCCGCTCGGTACTGCAGAAGAACCCCGGCGCGACGATCCTCTACGACCCGCGCTCGAGCCGCGCGGTGCCGGACCTGGTCGCTGCTGAGGGCGGCCGTTCCGGCCTCTCGCGGGTCGGCCACGCCTTCTTCAAGGCAAGGATGCGCGAGGAGGGCGCGGCCTTCGGCGGCGAGGTCTCCGGCCACTACTACTTTCGCGACTTCTGGAACGCCGACTCGGGGACGATCCCGGCGCTGCTGATGCTGGAGCTGCTCTCGCTCGACGGCCGCTCGATGGCCGAGCTGATGGAGGAGTTCCGCTCCCGGTACTTCATCTCCGGCGAGATCAACTCCGAGGTTGCCGACCAGCAAGCGAAAATGGATGAGATCGCCGAGCGATATGCAGACGGCGAGATCACCCGCCTCGACGGGATCTCGGTCGACTATCCCGACTGGCACTTCAACGTCCGCCCGTCCAACACCGAGCCGCTGCTGCGCCTCAACCTCGAGTCGCTGACCTCCCAGGAGGACATGGAGCGCCGGCGCGACGAGATCCTCGACCTGATCCGGGCATGACCGCGACGCCGGAGCAGGCGCTCGAGCAGGCAGCGCTGGCCGGCATCCACTGCTTCGCGATCCCGACCCCGTTCGCGGTAGGTCGGGTCAACTGCTACCTGATCGAGGACGAGCCGCTGACGCTCGTCGACACCGGCCCCAACTCGGGCAAGGCGCTCGACGAGCTGACCGCGCGACTGGCCGGGCGCGGCCACCAGCTCTCCGACCTCGAGTTGATCGTCGTCACCCACCAGCACATCGACCACCTCGGCCTGGTCGAGATTCTGGTTCAGCACTCGGGCGCGGAGGTGGCGGCGCTCGGCGGGGCAGCGAACCGCCTTGCCGCCTTCGACGAGGACGCCGAGGCCGAGGACAAGTTCGCGGTCGAGGTGATGCTGCGCAACGGCATCCCCGAGGACGTGACCGTGGCGCTGCGCAGCGTCTCCCGCAGCTTCCGCGGCTGGGGCTCGCACGTCGCGGTGACCCGGCCGCTGGACGACGGCGGCACCTTGGAGCTGCGCGACCGAGGACTTGAAGTTCTCCATCGCCCTGGTCACAGCCCCTCGGACACGGTCTTCTGGGACGAGGAGCGGCGCCTCCTGATCGCCGCCGACCACCTGCTGCCGGAGATCTCCTCCAACCCGTTGATCACCCGCCCGCTCGACGGCAGCAACAAGCGCACCCAAGCCCTCGTCACCTACATCGAGTCCCTCCAAAAGACCCGCGAGATGCCAGCCGAGATCGTCCTCCCCGGTCACGGCGAGCCGATCACCGACCACGTCCAGCTGATCGACTCCCGGATGGCCGGCTACGACCGCCGCAAGGAGAAGATCTACAAATTGATCGCCCAGCAGCCGCGCAACGCCTACGAGATCGCCCAAGCCCTCTGGGGCAACGTCGCCGTCACCCAAGCCTTCCTCACCCTCTCCGAGGTGATCGGCCACGCCGACCTGCTCGTCAACGAGGGGCGCGTGCGTGAAGCGGACCACGGCGCGGTGATCCGCTACGAAGCGACCTAGTGTCGCTTCGTACGGAATAGCCGGACAAAGGCGACACGGCTAGAGCTGGCGGCCGATCGCGTGGCCGATCGCGGCGGCGGCAAGACCGAGGAGGGCGCTCACGACGATGTTCGTGACTGCGATTCGCCCTTTCCCAGCCTCGTCGATCCGCTGCGTCTCCACCATCCACGTGGAGAACGTCGTGTAGGCGCCGATCGCGCCAGTGCCGAGGAGCAGACGAGCGTCGCCTTCGACGGCGGCGCCCGCAAGCAGCCCGAGCAGGAAGGCACCACTGAGGTTCACCGCCAGCGTCCCTGCCGGGAAATGAGGATGAAGCCGGTCGGCGACAAGCAGCGTCAACCCGAACCGCGCCAGCGCCCCGCAGCCACCGAGCAGGGCGACACCGACCCAAGCGAGCCAGCTCATACCTCCCCCACCCGGCGGCCAACGGCAGTCGCCGCCTGCACCCCGGCCAGACCAGCGACGATGCTGAGTCCCAGGTAAAGACACGCCAGCGGAACACGGCCGGCATCGATCATCTCCACCAGCTCGACCTGGACCGTTGAGAAGGTAGTCAGCGCCCCACAGAAGCCGGTAGTCAGCAGCGGCCGCCGGTACTGCGTGTGGGGCAGGACCGTGAACCAGTAGCCCAGCAGCGCAGCACCAACCACATTCACGAAGAACGTCGCCCAAGGCCACCCCACCCCCGGGTCCGAAAGCACTTCCGCCAGCCCCGCCCGCACCAGCGCCCCCAGCGCCCCGCCAAGAAAGATCGCGCCCAGCTCGCGTCGGTCGATCATCGGCGGCAGCCTAGGCGAAGCGCGGCGGCATTAGGCTTGCGCGTCGGTGTCCGCCCAGCTTCGTTCCCTTCGCCGCCGCAAGCCCGCCAAGAAGCGGATGCTGCTGATTGTCAATCCGTATGCGACTACGGTCTCAGATCGGCTGAAAAACCTGGTGGTCTATGCACTGCAGGGGCGCTTTGATGTGGAAGCGGTCACTACTCAGGCGCAGAACCATGCGACGGAGATCGGGCGGGAGGCGCTTGACGGGGGCTATGACGTGGTCGTCGCCTTTGGCGGCGATGGGACGCTGAACGAGGTCGTCAACGGGGTTGCGGGTACGGACATGCCGGTGGCGATCCTTCCCGGTGGCTCCACGAATGTGGTGGCGCGGACGCTGGGGATGCCGAACGACGTCGTCGATGCGACCGAGCACTTGCTCTCCCTGGTTGACGACTGGCAGCCACGGAAAATCGACCTGGGGATGGTCGATAGCCGCTACTTCGTCTTCGCCTGCGGCGCCGGGATCGATGCCAGTGTCGTCAAGCGGGTCGACCGCAATCCGACGATGAAGGGCAACGCCGGCCCCTACTACTACTCATGGGCCGGGGTCTCGAGCTTCTACCGGAAATACCTTCTCAATCCCGTACGGATGCGAACGGTCGTAGACGGGCAGGAGCCGGTCGAGGGCGTGACCACGATCGTCCAGAACTCCGACCCGTTCACCTACTTCGCCAGCCACCCGATCCGCGTCTGCGAGGGAATAGCGATCGACGACGGCACGCTCTCGATGGCGGTGCTGAAGCGCGCCGCCCAGCGCGACATGCCGACCCTGATCAACCGACTCTTCAGCGAGAAGAACCCGGCTGCCCGCCACAAGCAGGTCGCCCACTTCGACGATGTCGCCCACGCCGTGGTCGAAACGGCCTCCAAAGACAAGCAGGGCGTCTTCCGCCCACTACCGATCCAGGTCGACGGCGACTACATCGGCGAGCGTGACCGGATCGAGCTCAAGTCAGCGCCAGCGGCGCTGACGATCGTCGCCTAGTCGAGGAGGCCCTTGTCGCGGGCGCCGGCGACGGTGGCCGTTAGCGTCTCCTGCGCATCGTGTTGCGGCTTCCAGCCGAGATCCTGGCGGGCCTTGGTGGTCTCCATGAGCACGGGCGTGTCAGCGGCGATCGCCCACTCGAGTTTCGGCGAGGCGAAGCTGAGACGGCGGGCGGCCGTGGTGCCGATGCTGACCGCCGGGCGCGGGACCGGGACCCAGCGCCAGCCGAGGGCGCGGGCGATGTCGCGGACCTGGACCTCGCCCTCGCCGGCGAGGTTGTAGACGCCGGGCGGGCCGTCGCCGCAGATCGCCGCCGCCATCGCCTGGGCGACGTCGTCGTGGTGGACGAGCTGGATCGGGGTCCCGGGGTCGGGGAGGATCGGCGCCACCAGCGGCAGCTTTTCCACTCCCTTGCGTAGCAGCGGCACCGGGTCGCCGACCCGGACCGATTCGACGGTCTGCTCGATCAGCATCGTCGCTCGCGGCCCGGCGACGATGCAGGGACGGAAGACGTAGGCTTCGACCTCGCTGCCGAGCAGCAGCTCGTCCAGCAAGTCCTCCAGCTCCGCCTTCTGCCGCGAGTAGTAGAAGCTGTCGCTCCCCCGCGCCGGCACGTCCTCGCTCAGCGGCTGCGGGTTCTCCGGGTGGAAGCCGTAGGCGGCGACCGAGGATGCGTAGACGAGCCGCTTCACGCCCGCCTTGATCGCCGCTTCGAACACGTTCCGCGTCCCCTGCAGGTTCACCTGGCGGGTTTCGTCGCGGCTGCCGAAGATCGCGAAGGCGAGGTGGACGGCGACGTCGCAGCCGTCAAAGAGCGCCGCCAGCGCGCCGCGGTCGAGGATGTCGCCGCGCCGGTAGGTGACCTTCTCCCAGCCCTCCTCGGCGGGGTCGAAGGGGCTGCGGGCCATTCCCAGCACGCTGCCGACCTCCGGCCGCCGCTCCAGCTCCGACATCAGCGGCTTCCCGATCTCGCCCGTGGGCCCGGTGACTGCGACTTTCAAAGCCATAGGCCCATGTTATGGCTGTGGCCTGAGAGCCCAGCGTGGGTAGGACGCAGGGAGCGCGGTGTGCTCTGCACACAAGCGACTGAGGACGACGCCGCGCGCCGGCTATCAGGCCACAGGGGTAATCCGATAGGCATCGAATACCGACTCGACGTTACGGAGGCGGCCGATGCAGTGCTTGAGCTGCTCGGTGTCGCCGACCTCGATCACGAACCGGTTTTTCACCATCGGATGGTTGGTCGTGCAGGACGCGCCGATGATGTTGATCCCGGCCTCGGAGAAGGTCCGCGAGAGGTCCTCGAGCAGGCGGGTGCGGTCGTAGGCGTCGATCTGCAGCTCAACCCGGTAGGCGGCCTCGTTTTCGCCCACCCAGCTGACCTCGACGAAGCGCTCGGAGGCGCGCTTCAGCGCCTTGACGTTCTTGCAATCGCCCCGGTGGATCGTGATCCCACGTCCGAGCGAGACGTAGCCCTCGATTTCGTCCCCGGGGACCGGCCGGCAGCACTTGGCCAGCCGCACCGCCACGTTGTCTGCTCCCTTGACGCTGATCCCGTAGTTCGAGGCGTCCTTGGTCCGCCGAGCCTTGTCCTCGCGACCGATCGGCGCGCCAGCGGCCTCCTCCTCGACGCCATCCCCCGCCTTCAGCCGCTGCATCAGCTTGTTGGCGGCGGTCTTGGCATCGATTTTGCCCTGGCCGAGCGCGATGTAGAACTCGGTGCCTTTGCGGAAGCCCATCTCGCGAATCACGTCGGCGAACAGCGCCGAACCGGAGACTTTTTGCATCGGGATTCCTCGCGTCCGCAGCGCTTCGTCGAGTTTCTCGCGGCCGTCGCGCTCGGCGTCCTCGCGGCGCTCCTCCTTGAACCAGGAGCGGATCTTGTTGCGGGCGCGGTTGGTCCGCACCAGCTTCAGCCAGTCGAGCGAGGGGCCGCGCTTCTGCTTCGCGGTCAGCACCTCGACGATGTCGCCGGAGCGCAGCTGGTAATGCAGCGGCACGATCGAGCCGTTGACCTTGGCGCCGACGCAGCTGTGGCCGACGTCGGTGTGGACGGCGTAGGCGAAGTCGAGCGGCGTCGAGCCCGCCGAGAGGTTCTTGACTTCCCCCTTCGGGGTGAAGACGAAGACCTCGTCCTCGAAGAGGTCGACCTTGAGCGATTCGAGGAACTCGGTCGGGTCCTGTTCGCCCTCGGCCTCGACCAGCTGCCCCAACCAGGTCATCTTTTCCCGCTGCGGGTCGGCGCTCGCGCCCTCTTTGTAGGCGACGTGGGCGGCGATTCCGTACTCGGCGAGTTTGTGCATCTCCTCGGTCCGGATCTGGATCTCCAGCGGCTTGCCCTCCGGCCCGATCACCGTCGTGTGGAGCGCCTGGTACATGTTGGCCTTCGGCATCGCCACCCAGTCCTTGAAGCGGCCGGGCAGCGGCTTCCAGAGCGAGTGGATGACGCCGATCGCGCCGTAGCAGTCTTTGACCGAGTGGACGATCACCCGCATCGCCGTCAGGTCGAAGATCTCGTTGAACTCGCGCCCCTTCTTCGCCATCTTCGTGTAGATCGAGTAGAAGTGCTTGGCACGGCCTGAGATCTCGGCCTCGATCCCGACCTGCTCGAGCTCCTTGGCGAGGAACTCGCCCGCCTCGGAGACGAAGTTTTCGCGCTCGTCGCGCTGCTGGGCGACTAGCTGCTTGATTTCTTTGTACTTGCGCGGGTGCAGGGTCGCGAAGGCGAGGTCCTCGAGCTCCCATTTGATCGCGTGGATCCCGAGCCGGTGGGCCAGAGGCGCGTAGATCTCCAGGGTCTCGTGCGACTTCAGCGTCTGTTTCTGCTTCGGCAGGGCACCGAGCGTGCGCATGTTGTGGAGCCGGTCGGCAAGCTTGATCAGGATCACCCTGACGTCGGTGGCCATCGCCACCATCATCTTCCGGTAGTTCTCGGCCTGGCGCTCGTCGCGGCTCTCGAAGGTGATCCCGGTCAGCTTCGTGACGCCGTCGACCAGCTGGGCGATCTCGTCGCCGAACTCCTCGCGGATTTCTTCGAGGCTCGCGGTCGTGTCCTCGACGGTGTCGTGGAGCAGCGCCGCGCAAAGGGTCTCGGTGTCGAGCCGCATCCCGGCGCAGATCTGGGCGACCCCGACGGGGTGGGTGATGAACTCGTCGCCGGAGTAGCGGCGCTGGTCGGCGTGGCGGTCGCAGGCGAAATCGAAGGCGCGCTCGACCTTGGCCCGGTCGATCGTCGCGACCGCGACCGCGGTGCCGCCGGCGGAGGCCCCGTCAACACTCCCGTTTTCGCCCGCGGAGGAGTCGAACTCCTCGATCACCGCAAAGAGATCGGCCAGGAGCTCCTTGTGCTCTACCGCGGTTTGGGTCTTGCGAGAAATGCCTGAGCCTCCGAAAGTCTTTCGCCATAGGCGCGGAATGCAGCCGAGCGCTGCAGCTCGGTCTTCCCTGAGGATACGACCCGGACGACGCCTGCGCCCCCTTCCGGAGCTCCCTGCACCAGCCCAAGCTCGCTCAAGACGCGGAAGCGACGGGCGCAAGCCTCCGGACAGAGCGGGTGGTTGCTGGTGCCGGCGAGCGCCTCGCGCAGCTGTTGGCCACTGGCCTCGCTGACTTGGCGAAGGGCACGGAAGCTGGCGGCCACCGCCTCCCGCCCCGGCCACTGCTCGGCCAACGCCTTCGTTGCGAAATCAACCTCCGCCTCGCTCCAGAGGGCGTGCAGGAAGCCGGGTTGGCCATCGGCACATGGAAGCCCAGCGTGCATCTCCTCCAGAGCGCTTCGCGGCGGATCGACGAGAACGACATGCTCGAAGGCGCAAGCCAGTTCAGGCGCCCGCTCCAAAGCGGCGTAATCGACGACCGCCAGACCAGCCTCAGCCTTCCCCGCCAGCCGCCCGATCTCCTCATCGCCACAGCGATGACAGGCGATCAGCGCGGCGCCGCCGTTGAAACGAGCGAGACTGGTGGCGCCGTTGCCAAGGCCGGCCCGCCGCGAGGCATCAGCGCAGACCGCGAGCACCCCAGCACCGCTGGAGACCAGCTCGGCGATGGCGACCGTTGCGGATGGGACACCTTGAACCAGCCGCCGCGCCTCGCCGCTCTCGGGAAACCGCGGGGAACCGGGATTATTCCGGTTGTTCGCGGTCTCGGGATCGAGGTCCGCTTGCAGCTCGGTTTCGAAGCGTGCCCACCATTCGAGTTCGTCGGAAGTGCAGGCGTGCGGAAGGGTTGGTTCTTCTCCCTCGGCCGCCGGCTCCCCGAGCGGGTAGAGCTCTCGGAGGACCACTCTTGGCTCAATCGAGCCATTCCACTGGTTGACCTCTAGGCGCACCGTGGCGTCGAGCAGGTCCTCGTCCTCGACGCCGAGGCTGGAGCGGCCGAAGGCGACCCCGAGGGCGCGGTGGGAACCGCTGTGGAGGCTGAAGCGAGCATGCTTGCCCTCACCCATCGCCCGCACGTCGGTGACACGAGCAGAGGGAACGAGCAGTCGCACCCCAGGATTGCCCATCCCGAACGGAGCCAGCTGCTTCAGCTCCTCCGCCAGCTCGAGGCCGAGACCGACTCCACCGACCATCGCGTCGACCTTTTCGGTCCGCCGCAGGTCCTCGGGCGCCAGCACCTCGTTCGCGTGTGCGGCGAATGCCTCCCGGAACGCCGCGACGTTCTCGGCCTTGATCGCCAGCCCGGCCGCCGCCCGGTGACCGCCGAAACCCTCCAGGTGCTCGGCGCACGCCTCCAGCGCCGCCAGCAGGTCGAAGCCGGGGATGCTCCGTCCTGAGCCGCGCCCCTCCCCCGCTTCATCGAGCGAGACCACGACAACTGGTCGGCAATGGCGCTCGACCAGGCGCGAGGCGACGATCCCGACCACTCCCGGATGCCAGTCCGGCCCCGCCAGCACCAGCCCATGAGCCTGCCGCAGATCCTCCGGCAGCTCCCGCCGTGCCGCCTCGGCCGCGGCATCGACCTCGCGCTCAGTCGCCCGGCGCTCGGAGTTGGCCCGGCTCAGCTCCTCGGCAATCGCAGCGGCGCGATCCTGATCCTCGGTAAGAAAGAGCTCGACTCCGGCATCCGCCCGGTACAGGCGTCCGGCCGCATTGATCCTCGGCGCCAAACGGAATCCGAGGTCGCTCTCGTCTAGCCGCGCTGGATCGCACTTCGAGGCCTCCAGCAGCGCGCGGATCCCAGGCCGTTGCGCCCTCCGTATCTCGGCAAGGCCCCGCCGCACCAACGAGCGGTTCTCACCAACCAGCGGCACCACGTCAGCCACGGTCGCCAAAGCCACGAGATCAAGATCGCTGCCAGCTTCCTCCCGCAACGCACAAGCCAACTTCCAAGCCACCGCGGTCCCGCAAAGCGACTCGAACGGATAGCCGCTGATCTGCGGGTGCAAGATCGGGCAGTCCGGCAGCTCCTCCTTCGGCTGGTGATGGTCGGTGACGATCACCTCGACCCCGAGCTCCCGAGCTAGTGCCACCTCAGAGGCGCAAGTAATCCCGCAGTCCACGGTCAGCAGCAGCTGCGTCCCGCGCTCGGCCAGCCGCCGCACGTTCTCGCTGCTGAGCCCGTAGCCGTCCTCGATCCGGTTGGGGATGAACCAGTCGACCTCGCCGCCGAGCTCACGCAGGGTCCGCACCATCACCGCGGTGGCACAGACGCCGTCGACGTCGAAATCGCCGTGGACCGTGATCCGCCGGCCGGCGGCGATCGCGGCCCGCAGGCGCTCCACGACTGGCGCCATGTCCTCGAAGGCATCTGGTGGATGCGACTCGTCAGCGGCGAGGAAAGCGCGAGCCTGCTCGGGCGTGCGGTAGCCGCGCCGGACCAGGGTCACGGCAACCGGCTCGCTCAGCCCCAGCTCCTCGCTGAGGGCACGGGCCTCGCTGAACGAATACGGCTCGACGGCAAATGCGGTCATGGTTTCCGCCACGTTTCCAGGCTAGGAAGCCCGGCGGCGGCAAACTCTGGGATCAGGCGCCCAAACTGGGGCGGAAAGCGCTGCTAGCTGATCTCGTGCTGGCTGCGCGCGCCGATCGCATAGACGATCCCGAGGCCGATCAGCACCCCTGGGACCGCCAGGAGGGCCGTCGAGACGTCGGTATCGCCGAGGCTTTTGCCGCTCGCCTCCTGGACGATCAGCCCGAAGATGATCGCGCCGAGCACCGCGCCGAGGAAGGCGCCGACGATCCCCTGCCAGAAGCGGTCGGGCAGGAAGACGGTGAAGTGCCAGAGGGCGATGCCCATGATGAAGAAGACGACCAGGGCCATGAGCTACCGCCTCCCGTGCTTCCGCCGTGCCTGCCGGCGCGCTTTGCGCTCGGCGTTCCGTTGCCGCCGCTCTGCCGAAGCCGCGGCTGCCGCCTCGGTATCGCCGTTGCTGAGCGAGCTGGCGCCATTGCCCCCGCTGCTGTCGGTGCGCTCGGCGGTGGCCACCGCTCCGGGCGCCGCCTCGGCGGCGGGTTCCTCCGCAACCGCGGCTGCGACCCCTTCGCGCTCGTCGTCGCGCCCGAGTTTGGCCGTCTCGACGTCGTCGGCGTAGGCGGGCACGTGGCCGCCCTCGACTTCCTCGATCCGCAGGCGCCGGCGGACGAAGCCGGGCTCCCGTTCTTTCCAGGCCGTCAGCACCGGTGAGGCGATGAAGATCGACGAGTAGGTACCGGAGGCGATCCCGACCAGCATCGCGAAGGCGAAGTCCTGCAGGGTGGCGCCGCCGAAGACCAGCAGCGAGCCGACCGCCAGCAAGGTCGAGAAGCTGGTCGCCAGGGAGCGGGTCAGCACCTCGCTCATCGAGCGGTTGACGATCTGCGAGAAGGCAGCTCGCGGCATCCGCGGCACGTTCTCGCGGATCCGGTCGAAGACGATGATCGTGTCGTACATCGAGTAGCCCAAGATCGTCAGGAAAGCGGCGACCGTCCCGCTGTTCACCTCTTTTCCGGTCAAGGCGTAGACGCCGCCCGTGATCAGGATGTCGTGGAAGATCGCGATCAAGACGGGCACCGCGTATTTCGGGTCGAACCGCAGCGCCACGTAGCCGCAGATCACCAGCAGCGAGAAGATCAGCGCCTTCAGGGCGCTGTCCGCCACCTGTTCGCCGAAGGTCGGCCCGACGCTGGTGCTTTCGAACCCGTTCTGCTGGATCCCGAATTCGGAGATCAGCTGGGCTTCGGCCTTGTGGACTTCACCCGGTTCGAGCTGGTGGGACTGGATCTGGAAGACGTTGGCGCCGAAGTTCGGATCGGTTACCTGCTGCACCTCCTCGCCGCTGATCCCGACCGAGGTGAGCGCTTCGCGCACCCCTTCCTCATCGGTCGGCTTTTCCAGGGCGGCGGTCATCCGGGTGCCCGACTCGAAGTCGATCCCGAAGTTCAGCTGCTTCGTCGCCAGGGCGAAGCCGCCGATCAGCAGGATCACGCCGGAGATCGAGAAGAACCAGCGGCTCGCGCCCATGAAGTCGAAGTGCCAGCGCCGGCCCTCGCCGCCGGCGCCGAGCGCGGCCGGCGAGCGCAGCAGCCGCGAGCGGCTCATGCTGCCGAGCAGCGCCTGGGTGAAGACGACGGCGGTCAGCAGCGAGACGATCGTGCCGACGCCGAGGGTGAAGGCGAACCCCTTGACGCCCGCGCTCGCCAGGACGAAGAGGATGAAGGCGGTCAGCAAGGTAACGACGTTGGCGTCGACGATCGTGCTGATCCCGCGTTTGTAGCCGGCGCTGATCGCGCTCGACATCGAGCGACCGGCGCGCACCTCCTCCTTTATTCGCTCGAAGATGACGATGTTGGAGTCGGCGGCGACGCCGATCGTCAGCACCAGACCCGCGATCCCCGGCAGGGTCAGGGTGATCGGGATCAGTTTGATCAGGGCGAAGAAGATCACCCCGTAGGCGCCGAGCGCGATCGACGCGATCAGGCCGAGGAAGCGGTAGTAGAGGAGCAGGAAGATGATGACGAGGCTGAGGCCGATGATCCCGGCCTTGATGCCTTCGTGCAGCGCCTCGCTACCGAGCGTCGCCGAGACCTGCGTCTCGCTGATCAGTTTCAGGTTGATCGGCAGAGCGCCGATCTGCAGCGTCGTCGCTAGGTCCTGGGCCTCCTGGAGGCTGAAGTTGCCGGAGATCTCGGCCCCTTCGCGCCCGTCGATCCCGTTCGGGTATTCCTGGAAGTTGATGATCGGCCGGGTCTTGACTTCGTTGTCGAGGACGACCGCGAAGTGGCCGGAGAGGAAACCGGCTTCTTCACTGCTCACCGGCCCGATCGCCGAGGCCTGCCCGCGCTGAGCGATCGCGCGGGTGACTTCCTGGAACCTTTCCCGGCCTTCACCGGTGAACTGGAAGCTGACGATCGGTGCGTTGGTGGTCGGCGCGTAGGTCTGTTCCGGGTTGATGATGTCGCTGCCGCTGAGCGCCGGTTTGTCCTTCAGCGCGAACCAGCCGGGATCGGCGGTTTCGTCGAGCTTCCCTTCTTCGTTGGTGGGGTATTCGGAGACGAGAACGGTGCCAGCCGGTACTTCGACGACGATCCCGTTTTTCGGCCGTTTCTTCCCGGTCGGGCTGATGTAAAGGTCTTTTTTCGCGAGCTCCGGCCCGGCGATCAGTTCATGCGGCTCGGCCTTCTGGAAGAGGTAGTAGCGCGGTTTGGCGACCGAGCATTCGGTGCAGTTCTCGACCGGCTTCTGTTCGGCGGCGAGCTGCGCCGCGTCGTAGGCGGTTGGGTAAGCGCCGGCGTAGATCAGCTGTTTGTTCTCTTTGCTGGTGACGTTGCGGCCGGCTTCTTCCCAGCGTTTTTCGGAGGCCTTGCGCGGACCTTCCGGAGGTTCCCGGCCCGGCGAGCCGCCGATCGCATGCTGGGGGCCGATCAGGTTCGGCTCCCAGTCGTAGTAGTAGAGCTGGGCGGTGCTGCCGACCTGTTCGGCCGCGCGGTTGGCATCGGTGATGCCCGGCAGGCTGACCGTGATCTCTTCGTTCCCGAGGCGGGCGACTTCGGGCTCGGAGACGCCGAGCTTGTTGATCCGCTGTTCGATGATCGAGATCGAGTCTTCGATGTCTTCGCCGCTGACTTCGTTCGAAGTTCCGGTCGCCTGCCCCTGGTAGACGAGCTCGAGGCCGCCTTGGAGGTCGAGGCCGAGCTTCGTTTCCTTCGAGGCGATCACCAGGCCCGAGACGATCACCAGCGCGATCACGAACAGGAGGACGAAGAGGTGGCGGCGCCGGGTGCCCATCGCGCTACCCCTCCGGCGTGAGGACGAGCAGCAGGCCGCCGTCGTCGTCGTAGGCCGGGAAGACGTCGGCGACCGCTTTCGCCGGCAGGTCGCCCTCGGCATTCACCTCGACCCGCTTGCCGAGCGAGCGCACCCCCCACTCCATGGAGGTCTCGATCGGGTCGGTGCTGCCGTCTTTGTCCGTGTCGGCGGCCTCGCCGCCATCGCCGGCGTCGATCCAGTCGAGGCCCAGGACCTCGCGCACCGGGCGACCGATCACGTCCTCGTCGGTCAAGCCGGTCAGCTCGAAGCTGCCTTTACCGGCGTCGATCACGCGTTCCTGCTTGTCGCAAACGAAAAAGGCAGCATTAGGAGCCGGATAATAATCGTCGAGTAATTCGAATACGAATCCGAAGCCGCATTTCGAGCAGCCCTTGGGACGGGTGCTGAACCCTGCGGTCCGCTCCCCGCTCACCTCCCGGTGTCCGCAATTCGGACAGATGAAAAACGGCATAGGCGACAGGCTAGATGATCGTGTGCCGATCCGGATTCGGCCGATTCAGAAGAGGCTGGCGGCGCCTTCGGGGGCGGGGACCCCAAGGTGGTCGTAGGCGCGCTGGGTCAGGACCCGGCCACGGGGAGTTCGCTTCAGCAAGCCCTGCTGCAGCAGATAGGGCTCAAGCACGTCCTCGATCGTGTCCTGCTCCTCGCCGATCGCGACCGCCAGGGTCGAGAGGCCGACCGGGCCGCCGCCGAACTTAGTCGCGATCGTCTCCAGGAGGGCGCGGTCGCTGCGGTCGAGACCGCCGGCGTCGACCTCGAGCATCGCCAGCGCCGCCGCCGCGACTGCGGCTTCGATCTGGCCGCTGCCCTTGACCTGGGCGAAGTCCCGGACCCGCTTCAGCAGGCGGTTCGCGACCCGCGGCGTGCCCCGCGAGCGGGAAGCGATCGTCGCCGCCCCGCCCTCGTCGATGTCGACGCCGAGGATCCCGGCCGAGCGCTGGACGATCAGCGCCAGGTGCTCGGGCTCGTAGTACTCGAGGCGATGGGAGACGCCGAAGCGGTCGCGCAGCGGCGTCGTCAGCAGGCCGGCGCGGGTGGTCGCGCCAACCAGGGTGAAGTCCGGCAGCGGCAGCGTCACCGTGCGGGCCCCCGCGCCTTGACCCAGGACGACGGGCAGCTCCCCGTCCTCCATCGCTGGGTACAAGGTCTCCTCGACCGCGCGGCCGAGGCGGTGGATCTCGTCGATGAAGAAGACGCTGCCCGGCTCCAGCGAGGTGAGGAAGGAGGCGACGTCGGCCTTGCGCTCAAGCGCCGGGCCGGCGGTCTGCACCATCGGCACCCCCAGCTCAGCGGCGACGATGTGCGCGAGCGAGGTCTTGCCGAGGCCGGGGGGCCCGGCCAGAAGGACGTGGTCGAGCGGCTCTCCCCGCTTCTGCGCCGCCTCGATGAAGATCGCCAGCTGCTCGGTCACCTGCCGCTGGTTGACGAAGTCGGCCAGGGTCGGCGGTCGCAGCGAGCGGTCGAGCTCCTCGTCAGGCGCCTCCGCGCGCGCGTCGTGCACCTTCACCTCAGCATCCACCGGCACCGGGTCGCCGTCGATCCCCGGGGTGCGGATGCGGTTGCCGCTGATGTCGGGAGGCCCGCTCACGCGGCGTTCCTCGAGGTCCCGGCCTTGCGCAGCGCCGCGGCAACCAGCTCCTCGGGCTCAGAGCCCTCGACGCCGTCGAGTAGCTGCTCCGCCTCCAGCGGCTGGTAGCCGAGATTGACGAGCCCGTCGCGCGCCATCGCCCGTGCGCCACCTTCCTCGCCGCCAGGCACAGCGACCTCTTCCTCCAGCGCGCCGGCTACCTTCTCGCGCAACTCGACGATGATCCGTTCGGCAGTTCGCTTGCCGATCCCCGGGACCGCCTGGAAGCGTTTGGCGTCGCCGGCGGCGATCGCCCGTAGGAGGTCGCGGGTGCTGCCACCGGAGAGGGTTGCGATCGCGACTTTGGGACCGACGCCGCTGACGGTGATCAGGACGCGGAAGAGATCGCGCTCCTCCTCGGAGGAGAACCCATAGAGGGCGAGCGAATCGTCGCGGGCGATCAGCTCGGCGTGGAGGAAGGCATCGCTCCCGGCTGCCGGCACCGCTTTCAGGGTCTCCGAAGAGACCGTGAGCCGATAGCCGACGCCACCAGCATCGATGACGACGTGGTCGGGGCGGCGGACCATCACCTCGCCGCGCACGGCGGCGATCATCCGGCGACCCGCTCCCCGCGACCCCGGGTCACGTTTTCTTCGGCGACGGCAACCGCCTGGCGGCGGCCGCTGCTGCCGCCGTGGCAGATCGCAACCGCGAGGGCGTCGGCGGCGTGGTCGGGCGAAGGTGGCTCGGGCAGGCCCAGCAGGGTCCCGACCATCTTCTGCACCTGGCGCTTGCCGGCAGCACCGGAGCCGCAGACCGCCATCTTGATCGCCTGCGGCGTGTAGGCGAAGCAGGCGACGCCGTGTTCGGCCGCGGCCAGCATCGCCACTCCGCTCGCCTGGCCGACGACCATCGCCGAGCCGACGTTCTTGCCGAAGTAGACCTCCTCGAGCGCCATCGCCTTCGGCTGGTGCCAGAGGATCAGCTCGCGCAGGACCTCGTGGATCCGGGCCAGCCGCCGCTCCATCGGCTGCTCAGGCGTCGTTTCCACGACGCCGCCGTCGAGCGCGACCATGTGGCTGCCCTCGACGCGGACGATGCCGAAGCCGAGATTGGCCGCACCAGGATCGATTCCCATCACTACCTGCACAGGTAGTGATTCTCGGAGGCCGGTCGGATGCCTTCCCGAGGCCCCGGCTCAGGCGGCGAGCTGCTCGAGGACCTCGGCCGGAATGTCGAAGTTGGCGAAGACTTCGTCGACGTCGTCCTGCTCGTCGAGGGCGTCCAGCAGCTTCAGCACCCGTTCGGCGTCATGGCCTTTGACTTCGACGCTGCTTTTCGGTTCCACCGCCAGGCCGGCCGATTCGATCTCGATCCCTTCGCCTTCCAGCGATTCCTTCACCGCCGTGAGGCTGGCGGGGTCGCAGATCACCCGCAGCTTGTCCTCGTCTACCTGGACGTCCTCGGCGCCGGCGTCGATCGCGCCGATCAGGTCGTCCTCGCCGTAGCGGCCGCCGTCGACGACGATCGCGCCTTTTTTCTCGAAGATCCAGGCAACTGAGCCGGGCTCGCCTAGATTCCCACCGTGTTTGGAGAAGGCGTGCCGGATCTCGGCGCTGGCGCGGTTGCGGTTGTCGGTCAGCGCCTCGACCAGGACCGCGACGCCGGCGGGGCCGTAGCCCTCGTAGAGGACCCGTTCGATCGCGGCGCCGTCAGAGCCGGCGCCGGTGCCGACATCGATCGCCTTCTGGATTTTGTCCTTCGGCATCGAGGCGTCTTTGGCCTTCTGGACCGCGGTCGCCAGGGTCGGGTTGTGATCGACGTCGCCGCCGCCGTCACGGGCCGCTACGGTGATCGCGCGCGCGAGCTTGCTGAAGAGCTTGCCGCGTTTCGCGTCGGCGGCGCCCTTCTTGTGTTTGATCGAGTGCCACTTGGAATGCCCGGACATCGCCTGCCATTCTATGAACCAGCCAATGTCGACGAGGACGCGAGCCCGGAGAGCAGGTCAAGGCGTCGCCGCAGGCTTCGTCTTCCTCGCCATGCTCCTAGCCGCCTTCTCGCTCTGGACGGCGATCCCGCTGAGCTGGATCTACATCGGCTCGAAGCTTTCGGAGACGCAGTTCCCGAGCGGCGGTCCCTACGCGATCGTCGCCGTCGGCATCGTCACCTCGATCCTCTTCGTCGCCTGGCTGATCGGCCGCCTCAACAACCTCTACGTTCGCATCACCGGCACCAACCGCTTCGAGCCGATCCGGCCCACCTGGCTGAAGAGCATGCGCGACGCCGCCCCCGTTCAGCGCTCCGTCACCGTGGTCGAGGCGGTGATGATGGCCTCGGTGATGCTGGCCGTTCTCGCCTTCACCGTCTGGTACGTCCTCTGGGCGGGCTCGCCCATTCCCAACCAGTAGCTTCACTTCCGTAACCTCTGTTGGGAAACTTTTAAGCTTCGCGGCTAAAACATTGCAATTTTCTTGCTACGGTGGCAATATGGCTGTGATGGCAAGGGAATCCTGGACCGACGAGAGGCTTGACGACCTCAACCAGAAGGTCGATGACGGCTTCAAGGAGATGCGAACCGAATCCCGAGCCGTGCACACCGAGCTCGGTGCGTTAAATCGGACGATCCATCAATTCATGTTTGCGGTTGTCGGGACGATCTTCCTTGGGTTTATGGGAACGATCACCGCCCTGATCACCATCGTCCCGACCAACTAAACGACGAAGCGGCCGTCTTCCTGCATTACGACGCCGTCCACTTCCAGTTTCCCGCCGAGACGGAGGTCGCAGACTAGGTCGGTGTGAACGGAGGACTCGTTCTCGCCGCCGGATTCCGGATAGCTGGCGCCGACCGCCATGTGAACGGTGCCGCCGATCTTCTCGTCGAGCAGGACCTCGCGGGTGCCTTTGTCGATCCCGTAGTTGGTGCCGATGCCGAGCTCGCCCAGGGTGCGGGCGCCCTCGTCGGTGTCGAGCAGTTTCAGCAGGTACTCCTCGCCGCGCTCGGCCGAGGCGTCGACGACGCGGCCGCCCTCGAAGCGCAGCTTCACGCCAGCCACCTCGCGCCCGCCGATCACCGCTGGCAGGTGGAAGCTGACTTCGCCTTCGACCGAGTCCTCGACCGGACCGGTGAAGAACTCGCCGTCGGGCATGTTGTTTTCGCCGACGCAGGGGATGAACTCGCGGCCGGCGATGCCGAGCTTGATGTCGGTCCCCGGTGCGGTCACCCGCACCTCATCGTGGCCCTGGATCCAGTTGGCCAGCCGGCGCGTCTCGTCTGAAGCCCGCTGCCAGGCGGTCAGCGGCCCGGAGTCGGTTGCCAGGCAAGCGCCGTAGTAGAAGTCTTCGTAGTCGGCCAGGCTCATCTCCGCCTCCGAGGCGTAGGCGCTGGTCGGGTAGAGCGTGTAGACCCAGCGGAAGCCGCCTTCGGCGCTGCGTTTCATCGCCCGCGTCATCAGGTCACCGGTGACCGACTGGCGCAGGGTCTGGCGCTCCGGCGGCACCCCCGAGAGCTCGCGCGTGTTGGTGCTGGCGCCGATCGCGATCCGTACGTCGGCGTTGTCGACCATCCACTCCGCGTAGGGGGAGATCCATTCCAGCTGCTGGTCGGTGGCGTGCTTGAAGTAAGCGGCGACCTGCCCCTCCAGCGCCACGTTCAGCATCGGGTTGCCGCCCGCTTTCAGCACCTCTTCGTAGACCGCCAGCAGCAGCGGCGCGGCAGCGCTCTCGCCGTCGATCGAGACGACGTCGCCCTCCTTTACTTCGGTCGAGTAGCCGACCAGGATCTTCGCCAGGTTCGCCACCCTCGGGTCGCCGCCGCTCATGCTTTTGCCTCCTCCCCCGCCCGCTTTTCATAAATGGTCCCGCTTTGTTCAGTCGCGCTCATAATCACCGGAGATCACGCTCCATCACGCCGCGCTCCCTGGCGGCGGTCGCCATTGCCATGAAGATCGCGTGGAACCGCGGGTCATCGGTCAGCTCGGGGTGGAAAGCGCAGGCGAGCACGTTCCCCTCCCTTATCGCCACCGGATGCCCTTCATATGAAGACAGCACCTCGACGCCCGGACCCTGGCTCTCCACCCACGGTGCCCGGATGAACACCGCCCGCAGCGGCTCGTCGCCCGCCCCCTCGACCTCGAGATCGGCCTCGAAGCTCTGCAGCTGCCGCCCGAAGGCGTTGCGCTTGGCGGTGGCGTCTATGAACCCGAGGTGCTCGGCGTCGCAGACGATCAGCCCGGCGCAGGTGCCGAGGATCGGCCTTCCCGCCCCGAAGTGAGCCCGCAGCGCCGGCTCCAGCCGCGCCGACTCGATCATCTTCCCGATCGTCGTGCTCTCGCCGCCGGGGATCACCAGCGCGTCGAGGCCCTCCATCTCGGCCGGGGCCCGCACCTCTCGCGGCTCGGCGCCGAGCCGGCGCAGGGTCTCTGCGTGGGCCTCGAAATCGCCCTGCAGCGCAAGGACGCCGACCACCAGCGTCCTGCCGGCCTCAGGGCCGGCCACCTACGCTCCGCGGTGCTGCAGCAGGGCGTCCTCGGCGGCGAGCCCGGCGATCTCAAGGCCGGGCATCGCCTCGCCGAGCCCGGTCGAGGCCGCGGCGACCCGCTCGGGGTCGTTGTAGTGAGTCGTTGCCTCGACGATCGCCCGCGCCCGCCGCTCGGGGTCTTCGCTTTTGAAGATCCCGGAGCCGACGAAGTTGCCCTCAGCGCCGAGCTGCATCATCAGCGCCGCGTCAGCCGGGGTAGCGATACCGCCGGCGCAGAACAGAGGCACCGGCAGCCGGCCCGCCGCGGCAACCTCCTGGACGACTTCCAGCGGCGCCTGGTGTTCTTTCGCCGCCGCTGCCAGCTCCTCGGGGCGCAGTTGCGCCAGCCGCTTGATCCCGGAAGTGATCTCGCGCATGTGGCGGACCGCCTCGACGACGTTGCCGGTCCCCGCCTCGCCCTTGGAGCGGATCATCGCCGCCCCCTCGCCGAGCCGTCGCAGCGCCTCCCCGAGGTTGGTGGCGCCGCAGACGAACGGCACCTCGAAGGCGAGCTTGTCGATGTGGTTCATCTCGTCGGCCGGCGTCAGCACCTCCGACTCGTCGATGTAGTCGACTTCCAGCGCCTGCAGCACCTGTGCCTCGGCGAAGTGGCCGATCCGGGCCTTCGCCATCACCGGGATCGAGACCGCCTCTTGGATCCCCTTGATCATCGAGGGATCGGACATGCGGGCGACGCCGCCGTGGGCGCGGATGTCGGAGGGGACGCGTTCCAGCGCCATCACCGCCACTGCCCCCGCCTCCTCGGCGAGCTTCGCCTCCTCGGGGGTGACCACGTCCATGATCACCCCGCCTTTCAGCATCTCGGCCAGGCCGGTTTTCAACCGGAAAGTCGCTCGCTCGGTCATGAGGCGCATCTTAGACAGGCGCCTCTCCCGTGCGCC
>Ga0157371_10001580_pt1 | contig 23385 bp, 21 predicted proteins | sample C45metaG_FD_113462 | JGI IMG/M metagenome (GOLD analysis project Ga0157371, IMG submission 113462) | Corn rhizosphere microbial communities from Kellogg Biological Station, Michigan, USA - C4-5 metaG | ecosystem: Host-associated > Plants > Roots > Rhizosphere > Soil | place: USA: Michigan...
CAGGGCGTCGCCGAAGCTGCGCCCCTTCAGCCCGCCGACCGCCTTGATCGGCCAGCGACAGGTGCGGCTGAAGCTGATCAAGGCGGTCGGCGGGCTGAAGGGGCGCAGCTTCGGCGACGCCCTGGAGATCGGCTCGGGGACCGGCTACTTCTCGCTCAACCTGGTCCAGCTCGGGGTAATCGAGCGGCTGACCGCGACCGACATCTCACCGGGGATGCTGGACCGGCTCGCCGGCACCGCCGAAGCGCTCGGGCTCGACGACGTCACCACCGTCGTCACTGAGGCCGAGGTGCTGCCGTTCGAGGACGAAAGCTTCGACCTCGTCCTCGGCCACGCCGTCCTCCATCACATCCCCGACCTCGACAAGGCCTTCGCCGAGTTCCGCCGGGTCCTGCGGCCGGGCGGGATGATCGCCTTCGCCGGCGAGCCCTCCCGCTACGGCGACACCCTGGCGGCGCTGCCCAAGCGCGCCGGGCTGGCGCTGGCGCCGGTCTGGCGGCGGGCGATCGGCGCCCAGGAGCGTTCCGTCCACGAGTACGAGCAGTCCGAGGGCCACTCGCTCGAGGGCGAGGTCGACGTCCACGCCTTCGCCCCCGCCGACCTGCGCCGCCTGCTCCGCGACGCCGGCTTCGAGCAGCGCCGCGTCGGCGGCGAGGAGCTCCTCTCCAACGCCTGGGGCTGGGGCCTGCGCACGGTCGAGTCGAGCGCCGAGCCCGAGTCGATCCCGTTCGGCTGGCGCCGCTTCGCCTTCAACAGCTACATCGCCCTGCAGAAGGTCGACACCCGCGTCCTCGAGCCCTACCTGCCGGCCGAGCTCTTCTACAACCTGCTCGTCTCCGCCCGCAAGCCTGCCTAGCCGCGCTAGCGCCGCAGGCGCGGGCCGCGGTCCTTCGGTTCGCCCGGCTGCCGGGCGCGGAAGATTTTCACCCGGTAGTCGAGGCCCTTGAGGCGGCGCTCGCCGACGTAGGAGTAGTCGAATCCGTCGCCGGCGGCGTCTTTGGTCGCCTCGTCGAGGACGACGCTGCCGGGCCGGGCGACGTTGGTGAGGCGGCTGGCGAGGTTGACGGCGCGGCCGTAGTAGTCGCCGGACTGCGGCAGGGTCGGGCCGCTGGCAATTCCCGCCCGCAGCCAGGGGAATTGCTGCCCTTCGGCCTCGGCGGCGGCGATCAGCTCCAGAGCGGCGGCGACCATCGGCTCGGGCTCGGTGGAGACCAGCATCACCTCGTCGCCGATCGTCTTCACCAGCCGCACCGGCGGCTCGGCCACAGCGGTCGCCATCTCCTCCAGCCGCCCGGCCACCATCCCCAGCTCCTCGGCGTCGATTTCCTCGCCGAGGCGGGTGAACTCGACCAGGTCGGCGAAGCAGACGGTCAGGTTGACCGCCCCTCCCACCTCTCCCGAGGCGAGGTTGGTGGCACCGATCACGTCGCGGCGGATCTGTTCGATCAGGTGCGCCTGCAACGCGTAAACCACCGTCGGGCCGACCAGGGGCATCATGTAGTCAGCGGCCGCGACGAAGCGCTGGGCGACGTCGCGCTCGTTGTCGCCGGGCCGGATCAGGGTGCGGACGATCAGCTCGCGGTTGGCTTCGGCGATCCTCGCCGTCCCCATCCCGATCGTGCGGGCGACCCCGAGCAGGCCGTCCTCGGGCAGCCCGGTGTCGATGAAGGCCTTGACCATGCGCGCCGCCTCGAGGTCGGCATCGGTGCCGCGGCTCTCGTCAGGGTCGCCGTAGGGAACCCCGAGGGCGGAGCTGAACCGCTGCAGGACGTCGAGCTCGAGCCCAACCTGCCCGGCGATCTCCCGGGCGGTGTAGCGGGGGCCGGCACCGGCCAGCGCCCGCTCGACCGGCAGCAGCGTCAGCCGCCCGGCAGCGACCGCCGCCTTCAGTTCCTCCAGCGTGCAGCCTTCGCCGGCGAGCTCTTCGAGCAGCTCCAGCCGCGCCGCGCGCGAGTCCCCCTCGACCCCCTCGAGCAGGCCCTCCGCCTCGAAGTCGATGTCAGGCCCCGCCGCCACGGTCGTTCATTCAAGCGCCTCGACCGGTTGTGTGGTTCCTTTGTCCTGAATAGCCGGACAAAAGAACCACGCGATGGCTAGGCGTAGGCGACGGCGCCGCCGCGGCGGGGTTCGCCGCCGCCGCTGAGCTCGCCGGTGCGCGGGTCCCGGGCGACAGCCTGGACGCCGCCGAAGAAGAGGTTGATCGCCGGCCGCCGCGCCACCGGCACGCCGCGCGCTTCGATTCGCTCCAGCGCGGCCTCATCGATGCCCGGCTCGGCCTGGACAACGCCTTGCTCGAAGTGCAACCGCGCCGCCTCCACCGCGGCGTCGACCGGAAAGCCCTGCTCGATCGCCCGCACCACGGTCTGCAGGATCGCCGAGCGGATCCGGTTGGAGCCGGCGCTGCCGAGGGCGAGGACGATCTCGCCGTCGCGCAGCACCACCGTCGGGGCCATCATCGAGGGCACCCGCCGCCCCGGCGCGATCAAGTGGAACCCGGCCGGGTTGAGGTCCTCCTCGCCCAGCATGTTGTTGAGGATCACCCCGGTGCCCGGCACCAGCACGCCGGAGCCCGAACCGTTGGAGCAGGTGACGCTGGCGCAGTTGCCCTCGGCGTCGAGCACGGAGATGTGGGTGGTCGAGCCGAGCAGGTCGGCGGCGGCGAGGTCGAGCCCGCTCGGGTCGAGGAAGCTGGCCTCCATCCCCTCCTCGTAGAGGGACTCGGCGAAGGCGAGGTCGCGGCGCGAGTTGGCGGCTTCCATCGCCGCCACCAGCTGCTCGGGGCCGCTGAGGGGGCCAAGCCGCTCGAGCAAACCGAGGCAGTAGGAGATTAGGATGCCGCCCGACGACGGCGGCGGGTTGCTGAGGACTTCGGTGCCGCGGAAGACGGTGTCGATCGGCTTGCGCTCGATCGGTTCGTAGGAAGCGAGATCGCCGGGGCCGATGTAGCCACCGTGGCCGACGACGAAGTCGCTGATCTGGCGAGCCAGCTCACCGCGGTAGAAAAGATCGGCGCCCTCGGCGGCGTAGCGTTCCAGCGTCTCGGCCAGTTCCGGGAAGGCGAAGACGTCCCCTTCCTCCAGGCGCCGTCCCCGCGGGGCGTACAGCTCCCGCGTTCCCGTCATATGGTCGTGGATCGGGTCGAGGATCTCGAGGATGTAGGCCTGCTGGCGGTTGACCGGCGCCCCCTCGCGGGCGAGCCGGACCCCCGGCCCGATCAGCAAGGAAAGCGGCATCGACCCGAACCGCTCCAGTGCGTGCGCGAGCCCAGCGGCGGTGCCCGGCACGCCGCAAGAGGCCGGGCCGACGTAGAACGTCTGCACGGTCTCGGCATCGAAGCGGACCGGCACCGGGACCAGCTCGGTCGTCCGCTCGATCTGGTCGAGCCCGGGGGCGGCAACGAAGAAATCGATCAGCGTCGTCTCGCCCCTGTCGTGGACCATCATGTGGCCGCCGGCGCCGAACCCGGTCAGCGGGCTCTCGACCGCGAACGAGGCAAGCACCGCGCAGACTGCGGCGTCGACCGCGTTGCCGCCCTCGCGCAGGACGGCGGCGCCAGCCTCGGCGCTCAGCGGATGCCCGGCTGCGACGACCCCTTTCATGGGGTCCCGCGTCAGCTCGGCAGGAACTCTGGGACGTTGATGCCGAGCTCGCGCTCGCCCGAGCGGCCGCGGCGCGGTGAGCCGGCGTCTTTGGTGCGGCGGATCGTCGGCTCCTCGGCCCGGCGCGGCGGCGTCGCGCGGCCGTCGAAGCGGGTCGCAACCACAGTCACCCAGACCTGATCGCCGACCTCCTCGTCGATGTTGGCGCCGAAGATGATGTTGGCGTCCGGATGGGCCGCCTCGCCGACCACCTTGGCGGCCTCGGAGACCTCGACCAGCGAGAGGTCGGCGCCGCCGGTGATCGAGAGCAGGATCGCCCGGGCCCCGTCCATTGAGGTCTCGAGCAGTGGTGAAGAGATCGCTTTTTCGGCCGCTTCGATCGCGCGGCCGTCGCCGTGGGCCATGCCGATCCCGAGCAGCGCCCGGCCGGCGTCGGACATGATCGAGCGGACGTCGGCGAAGTCGAGGTTGATGACAGCAGGGAGCGTGACCAGGTCGGAGATGCCCTGGACGCCCTGGCGGAGGACGTCGTCGGCGACCTTGAAGGCCTCGACCATCGAGGTCTGCTGATCGAGCACCTCGAGCAGGCGGTCGTTAGGGACGACGATCAGGGTGTCGACCTCGGCAGCGAGTTCTTCGATGCCTTTCTGGGCCTGGGTGCCGCGGCGGCTGCCCTCGAAGCTGAACGGCTTGGTGACGATGCCGACGGTCAGCGCCCCGACCTCGCGGGCGAGGCGGGCGACGACGGGAGCAGCGCCCGAGCCGGTGCCGCCGCCGGCGCCGGCAGCGACGAAGACCATGTCGGAGCCCTTCAGCAGGCGCTTGATCTTGTCCTGCTCCTCGAAGGCGGAGCGGTGGCCGACCTCCGGGTCGGCACCGGCGCCGAGGCCGCGCGTCTGCTCGTCGCCGATGTGGACGGTGACGTCAGCGACGCAGAGCTGCAGCGACTGCAGGTCGGTGTTGACAGCCATGAACTCGACCCCCGGCACCCGCGCATCGACCATCCGGTTGACCGCGTTGACGCCGGCCCCGCCGACGCCGACGACTTTGATCACCGGCTGGTGCGGCTCGCCGCTGCCGGGCGGCTCATAAGCAGGCTCCTCGCGCCCGTAGCGCGGGTTCTCAGTGGTGAACTGCTGCGGGTGGCGCGGCTGCGGCTCCTCGTTGAAGACCCGTTTCAGGCGCTCGGGGGCTGGCTCAGTAGAAGTCTCGATCTCGTCGGCATCCTGATCGAAGAAGGTGGGTTCCTCCGACTGCTGGAGGGGAACGCCGGCCGAAGTCTCTTCCTCTGCCACCGGCTCTGGCTCGCGCGCAGGCGGCTGCGTCTCCTCCTGCTGCTCCCTCTTCGCCTCAGCTGGGTCCTGGCGCCCGTACCGCGGCGCCTCCGGCGGGTCTACCGGCGCGTCCTCGGTCGTCGACCGGAAGAGGTCGGAAAGCGGCCCCTCGCGCATGCTTGCCCGCTTGTCACGCCGAGCCATGAGACAGAACCTCCTTCGCCAGCTCCCGGTAGTAGTTCGCAGCGCTCGAGTTCGAATCGTACTTGAGCACGGAGGCGCCTTTGACGGGCGCCTCGGCGAACTTGATCGCCTTTTTGATCCGGGACTGGAAGACGAGGTCGCCGAAGTTCTCCTCGAGGATTTCCACCGCCTCCTTGGCGTGGATCGTCCGCGAGTCCAGCATCGTCGGCAGGATGCCCTCGATCCGCACCTCGGGGTTGAGGTTCTCCTGGATCATCCGCAGCGTGTTCTGCAGCTGGACCAGGCCGCGCATCGAGAGGTACTCGCACTGGACCGGGACGATGACTTTGTTCGCCGCGGTCAGCGCGTTGATCGTCAGCAGGCCGAGGCTCGGCGGCGTGTCGATGCAGACGAAGTCGTAGTCGCCGCCGACCTCTTTCAGCGCTTTCTCCAGCGAGCGCTCGCGGCCGATCTTGGTGCTCATCGCGATCTCGGCCCCGGCCAGGTCGATCGAGGCCACGGCGATGTCGATCTCCCGCTTGACGATGATCTCGGAGATCGGCATGTCGTTGACGAGCACGTCGTAGAGGCTCTTCTCGACCTTGTCGGGGTCGATCCCCTGGCTCATCGTCAGGTTCCCCTGCGGGTCGAGGTCGATGCAGAGCACCCGGTAGCCGGACTCGGCAAAGGCGACGGCCAGATTGAGCGTCGTAGTCGTCTTCGCGACCCCGCCCTTCTGGTTGGCGAAGGCGATGACCTCGGCAGTCTTGACCGGCACCTCCTCCTCAGCCTCCTTCTCCTTCAGGAAGTCGAGTCGCGTGGGCGCCAGAAGATCGACGGCCTTCAAACGCGCAGGCCCCTCCTCCTCGTCCTCCAACTGAGCATTAAGGGCGGGCTCTTCGGCAGCCTCGGGCTCCACGTCCTCCTCCACGGCCGCAGCCGGAGCGTCAGCCTGCGGCGCCCCTACCGTGGGTGGCGACGATGCGGGATCGTCGCCGGTCGGCGACGGGGTCGTATCGGAGACAGGACCCGCGGGCCGAGCGGTCTCGTCAAGACGCTCAGGCACCGCCTCTTCCATCTGCTGCAACTCGTCGATCATAGGCCGCTCCTCCTGGATCTCGACGGGAGCAGGCTTCGGCTTCTTTCGGCTTAGAAATCCCATTGCGCGGATATTCGTATGAAGCTCCGCTTTTCCTGCCGACCCCCGAAATTGCTAGGAATCAGCCAATCCCCGATCTCCTCGACAAGCGACTGGTAATCGTCACCGGCAAGGGTGGCGTCGGCAAGACCACCGTCGCCGTCGCCCTCGGCCTGCGCGCTGCGAGCGAAGGCAAGCGGACGATCGTCTGCGAGGTCGCCGCCCAGGAGAACGCCTCGCGGATCTTCGAGCACACCTCCGTCGGCTTCCACGAGGTCGAGATGGAGGAGAACCTCTGGTCGATCTCGATTGACCCGGACGAGTCGATGCGCGAGTACGTGCTGCTGCAGCTGAAGGTGCGGGCGATGCGGGACATGCTGTTCCGCAGCCGCATCTTCAACTACCTCGCCGCGGCGACGCCGGGGCTGAAGGAGCTGGTGACGATCGGGAAGATCTGGGAGCTCGCCCAGCTCGACCGCAAGGTGAAGAAGGGTCGCAAGTACGACCTGGTGATCGTCGACGCGCCGGCGACCGGGCACGGGGTCGGCTTCCTGCAGACGCCGCGCACCTTCGCCTCGATCGCCCGGGTCGGGCCGATCCACTCGCAGGCCCAGCAGCTCGACGAGTTCATCACCGACCAGGAGAACACCGGCACCGCGATCGTCGCCCTGCCGGAGGAGATGCCGGTCAACGAGTCGATGGCGCTGGAGCGCGACCTGCGTGACGAGGTCGGCGTCGCGGTCGATCGCGTCTACCTCAACGGGCTCTACCCCGAGCGGTTCAAGAAAGCCGAGGCGGAGAAGCTGGCGCAGGTCGCCGAGAGCGAGGACGGCGCGGCGAAGGCGGCGGCGCGGGCGGCGCTATCGGAGTACGGGCGGGCGAAGACCCAGCGCGCGCAGCTGAGCCGGCTGAAGAAAGGCGTCGAGGCGCCGGTCAAAACGTTGCCCTTCCTCTTCGAGCCCGAGCTCGACGTCGAGGCGGCGCGCAAGCTGGCGGGGAAGCTCGGCTGATGGCGTCGGTTGGCGAAGTCCTCGAGGGCAAGTCGATCTGCATCTGCGCCGGCTCGGGCGGCGTCGGCAAGACGACCACCTCGGCGGCGATCGCGCTGGGGATGGCGGCGCAGGGCCTGAAGGTTTGCGTGCTGACGATCGACCCGGCAAAGCGGCTGGCCGACTCGCTCGGGCTGGAGGAGCTGGGGAACGAGGCGCGGCAGGTCGGCCCGGCGCTGTTCGAGTCCCAGGGGGTCGAGATGAAGGGCGAGCTATGGGCGATGATGCTCGATGCGAAGGCGACCTTCGACGAGTTGATCGCGCGCCAGGCGCCCGACGAGGAGTCCCGCGACCGCGTCCTCAACAACCGGATCTACCAGCAGATCTCCAGCGCCCTGGCCGGCTCGCAGGAGTACATGGCGATGGAGAAGCTGTTCGAGCTGCACACCGAAGGCGACTTCGACCTGCTCGTCCTCGACACGCCCCCGACCCGCAACGCCCTCGACTTCCTCGACGCGCCGCGGCGGCTCACCCAGTTCATCGAAGGCAAATCGCTGCGCGTGTTCATGAAGCCGACCGGCCTGGCGGCAAAGGTGACCGGCCGCGGCGTCTCGGTTGCGCTCGGCGTCTTCAAGAAACTCGTCGGCTTCGACTTGCTCGCCGACCTGGCCGAGTTCTTCAACGCCTTCAGCAGCATGGTCGACGGCTTCCAGGCGAGGGCGAAGCGCGTCAACAAGCTGCTCGCCGATCCCGACACCTGCTTCCTCGTCGTCTGCGGGCCGCAGGGCGAGCCGATCGACGAGGCCGTCTACTTCCACCGCAAACTCGTCGAGGCCGAGCTCCCCTTCGGCGGGGTCGTTGTCAACAAGGTCCACTACCCCGCTGACGAGCTGCAGGGCGACATCGACGACCTCCCCGGCACCCTCGCCGAGAAGCTGGGCGATCCGGAACTGGCAAAGCGCGTAGCTGCCAACTTCGCCGACTACCAGGCCCTGGCCGAGCGCGACGCGCGCAACATCGACCACCTGGCCAACGAGCTCCGCACCAGCTGCGTAATCCGCGTCCCCTACCTAGACGAGGACGTCCACGACCTATCCGGCCTCTCCCAAATCGACCGTTACCTCTTCGCCACCAACGAGGAGCGGGTGGAGATCGCCGCCGGCAGGGCTTAGCGCAGGTCCTCGCAGGCGATGCCGTCGTGGTCGGCGTCGAGGCGGCTCGGGTCGTGGCGCGGCCCGCCGTGCTTCTTGTAGTAGTGCTGCGCTTCGTGCCAGCTGCTGAAGTCGGAGCAGTCCTTGTCGACGAAGGCGTTGGCCGGGCTCGCGGCAATGGCGAGAGCGAATACGGCGACCGGAATCGCCAGGTACTTGCGCATGAAGTCTCCCCTATTCGTTTGCGCGGGCGACGCTAAGTGATCAGGTCGCTTCTGTCACAGACCTATGCCAGGAACTTCAACTTTTGGGGATGAGTACGTGTCAGTTCTGTAGAGGAACTTTCGGTACTACCTCTCAGCGGGCGCGGCGCGAGTACTCGAACTCGAGGTGCTCGACCTCCCAGTCCGAGTCCGGGACCGGGAAGAGGTGGCGGACGCGCGGGGTGTCGACGCGCTCGCGGTGCTGGATGTCGCGTTCGGCGTCGGCCGGCCACTGGATCGTGTCGCCGCCGCGCGGGTCGGAGACCTCCTCGAGCCACGGGGTGGCCGTGATCGTGATCTCGTCCTCGGCCGGGACCGGCTCCATGATGCGGGTCTCCTGCTCCACGTACTCCTCCTCCGGTAGTTCGTCGACGGGCAGCTGAAGTTCTGCGGATGGTTCGGGCTCGGCGATGACCTTGAGCTCCGGCTCTGGTTCCGAGAAGACCTCGGGCTCTTCCACCGGCACTTCCGAGGGGACCGAGACGGTGATCTCGGCGTCGCCGCCTTCGAGGCCGTTGACGATCAGGGTCTCGTCGGCGACCGTGCTGAGGTCGTTGCCGACCTCGCCCAGCGCCGCTTGGCGCAGCAGCTTGCGCGTCCCCTCCTCCATCCAGGTCGCCAGTTCGACGGCGCGTTCGATCGGCAGGCCGTTCATCATCGCCCGCTCGAGCTCGAGCACGTCCTCGACCCGCTCGCGGGCCGCCAGCCGGTCCATCGTCTCGTCTTCGATCAGCGCCGCGGCACGCAGCGGCAGCGAGGCGCCGACCGGGCCGTAGCCCTCCAGCACCGCGCGCATCGCCAGCAGGTGGTCGCTCAGTCCCTCCAGCGCCGTTGGCCGCTCGCAGCCCATCTCGAAGCGGCCCACCGCCCAGCTGAGAGCGCTGTCGGGGTCCGGCCGCGCCTCCAGGGCGCCGGCGAACTCGACCAGCTCCTCGGCCTCGGCCTCGCTGAGGCGGTAGCCGCCAGGACGGGTCGCGGGGGCGCCGGTGGCGATCCGCCGCCAGCAGCCCTCGCCGGTCGGGGCGAAGGCGTAAGGGCCGAGACCGATGCCGCCGCCCTTGAACATCCTCATCACGCTGACCAGCTCGCGCAGTTGCAGCAAGGCGCTTTCGGCGCCGCCATCAGCGTCCTGCTCGGCGACCGCCAGGTACTGCGGCTCCCAGGCGGCGCGGCCCATGCCCTCGCTGCGCATCGCGTCGACCGGCGCCTCGATCGAGTCGGCGCGGACGATGCGGACGTTGTGCGGCAGCTGCAGGCGCGCCATCGACATCCGCAGCCCGACCAGCGGCACGAGCAGGACCTCGGCCTCGTCGGCATCGCGGGATTCAGCGTCGAGCGTCGCCAGGGCCGTCTCCAGGCGCTCGCGGTCCAGCGAGAACCCGGCAGCCCCCTCCCAAAGCGAGGCGAAGAACGTGGTCAGCATCAGCTCGGCGCGCGCGGCGGGATCGGCGGGCACGGCCTCGCCGCGAGCCTCTAGGTAAGGCGCGGCGACGCCGGCTTCGACCGCGGCCTCGCGGGCGGCCGGGAAGCTCGGCAGCGAGCGCAGCTCCTCGGCGTGCTCGAGCACGTAGCGCCCGGTCATCGGTACGTAGCTGTAGAACGCGGAATCGTCGCCCGAGCCGGCGGCGACGTCAAAGGGGATCTCCTCCCCCATCGCGACCATCGAGCTGAAGCGCGAAGCAGCCTCGGTCGCCAGGCGCTTGATCGATTCGTTCAGGAGGAAATCACGCACGCCCCAGGCTTCAGCCCCCGGGCTGGCGCTCCTGCGTATGCACGATCCTTTGCAGGAGTCTCTACGGGTGTCAGGCAAGCACCTGGATTTGACAGGTGAGGCCGGGGACACGCTCCATCTGCCTATCGCCCGTCAAGACCAGCTCAACCTCGGGCGCGACGTCCGCGGTGGCGAGGATCAGCGCGTCTGGCATTCGCAAAGACTTGACTTGGGAACGAAGCTTAGAAGCCCGCTCGGCGATCTCCATATCAACAGACAGGATGCCCGAGGTCAACTCATAGAAGAACCCACGCACCTGATCCACGTCATGGTGTCCCAAGCGTGCCCCGGTCAGGACCTCGGCATAGGTCACCGCCGAGACCAAGAGCTGGTGGCTCCCGAGGAGGTCGCGTACCGATTCGTCAGCCGCACGATGAAGAGCATCGGTGCGGTCGAGAAATCCGACCACCGCGGCAGAGTCGAGAACTACCGCCACTCCTCGCGCAGTCCCTCCACCCGCTCGCGCAGGCCCCCCCCGGTCTGTAGGCACCCCGAATACCGATCGAGCAGCTCATCGAGGCGCGTCAAGATCACGCGGCCAGCTCCCTCGGCCTCCACCGTCAGGACGTCTCCAGGCTCGAGGCCAGCACGGCGGAACGCTCCCAGCGGGATAGTCACCTGATGCTTGCTGGAGACGGTGGTCTGACTCTTTACCTTTTTCACAAAGGTAAAGGCTACTAAATGCCTATGACTTAAGCCACCACCGGCTCGCGCTCGGCCGCGTCTCCGAGCAGCCAGCGCATCCCGTAGGAGCGCATGTCCTCGACCAGCGGGACCAGGGCCTTGCCCTTGGCGGTCAGCGCGTACTCGACACGGGGCGGGACCTCGGGGTAGGTATGGCGCTCGACGATCCCCTCCTCCTCCAGGGCCCGCAGGCGCAACGAGAGCGTGCGGGGGCTGATCCCCTCCAGCGAGCGCTCGAGCTCGCAGAAGCGGGCACTGCCCTCGGCCAGGTCGCGAATCAGCAGCAGCGTCCACTTGCCGCAGACGACTTCTGCGGTCCTACAGACGGGGCAGGTGGAGTTGCTCTCGGCGCTCATGATTCCCAGGCGAGACCTAGTGGCAATTGCCTCGCTTCAACAAGTGTAGCGCCATAGCTTCACAAACTGAAGTTTTGGTCAAAGCGTGCTGTGCTCAGGAATGCCCGGTGACGACGGGCTTGGCTTTCAGCAGGTTGACCTTGTAGCGCACGTCGTTTTCGCCGTAGACGAAGGTCACGGGGAAGCCTTCTTCGAGCACGAGCAGCTGACAGGTCTGGGCGCCGGAGATGCACTGCGCTTCACCGAAGATCCCGGTCACTTCGTTGGAGACGAGGAACATAGGCACTTTGCCCTTCGAGCCCATCCCGAGGTAGGTAATAACCGGCGTTTTTTCGCCGGGAAGCGGGGCGGGCGCCTGGACGTCCTTGTAGACGGTCGGGCCCTTTTTGTCGAGCGTCCCGTCCGGCTGCGTTTCGATGCGGGTGATCTGCAACGTCACGTCGAGCGTGTACAGGGTCGCGCCACCGGGCACGCCGCCGGCCGTTTCGCCACCGGGAGAGGAGCCTGACCCACCGCTTCCTCCCGTGGCCGGGACCGGAAACGTCGGGGCGGGTTCGGGTTCGATTTCGACGGTCGAGGAGCCTTCGTTCGACGAGGAGGTGCTTTCGGATGCCGTCTTTTCGTTCAACTGGGCTTCCTTCAGACCGGTCGGACCTGAGAAGCGCTGCTTGAACGGGTTGGTCGGACTGCGATGGCTCAACCGCTTCTTGTAATTGCGCAGACCCGGCTCAGCTTTGACGACCGTGAGGGCGTCGGCAGACGGGGCGCTGCCGGTGGGCGGCGCGACTCCTGGGGCCGGAGCCACTTCCGCTTCATTGCTGCTGCCGAGCAGGAACGGCGTCGCGACGATCGCCACCAGAATCAGCCCGATCACCGGAAGCAGACGACGATCCCGGAGGTCGACGTATAGGTCGGAGAGGAACGGGGGGACCTTTATCTCACCGCTCTTGAAGTTCGGCATCTTCAGCTCGGGCCCGATCCGCTTCATGGCGTGCCTCCGATCGTGGTCGAGACCTGCGTCGCCGCCGGCGCCGGACTGGTAGGCGAGGCGCCTCCGGTGATCCCCTGTTCCGGGGGGACCAGGAACGTCGTAACCGTGAATTCGGCTTCCAGGTGGGGGAAGCCCTTGGTGGAGTCGCCTTTGAGATTGAAGCCGCTGATCGTGATCAGGCGGCCGGTGACGTCGACCTCCGCGTTCTTGGTCTTGACCAGGGAATCGAGCCCATGAATGAACCCGGCGAGATGGAAGAAGCTGCCCTTGAATTTGAGCGTGTAGGGCATGACGGCCAGGCCCGCCGGCCCGATCGAGGCACCCAGCGGCATCTTCGAGGCGGCCACCTCGGTCGGCGAGGGGTATGAGCCGGCACCCGCTTCGGCCGTTGCTTCAGGCGCTGCCGATTCCGGTTCCGGGGCTTCCGCCCCGGAGGAGGACGCGAGGATAAAGGTCAAGAAGCGGACATGAGAGTGGTCGGCGATCCGGTTCAGCTGCACCAGCAGCGAGGCGGTGTCGTCTTCCTCCGGCGCGGCCTTGCCGAGAACGACGAGCTGCTGGTACTCCTGCGGGAAGCTCTTCTCGGCCTGCAGCCCCTGCTGCACTTCCGCTTGGTGCTGGGAAAGCACTTCTTCCTGCTTGGCAACCTGTTTGTCGAGTTTGCTCACTTCTTCGCGCTTCGGGCTCAGCAGCAGCATCCAGAAGGCAACCGCCAGAGCGGCAACCGCGAGCATCGCGACGATGACCTTGTTGCTCGAGCTCATCTCAGCCGCCTTCTTCGCTGCTTTCGGATTCGCTCGATTCGCCGGATTCGGTTTCCGAGGCGGTGCTGCTCGCCGCTTCGGTCGCGGTGGCCGGCGCTTCGCCTTCGCCTTCGGCGGTGATCGGGACCGGCGCCGCGTCGAAGGCGACGACGATGTTGAACTTGGCGATGAACTTGCGGGTGCGGCATTCGGTCCCACCGCCTTCGCCGCCCCCTCCAGCGCTGCCGGATCCTTCTTCCTGTTCGGGAAGTTCGGAGGATTCAACCCCGACCCGGGTAACGCCGTCGATGTCCTTGAGGGCGGTGACGAAACCGGCGACCGATTCCTGACCGGTGGCACAGCCTTCGAGTTCGAGTGAAGGGCCGGCGATCGATCCGCGAAGGCTCGAACCACCGCCGCCTTCGCCTTCCCCGGATGCGGAGGCGTTGAGTTCGGTCAACCAGACGTCATGGGGAAGGATCAGCGCCAGTTCGCGCATCACGCGTTCCCAGTCGAAGCGGCTGTCGGCGAGGCTGCTGATCGTCTGCAGCCTGGCTTCGTGCATGGCCTGGAACTGGGTGTAAGCGGCGAGCCGCTTGGCTTCCTGCGTGGCGGCGGCGTCTTCGTGCTTCAGCTGCGTCAGTTCACCCTGCCGTTCGGAGACCTGATTACCGGTGGTGACCAAGAAGGCCACGCCGATCAGGGCGGCGACCAACCCGCCGACGAGGATGTAAGGGATCGCGCCGGTCCGCATCGGGGCGCGGGCGCCCTGGCGAAGCTCGGATGGCAGCAGGTTGACGGGACGCATCTCAGACCTCCATCCCGAGGCCGAGGGGGAGGACCAGGCGCGCAGCGCGGGCATCGTCGAGGCCCACGAGCGGGCCCGGGCGCGGCACCGCGATCGGCAGGCCCACCTGCTCTTCCATCGCCGGGGCGAGCCCCGGCACGGCGCTGCCGATCCCGCAGAGCGCGATCGCCGAAACAGGCACGGCGCTCTCCAGCGCCCGGTAGTAGTCCAGCGACAGGCGCAGCTCGTCGACCAGGCCGGAAACGCCCTCCTCCAGGACCCGCCTGGCAGCGGCAACCGTCTCGGGGTCTCCCTGGATTCCCTCGACCGGCGTCCCCAGGCCCGCGTGCAGGAGCCAGAGCTCGGCGTGTTCGCTGCTCAACCCGCGCTCGCCGGCAAGACGGGCGGTGATCGCCTCGAAACCGATACCCGAGACCCGGGTGAAGAGACAGGAGCGGCCCCGCGCCACGGCCAGGTTCAACACGTCGCCGACGTTGCAGTAGAGGATCGCCTCCTCGGGAGGGGCGATCATGGTCGCGTCCGGCTCGGGCGGGGGAACCATCAGCGGAGCGAGCGCGCGGATCATCCCGAAGGCGGAGAGGTCGATCCCCGCCGGCTCCAGGCCGGCGCGCCGCAGAGGCTCGACGAAGGCGCCGATCATGTTGCGGCGGGCGGCAACAACGACCACGTCGACCTGCGGGGCCGAGCCCTCCTGGGCCGGGACACCGCCGACCACCTGATGCTGCAGGACCGCCTGCTCGAGCGGCATCGGGATCTGCTCCTGGGCCTGGAAGCGGATCGCCGCCTCCATCTCCTTAGGGTCGTCGATCGCGGGCAGGCGCAGGGTGCGGACGATCACCCGCTGGTTGCCGAGACCGAGCCGCACGCTCTTCGGCAGCTTGTACTGCGAGTACATGCTCTTGAGGGCGTTGACCAGGCCGTCGGGGTCGACGACTTCGCCCTCGTGGAAGACGCCGGGCTGAAGGGGGTGCACAGCCGAGGCAACCAGGTCGCCGCCGTCCGGACCGCTGTCGGCGACCGCAATGCTGCCGGCCTCGATGTTGAGGCCGGCGGGGGCTCCGCCCTTCTTCCTTCCCAGCGAGAGGGACGGCATACCGAGGGACGGCATCGAGCCGAGAGAAGGTCTCGGGAGGCTTATCGGCTTCGTCAGTTGCATGGCGCGCAAGGGTTCAATCGGCAGATCGGGCCGAAAACTTTTGTCCTGCAACTACTAAGAACTAGGAGAAGGTCGAGAGGTACCAGCTGACGAGCTGATCGCCCGCCAGCAGCCCGACGATCCCTCCGAGGGCGAGAAAGGGCCCGAAGGGGATCGCCCGCTTCCTCGCATCGGCCCCATCGCGCGCAATCAGGACCAGGCCCACCACGGAGCCGGAGAGGAGGGCGACGAAAAGGGCGGGCGCGACGTTGCGTCCGAGGAACAGCCCCATCACCGCGGCCAGCTTGACGTCTCCCAGCCCCATGCCCTTCGGATAGGCCAGGGCGACGAGGAAAAGGGCGCCACCGGCGACAGCCGCGGCGATCAGCCGTTGGGGCAGGCTCGCGGGGTCGCCGACCGCGACGACGGCCACGCCTGCGACCGCAGTCGCCAGCAGGATCTTGTTCGGAATGATCCGCCGCTCGAGATCGGTGAGGGTGATCGCGACCAGCATCGTGACGAAGACCAGGCCGAGGACAAGCTCGGTCGCGTTTCCCCAGAAAACGGCGACCGTGGCCGCGTAGAGGATGCCGAGGGCGAGCTCGGTGAGCGGATAACGAGCGGAGATCGGGTCGTCGCAGCAACGACTGCGACCGCGCAGCAGCAGCCAGGAGAAGACGGGCACGTTGTCGTAGGCGGCGATCTGCTCACCGCAGGTGGTGCAGCGGGAGCGCGGGCCGACGATCGATTCCGCCCGCGGCACGCGATAGCCGACGACGGTGACGAAGCTGCCGGCGATCAGCCCTCCGCAGAAGGCGAACAGGAGAGCGGCGGTCATCCTCAACCCCCTTCCAGCGGGGTGCTGGTGTCGACCTCTAGCCGGGTCGGATATTTCGGGTGGTCGTACATGAAGGAGAGCGCTTCGGCGAGCGTGTTGCCGCGTTCGACGCTGATCGCGACCCCGAGCCGGTAGCCGGTCGGAATCGTGTAAGGAGCTCCGTTGAAGGTCATCGTTAGACGCACCTTGGTCCATTCCTGCGGCCAGGGCGCGTTTTCCAGCGGCGTGTAGGTCCAGTACCCGGTCCCCCCGAGCTTGTTGGTCAGGAGTTCGTCCGGGGGGCTGGCGGCGTCGTTGCGCTTGAAGAGGTAGACGCAGATCCGCCCCGCGGAGGAGGTGTTCGGGGTCAGGGACTCGGTCCAGAACTGCAACGTCACCTTTTCGGTCATCAGGAAGCTGGAGGGCATGGGGTCGGTGACCCAGCGGTGCACCTGGGACTCCGGGTCGGTGGTCCCCGTGGGCGTGTAGTGGCAGCCGTTGGTGTCGTCGCGACGGATCTGCAGTCCCTTGCCGGTGTCGGGCGAGGTGTCGAGGTAGTTGTCGTTCGAGTAGTCGTATTCCGGCGGGTTGTTCGGGTCTTCCGGGTCTGGGTCCGGCGGGCTGCCGATCACCAGCGCATCCGGCGCTCCCGCCGTAGTCCCGGAATGGGGTTCGCTCGCGCAGGTTCCGAGCGTGTTGTGGAGCAGGTGGCTGCCCAGGATTTCCTGGCGCACCGTCACGCCGGTGGGCGAGCACGGCGTGTCGGTGAGGAAGAACTGCTGCGCCGTCACCACGCCGTTTTGGCCGGGAGTGGGGTCGGTTTCGGCGTTCTTGACGGGGTTGACGAAGTTCGACTGGACTTCGTAATAGCCGCGCGCAGATGCTTCGCTGGCTGGCGAATTGACTCGCACCACGACGACGATCTGCTTGTAGTCCTGCGTGCCTGGGCACTTTTCTTCCGAGCACTTTTCGTCGTTGCGCCAGACGATGTACCGGTAGACCTTGCCGCTGACGTCGCCGTTGGTGAAGGGGGTCGGACCGGGGCTGACCGTCCCACCCGTCACTTCGCCTCCTCCGTAGAGCGGGCCTTCGTTGCGGACGATTTCGTGGTAATTGCCCTTGGGCTGGCGGCTCAACGCGAACGTGCTGTTGGAGATACGGTTGTTGGGGCTGAGTTCGTTGCTGGAGAATTCAGGGGTCGAAGTCAGGGCCAGCTTCTTGTATTCCATGTTGCGCAGGAGTTCCATTTCCTGTTCGGCGAACTCCAGCGCAACCTGGCTCGCCTTCGCCCGCTGGGCGTTGCGGGTCGCCGTCGAGAGCAGGCTGAAGGTGGCCATCGCCCCGATCGAGACGATCAGGATCGCGATCAGGACTTCGATCATCGTGAAGCCGGCTTGGCTCTCGCGCGTCTGCTGCACCTCAGTACCCCAGCGTCGCGTTGCGGAGGCTGGCCCCGTCGGAGATCGTCAAGGACCCGGTGCCGCCGGGATTCGGGAGCGTCAGCGTGACCTTCACGTAGGTTGCTTGGCTCTTATTGGGCACGTAGGTGAAGACTTTGCTGCTGTCGATGCCGCTGAAGACCGGCCGCGCGGTCCCGGTGAAGGTGTTCGGAGCACTCTCCTTCCGCGAGCAGGCGGTGGCGGTGCAGGTGTAGGTGACCTGGCACTTGATCGCGGCCGCGCTGCTCGCAAGAGTCGCGGTGCCGCCACAGGTGCTGTGGCGGACGTAAGTCTGGAAGGAGAGCTGGCTTTCGCTGGAGTTCGCCGAATCGACCGAGACGCCGTTACGGATTTCGTGGGTCAGCCGTTCCAGAACCCAGCGGGCAGTGGTGACGTTCTGGGCCTGGCCGCTGATCTTCGGCTGGTCCTTGAGGGTAGTGATGACCAGCATCGCGACAGCTCCCATCACCAGCACCCCCATCGTGCTGGCAACGAGGAGCTCGATCAGGGTGACCCCCTCCTCTGAACGGGCCCGCCGCAACCGCCGTCTCACCGGTTCACCACCTTGAAGCGCCGCTTCACGGGTGAGGCGCTCGGCGTGCCGACGGCGTTTACCGCCTTGAGCGAGAAGACGTGGCTGCCGGGCTTGAGCCTGCTCAGCTTCATCGGCGAGCTGCATTCGCGCCAACGCTTCCTGTCGACCTTGCAGAAGAACTTGGTGAAGGGCTGTCCGGTCATGTCAGCAAAGCGGAACGTCGGCCGTCGCAAGCGGGTCTTGGCCGCCGGCCCGAAGGTGATGCGCGCAATCGGCGTCAGGTAGGCGAATCCGCCGTGGCCGCCCCCGCCGGAGCTCTTGCCGCCGGTTCCGCCGGTTCCACCGCTCGTCGAACCGCTGCTGGTGCCACCGGAAGGGCTGCCGCCCGTGGCACCAGCGCCGCCACCGCCAGTGGTCCCGGAGCCGCCTTCTTCGGACGGAGGGGGCGGCGGCGGCGGTTCTTCCTGCTTGTAGGCGATCGGGCTCGAGCAGGCGGAAACGTATCCTTCCGCTTCCGCGGTGGCCCGGAAGTTGGTGGTCGTTCCGGCCGCCACCGGCACGCTCACCGTGAGCCCCGGCGAGGCCAGTTCTTCCGCGGTCCCCTGGGCAACGACTTCACCCGAGCAGTCGAAGGTCTTGTAGACCTTGATCAGGTCCCCAGCGTTCGCCTGCCCGATGATCGTCGGCGTCGTCGAGCTCGCCGGCGAGACCGGGCTCGTCCTTTCGAGGGTCGGGGGCGGCGGCCCGACCGACAGGCCGTTCTTCGCCGATACCAGGAGGATGTTGCTTGGTTCGTTCCAGCCGTAGACATCCGTTTCGGCGTCGATGTCCCCTTCGGTCAGCCGCTCTTCGGTGGTGAAGAAGGCCTTGTTGCCGGCTTTCGAGACAGCGCGGAGGTCGGCCGAGAACGGACCGTTGCCGTTGATCTGACCGGCCGAGACAAGGACCGTGGTGGAACCCGTCCGCATGTAGACGTCGGGGCTCGAGTCGGTGTCCTGCGGGACCAGCCGCTCGGAGGTGACGAAGAAGACCCTCGAGCCATCGGCAGAGGCGGCAACGAAGTTGGCGGCGAATTCGCCGTTGCCACCTTCGGGTCCGGTCGAGACCAGTTTGGTGGCGGCGCCCACGCGCTTGTAGACGTCCCGCGATTCGTCGGCATCTGCCGACGTGAGCTGCTCGGTGGTCGTGAAGACGACGACTGGTTCAGCGCCTTCCGTCGAGGCCCACTCGAACTTCGAGGGAAGCGCTTCGTTCCCCCTCCCCCCTTCCCCGGCGGAGATCAGGGTCGTTTCGCCTCCGGCGCGCCGGTAGACGTCCTGGGCTTCGTCGGTGTCTGCGGTGGCGTCCAGCCGCTCGCTGGTCTGGAAGTAGACCGCCTCGCCGTCGGTGGAGGTTCCGGAATAGGTGACGATCGATTCGCCGTTGCCGCCATCGGGCCCAATCGAGGCGAGGGTGGGGGTGCCGCCGCCTGCCCAGTCGTAGACGTCCTGGCTGCTGTCGGTGTCGGCTCCGGTGATTCGTTCGTTCGTCTCGAAGAAGACATGCGAGCCGTCGGGCGAGGCGCCGCCGAAGGAGGGTTCGCAGTTCTGACCCAGGTCTATGTTTTTTGGGGATACGCCCACCACCGAGACCAGCGTGGTCGTCCCGGCTTCGAGCTCACGCTGGTAGATGTCGGGTTCGGAGTCGGTGTCCTGCGGAGACAGCCGTTCGGGAGTCTTGAAGAAGGCCTGGTCGCCGGTTTCGTCGGTACCGAGAAAGAGCGCCGATTGCCCTTCGCTCCCGCAGCCTCCGACCGTGCAGCTCGGGTCGCCCGTAGAAACAAGCGTGGTCGTACCGGCAGCGACGTCGCGCTCGTAGATGTCGAAGCCACCGTCTTGGTCGGCACTGCTGAGAGCTTCGCCGGTCGAGAAGAAGACCTTGCCGCCGCCGGGCACGACGCCGCCGGGGACGAAGGTCGCGGCCACTTCCCCGTTCCCGCACCCGCCTTCGCAACCCACAGCGCCCTGGGAGATTAGGATCGTGCGGTTTTCTTTCAGGTTGCGGACGTAGACGTCTTCGCTGTGGTCGGTGTCCCCCGGGACCAGCGGCTCTTTGGTGGAGAAGAAGACTTCATTTCCGTCCGCGGAGATGCCGTCGTAGTGGGCGGGGAGCGTGTCGTTGCCACCGCTGGGGCCGATCGAGACCTCGCGCGTGGCCATTTCGCCGAGCGCGGAGTCGTACGAGCGCACGTAGACGTCTTCTTCCTGATCAGTGTCTCCCGACACCATCTGCTCCTTGGTGCTGAAGACGGCAACGCTGCCGTCGGTGGAGATCCCGTCGAAGCTGGCAGGGGTCGCCACGGCAGACTCCGCGCTCAGTGCAAATCCGAGCGTCAAAAGCAAAGTGAGGAGCGTCAACGTCCTAAGAGTCATCGACTTGACATATCGGCTGAAGCCGTGCATTCGTTGAGGGCAGCGGGTTGAACTGGCCAAAAGACAAGGGGCGGGCCAAAAGGCCCGCCCCTTGCTTGCTTCAGCTCAACAGCTTCAGTTGGCCTTCTAGCCGTTCTGCCAGCTGCCTTCTTCGCCTTTTTCGCCTGGGCATCCGCCTTCGCCACCGTTCTGGCACGGATAGCTCAACGAACCGGTGTTCGATCGCACAATCTCGAACCAGCCGCTGTTGCCTTCAACCTGAATGGTGTATGAGTCAGCTTCCACTTCGACGCTGAATTCAGCGCCCGTCAGCGTCGGCTCGATTTCTTCGAGCTTTGCTTCGTTGCAGTTGGTGTATTCACCGTTGTTGTCCGTTGAGCAGGTCTCCATCGCTACCTGCGCGGAGTGAGCAGTCTCCTTGGCCTTGGCGTCGCCGGCCTTTTCCTTCTGGTTGAAGAAGGCGGGCAACGCGATCGCGGCCAGGATTCCGAGGATGAGCATCACGACGAGGAGCTCGATCAGGGTGAAGCCCGCCTCGCTGTCGCCGCTAAGCCGGGCGCCAACTTTGGCCCGGAGATTCTGGATAAACATTAGTGACCTCCTATGGTCCTAATCGTTAGAGCCAGAGCCCCGTCGCGTGAAGCCACGTGGTGTCTGTCGACCCCGGTGGTAGCCCGGCCGACTCCGAGGGAGTCCCGACGGCTTTGCGCCCCCGCCTCGCAGCGGGTTTGCCTTTGGCACCGAAGCACTGGCAGATTCATCACAGGTGGTTAATCGGCGGCTGTGACGGAGACTTGATCCCTGAAATTAGGGTCGCGTCAGCCGAAAAGTCGGATCATCTGGACGCCCGTCCAGAAACGGCTTGCAAAAGCGATGAGGTCTTAGCGGATGTGTTCGTAGATGCTGAACAGCGGCAGGTACATCGAGATCACGATGAAGCCGACCATGCCGCCGACGAAGCAGATCATCACCGGCTCGATCAACGCCGTCAGTGCCTTCACCTTGGCATCGACCTCGGCCTCGTAGAAGTCGGCGATTTTGGACAGCATGTTTTCCAACTGCCCGGTCTCCTCACCGACCGCGACCATGTGGCCGACCATCGCCGGAAAGATGTCATTACCTTCGATCGGACCGGCCAGCGAGCCGCCGGTCTTGACCGACTTGTAGACGTCGTCCATCGCCCGCTCTACCACGACGTTGCCGGCGGTCTCACCGGTCAACTGGATCGCCTGCAGCATCGGCACACCGGAGGAGACCGAGCCGGCGAAGGTACGCGACCAGCGGGCAAGCGCGACCTTTTGGATCACGTCGCCGATTTTGAACGGCAGGCGGAGGATGAAGCGGTCCCACTGATCTTTGCCTCGCTCGGTCTTCTTCCACTTGAAGAAGAGCCAGAAGCCGAGGATCAAACCAGGCAAGAGCAGGAACCAGTAGTTCGTCATCAGGTTCGAGACGCCGACGCACAACTGAGTCGGCGCCGGGAGACTGGCTCCTTCTTCTGGGTGTTCTTCGGCTAGTTCTTTGAAGATGTTGGCGAAGACCGGGATCACGAACATCACGATCGCGACCAGCACAACCACCGCAAAGCCGAAGACCAGAGCCGGGTACATCATCGCCGATCTGACCTGGCGCCGAAGCGCGTCGGATTTCTCGACTTGGAAGGCAATGCGATCGAGGGCCTCGTCGAGGCGACCCGATTGCTCACCGGAGCGGATCATCGCCCGGAAGAGCCGGTCGAACACCCGCGGGTGGCGCTCCATCGCCTGCTCGAGCGTGCTCCCCGCTTCGACGTCTGCCAACACGCCGGCGACAGCTTCCTTGATCTCCTCGTCCTGCGTCTGTTCTTCCAACGTGTGGAGCGTCCGCAGCATCGGCATGCCGGAGGCGACAAGGGTCGCGAACTGGCGCGAGAAGACCGCCAGCTCGCGCATGTCGACGCTCTTCCAGCGCCGCATGACGTCCTCGATTTTGAACGGGTTGGCCTTTTCGGTGACGTCGAGGACGATCAGCCCCTTCTGGCGCAGCTGCTCTGAGACCTGCGCCTTCGACTCCGCCTCGAGTTCGCCCGCGGTCGCGGTGCCGGCGCCGTCCATTGCGCGGAAGGTGAAGGTGGCGGCGCCGGCCATCGGTTAGCCCCCGGAAACGTAGGAAGGAGGCTGGGACGGAACCTGCGCAGCGGCACCGTTGTAGGGCGGTTGCATGGGAGCGGGCAGCGACTGCTCCGCACCTCCGTCGAGGACCCGTTTGAGCTCCTCCGGCACCGAGGAGCGCTGTTCGGCGAGAGCACGGCTGATCTTTCCGTTACGCACGAGGCGGGCGAGGTCGGCGTCCATCGTCTGCATCCCGATCGCGCCCGAGGTCTGGACCGCGGCGTAGATCTGGTGGGTCTTGCCCTCGCGGATCAGGTTGCGGATCGCGGGCGTCGGCACCAGGACCTCGGTTGCGACGACGCGGCCCATGCCGTCGGCGGTGGGCAGCAGCTGCTGAGTGACGATCCCCTGCAGGGCGATCGAGAGCTGGGTCCGCACCTGGCCCTGCTGCTCGGGTGAGAAGACGTCGATGATCCGGTCCACCGTCTGCGCGGTCGATTGCGTGTGCAGGGTGGCGAAGACGAGGTGGCCGGTCTCCGCGGCGGTCAGCGCGGTGCCGATCGTCTCCAGGTCCCTCATCTCGCCGACGAGGATCACGTCGGGGTCCTCTCGCAGGGCGGCTTTGAGGCCGAGGGCGAAGGTCTCGGCATCCGAGCCGATCTCGCGCTGGTTGACGATCGAGCTTTTGTGCCGGTGCAGGAACTCGATCGGATCCTCGATCGTGAGGATGTGGTGCGGCTTCGTCGAATTGACGAGGTCGACGAGCGCAGCGAGTGTCGTCGTCTTGCCGTGACCGCTCGGGCCCGCGATCACGACGAGGCCCTGGTGGTGCTCGGTGACCTTGGCGACCGCGGCGGGCAGGCCGAGGGAGACGTGCGCATCGGTCGTGTACCAGATGCGGAACTGGCCGATGTGAAAGCCGTTGCGTTTCTGGATGAGCTTCAGGGTGAAGAGGTTGGCGCCGCGGCGGGCCGCTTTCGGGTTGGCGGGCTTCTCCTCGACTTTTTC
>Ga0157371_10001581_pt1 | contig 23381 bp, 19 predicted proteins | sample C45metaG_FD_113462 | JGI IMG/M metagenome (GOLD analysis project Ga0157371, IMG submission 113462) | Corn rhizosphere microbial communities from Kellogg Biological Station, Michigan, USA - C4-5 metaG | ecosystem: Host-associated > Plants > Roots > Rhizosphere > Soil | place: USA: Michigan...
CAACCTTGCAGGTAGAAAGTACCCTCAACAATGGAACAACTTTTATTATGGATTTTAATAAAACAGTGGGTTGATTTTTCGCTTATGCACAGGTGTTGTGTTAGGAATCTACCATTTTTTAATTTACGTAAGTTCTTATTGTTTGCAGCAGGTTAGATAGTTCAAAAGGTTTTGGAATAAAAGCCTGCGCTTTGCAATCGTGAATAGAATTTCCCATTTCAGCATTGGCAGAAAAAAGAATAACAGGAATGTCTTCAGTGTTTTTTTCCAGGCGCATTTTTTTACAAATATCACGGCCATCAGCTCCCCCAAGAGATACATCAAGCAAAACGAGGTCAGGCTTAAATACCTTCATCGCATTGTCAATTTCTTCCCATCTTGAGACGGCTTCGACATTAAAATTGTTCATACTCAACATCACTTGCACTAACATTAAAATGTCCTGATCATCATCCACCACCAAAATTTTATTCATTTTTATTGTGTTATTGTTTTATAGCAAACGTTTTATACTACAGTTTGTTGTGTTTGCAGGGAATGTTTTATCGGCAAAGAAAAATGAAAGACGGAGCCTTTTCCTGTTGATTCGACCCAGATTTTTCCATAATGTCTTCTGATAATATCCCTGCAGATATATAATCCCAACCCAAATCCTGAAATATGCATGGAAAGATCTTTGGTTCGATAAAACCTTTCAAAAATGTTCAATTGTTCTTCTTTAGCAATTCCAATTCCAAAATCCCTGATCTTAATAATTAACTCTTTTTCTGTCTTTTCACATTCCACTTCAATCAGGTTTTCACCGGGAGAATATTTGATTGCATTTGATAAAAGGTTCAGCAAAACCTGCTCAATCCTTTGCCGGTCGCCTATTATCAATTGATTGTCGCAGTCATTTGTTCTAATTATCTTGTGGGTTGGAGAAACCATTTCAACTGACTCGATCGTTTCATTCAAAAGCGAATCAATATTGAATTCCTGCATCTCCAGTTGCAACTGTCCACTTTGAATTTTAGAAACATCCAACAAGTCTTTTACCAATCTTTCCAGTTTATTTACATTCGATAATGCTTTTTGAATAAATTGTTTTTTTTGCGGTTCGGTTTGCATCAAATCAAGCATTTCAACATAACCTTTGATGCTGGTAAGTGGTGTTTTCAACTCGTGGCTAGCAATTCCGATAAACTGATCTTTTTTCTCAATGTTCTCTTTTATCTGCTGCATCAGTTTATTAAAAACCTGGATCAGCGTGGCTATTTCATCTTTCCCGTCATCTGTAATTATTTTGTTATAATCTCCGGTTTTGCCTACTTTTTTCATTGTTTTTACCAATTGTAATAAACGCCTCGAAATATAACTTTGAATAAGAAGGGCAATTAAAAAAGAAAAAACTATCGCAAAAGAGAGTAAAACAGCCGCCAGTTCATATTTGTATTCTTTAATTTGTTGTAAATCCGATAATTCAATTTCCAGGAAAACCCTACCGAGTATTTGATCGTTATTCATGATCGGATTACTCACAAATAACTGATTGTTAATAAAAACATATGCTTTTCCATTTAGAACACGTGGAATTTTAAATGTTTCCTCACCAGGTTTGGAATAACTCGCAAAAACCTGCCCATTAGCGTCGGTAATACCTGCATGGATGATTTCAGGCGCAACATTGTGTAATTCAGCCAACATTTTAGTTGCTGCTTCCTGATCCTGAAACTGAAGAGTGGAAATACTATTGGTGCCGATGACATTTGCAAGACTGACGATACTGTCTTTTTTTCTGACTTTATAGGAATTAATATCAGTATAAATAAAAACTCCGAATACCACAAAAAGCACGAGCACGCTGGTAAAGACCTGCATCAAAATGAGCTTATTTCTGATTGATATGTCGCGAAATTTAAACATAGAAATACAAATTTTAATCAACGATTATCGCCAGTTTTAATAATTGAGATCCTGCTTTTAAACCTGCTGACGAAATCGCTTTTAAATTTGCTTCAAATTTTAATTTATCATTTATAATTACAAAATTGAATGCCGTGCCTTCTTTAGCAAATTCTGGTTGCTCACTGATTGTAAGAACGCCCTTTCCTGTTCTGTCCAAAATTGATTTAAGTGAAAAACGGTTTTCTTTGGGAATAAAAAGTATATCGCATTTGCCAATTTCTGATGGCCTGTTGTAAACTTTGATTTCTATTCTTTGATTGTTTACCAGATTTGTTTTTGCAATTTGCTTCAACGATTCTACGATAGGCGCTTTGCCCATTACACCAATAACAAAATTTTCGTTGTTATAATTTCCCCAGTCAATGTATTTGGTAAAATTGTAAATAAATGCGGCCTTCAGATTTGCTTCCTGCTCACCTGTTTGTGCCATATTTGTGGTGGCAAAACAACAGAACAATAAGGAGAATAAAAATCTTTTTATCGCCATTTTTATTGTATTAGCCCGGTAAAACTTTAATGTTTCCAATAAGATATCCAAAAGCACTTTACAATTTTATACCTATTTTAAACAATCCATTAATTCCGGGCTGTTCTAAAACCGTAGAAAATAACAGACCATCCGCAGTTCGGAATCCGGGGTCAAGCCATTTTGTATTAAATATATTTCGGACATTCAAACTCGCGGTTATCCCTTTATTAAATAATTCTTTTGTGCTTAAAACGCAATTAGTTAATAAATATCCATCAACGGTGCCATAAGGGTCGGTTTTGGGAACATGCCTTTTGCCAACCCAATTTTCAATGATATTAAAAGTAAACAGGTCATCCAGGTGAAATGTAAGACCAGCATTTCCTTTAAACTTAGCAACCCCCGGGATTTCTCCCGAAGAATGAGTAACAAAATTTTTACCTTTTGCATCCTGGAAAGTGAAATTTGCAAAGCCCTCGATCTTTTTTGTAAACACAAAATCAGAACTCAGTTCGAGGCCATTAATGGTCTCGGCACCAGGATTTTTATCCGGGCTTAGACCCGAAAGATTTCCAATAACGATCACATCAGTAAGCTCATTTCTAAATAAATTTAATTGTAAATGGATCTTTTTTGTAGGTTGATACATTGCATCTAATTCATAGGTTTTTATTTTTTCTATTTTTAAATTAAAATCGGCCGGCGCCTGGATGATTTCATTCTCGGTAGGCGCACGGAAAGCGCTACCGGCTTGTAATTTAAATGTCCACTGGTCATTAGGCTGGCTTACAATGGCAATTCTTGGACTTATTGCATATCCAAAGTAACTATTGTAATCATAACGGCTTCCAAGAGTGAAATTTGTTTTCTTAAAAAGTTTTGTATTTAAGACATATTGGAGATAACCACCAAAATTTGTGCGGATATCATACAAGCGTGGCAGAAAAATGGCGTTAAGATTATAAACGGTATCTTTCCCATCAATCACATAATTGGTTGTTGTATTGAGCGTTTCTCTTCTTTGTCCTTTCTCTACATTATCACTGTAATATTGAATACCTGCGGAAAAAATTTGATTTTCAGAAATGGTGTAATTGGCATTTAATTGACCGGAAAGGCGGTTGGAAAAGCTGGTGAATATCGCCCGGATTAATTTTCTTCCATCTAAAGTAAGATAGAGATAGGAGTCGTCCGAACTTCCCGTTTCGCGATAAACAACCCGGCTTAGAAGGCTGAAATAGTGATTAGGTTTGAATTCATTCTCTAAAGAATAGGTTTTTAAAAAATAACTGGCAACGCCACCTTTTTCTCCACGGATGTCTCTCGAAACCATTCCAATTATTCCTCGATTTTGATAACCCTGGGAAGGAAGTCCCAAAAGGCTTGTAGCACTGTTAAAGAAAGTTCCATAACCCATGGGCGTATTATACGTTCTGAAACCTAAAGTGGTTCTCGATTTTTTTGCATAATAGCTTAAAGCAGCATTTAGAGAATTGGCTTTATCGACAAATGAACTGCTGTATTGTGGATCTCTGTTTGTAAACTTTGGCCAATCTGAACTATAAAGTGTGCCGGCAACAGAAAATTCATATTTTGATCTTCTCAATCCAAGACTTACTTTTTCAAAAGAAGTATTGAAAGTGCCGAATCCTTGTTCAGCAGTAAAACCATCGATATCGGCGCCTTTTTTTGTGATGATATTGATAACGCCGCCAAATGCGTTTGCGCCATATAATGCAGAAGCGGGACCCCAAATAATCTCAATTCTTTTTACATTATGCAAACTATAAGCCGGCCCGGCCATATCGTTTGTTCCTAAAATATTATTTTCAACTATTCCGTCAATCATCAATAAAGCACGGAGGTTTTCGGCGCCATACATTCCCCTGAAATAAATTAGCGTAGGCGCATAACCGTTGATGTGAATCAGGTCAATTCCGGGAACATCCCGCAAAGCATCTTCCAATTGCTCATAACCGCGTTCCCGGATTTGTTTATCAGTAATTACCGTAATGGTTGAAGGCGCTTCAGCAGCCGTTTGTTCAAAACCGGCAGCGGTTACCACCTGGATATTCATTAATTGTTCGAGAGAAAGTTGTAATAAACTATCAACTGTCGGAACTGAATCGGTTTGTGCCAAAAGAAACAAAGGTGACAATAATATAAAAAACAAAACAGCAAAAACTTTATTTTGCATAAAGATGGAATCTTAATTTTTATACCTATTTGAAAACAGAAGTTGAAGGTAAATAAAAGAGTGATAAAAAATCTGATTTTTATAATAACCGAAGTAAACCTGAATGGACATTCCAACGGATAAACAAATTTTTCATGGTGAGATCGCCGACTATTGGATGGAAGATGGAATCCTGGTTTCTCTTTCTAAGAATCCCAAACGAACTGTTGAAAATATTTCCGGCAACATGAAACTTGTAAAAGAGATCAGTGGTGACAAGCCAATTCCTTTGCTGATCTATTTATGCAATTCACCGGTGCCCGATAAAGAAACCCGGAAATTTGCAGTGAAAGCATTGCCTGAAATTTATTCTGCCATGGCCATGGTTTCAAAACCGGGGCTTTCAAAGTTTATTATCAATATTTTATTTAAACTGAAGCCACCTCCAATTCCGATGAAAAGCTTCATTGATGATAAGAAAGCAAAAGAATGGCTAAACCAATTTTTGTAAATCTGGCATCGTAAAAATTTAATTAAATTTTCATCCACGCCTGTTTAATAAATTAAGATTGGATAACTTTAAAGAAAACTCTTTATATGCACACAAAGATATCGTTGATGCTTTTTATATTCTGTCTGTTTTTTTTAAATGGATTTTCTCAAAATACAGAAAAATCTACGCATCCATTGATGGATAAATATTATCCGCCAAAACCCAAAACTGAACCAGTTCCGGTAATCGCTCCAACAGCAAATGCACGGCCAGTAATTAACCCTGTTGCACAAACAAAAAATGAAACAACTAAAATAGATACTTCTTCAAATATTAAAGGTGTAAATCCACCCGTTCAAATAGCTGAAGCTCCTGTTATTGTTGAATCAAAACCTGCTACTGTTGTAGATTCGACCGCAATCAATAAACCACAGGCAATGGTTCCTGTGGCTGTTCAGAAACCTGTACAAAGCAATCCGGAAACGCCTTACAATCCTAACAGGCTCGGGAGTAGTTCGCCATTGTATAATACGTGGGAAAAAAATAATAATGGTGCAGGCTCAGTGACTACAGGCTCTAAATAAAGCCGGAGTTTGTAATTTTTTTTTCAATAAATACTTCTGAATTGTAACATTCCTTAATTTTTGACATACCGGTGTTGTATAGACGAAAGTCAGTTATTAACTTTTACTCACTTTTGTCAGGGATTGTTCCGGCAGTGAAATATTATCATTGTTTTGTTCCAATTCTTTTTGTTGAGTTTCCACGTTTCGTTTTGTCAGGATCAACCCAATCATCATGATAAGAGAAGTGATGCCAATCACCTGGATAATGAGAGATTTATTGATCAAAGGAATCTGTTTTGCAGGAATAATTGACAGAAATAATAAAATCGTAACAAGGCCACGGGGTGCAATAAATAATAATGGAATTAATGGTAGTCTTGAAATCCATAATTGAATAATGCGCAAAATAAAAATGATTGCCACAATTCCGAATGACCACTCAAGGGTTTTACTATTCATCAATTCTTTGGTTTCGATCATGTATCCGAATAATAAAAAGAACAATGAGCGCAACATAAAGGCTGCTTCGATAGTTAATTCCTTAAACTTTTTCATCTCATTGTCCAAGTGTTGCGGCTTAATTTTTCTGAACCATCGAAAACGTTTTAACTCATCCAGATTTCCTAAGAAAATTCCGAATAATAAAATAAATATCAGGGCCGGTAAATCATATTCATGGGCAACGGTATAAATTAAAATGACAAGCAAAATGATCGGCACAAATTTTATATTGTGATCAATTTTACTGAGCAACAATGAAAGCAGAATAATGGAAATCAGAGAAATAATAGTGATGCTTAATATCTGCAAGCCAAATGTGCCAAACGACCTGGCGTTTACATATTTATTGAGCATAATAAAATTAAAAAATAAAACGCCCAGGATATCTGAAAAACTACTTTCATAAATTACAAATTCTTTATCCTCTGTTGCCAGGTTTTTTACGCTCGATATAGCAATTGAACTGCTGATAACACTCAATGGGATTACGTTTGCGAGATTGTCTTTAAAAGAAGAGGCGACAAAAAATTGTAAAAGGTATGCCAATAAAAATGCTATGGACAACATTGGAATCAATGCACCAAAAAAAGATTTACTGATCAGTGAAAATTTGGATTTATTCATTTTCAGTTCCAGAGATCCTTCCAGGACGATCAGGATCAGACCAACTGTTCCTAACACGGGTAAAATAGAAGTAAAATCCGGAAGCTGGAGATGAAAGAAATAGGAGAGTTGTCTTGCAGTCCAGCCTAAGAGCAACAACAAAATGACAGCCGGAATTCTGGTAAGTTTGGCGCTTAAGTCAAAAATATATGCAACCAATAAAACGGTGCAAAATGTGATGATAATTGTTGTTGTCATTGATGAATCAAATAATGGTCAAAAAGCAGATTTAAAGGACGAGTTATGTAAAAGATTCAATCAGTTAATCAGTAAACTACCCGGTTTTTTTGAAAAAGAAAATTTAAATTGTTTTGGTTTAAAATTAATAAATTTAAGATGCAGCAATATAAGATTTACTAATTGCCACTTACGATTTATGATCCTATTTCAAAAACATTTTTCCGGCAATTTCTTTGTCATGTCCATAAATGTCTTCGCGGAAATTTAACCGGCCATTTTCATCCACCCATGCGGTATAATAAGTAATGAAGACCGGAACAGGATCTTTTAATTTTACATATTGTTCGTTTCCGCTGTTCATTGCTTCATTTATTTTTTCCGGTGTCCAGCGGCTATTATTTTTTAGAAGGTAATTGGCCAGTTTTTCGGCATCAGCAAGCCGGATGCATCCATGACTGTAAGCTCTTACGTCTTTATTAAAGAGCCCTTTTGCGGGTGTATCATGTAAATAAATATTGAAAGAATTAGGGAATAAAAATTTTACTTTTCCAAGCGAATTTTCCGGCCCTGGTTTTTGCCTTACAACAGGCAAATTATTTTCTTCTCCGGTAATTTCCATTTGATGTTCCTCTAAGTAATTTTCATCAGAATCCATTCCGGGAACGATCTCTTTTTTCACAATACTCGGAGGTACGTTCCAATAGGGGCTAAAAACAATTGTTGTCATCATATCAGAGAACAATGTTGTGTTGTGTCCATCTTTTCCGACAACCACAGGCATTGAAAAAACAAGATTCCTTCCTTCATAAACGTGTAAAATAAAAGCCGGAATATTTACTTCAATCAATCTTCCCTCAGGTTCCTGCGGAAGCCATCTCATGCGATTCATGTTTATTAAAATTTGCTTTACCCGATCAATGGCGGGAACATTCAATTGCTCAATTAATTTATCAGTGATCTTTCCATCTGCAGTAAATCCAAATCTTGTTTGAAAATTCTTTATTCCATTTTCAAGATTTTGATCATACACATCTGAGGTGTCCGTTGGCGTAAGATCTCCGGTTAATATCAACATTTTTTTCAATGCCGGAATCTGTGGCGAATGATGATTTATTTTGAGATCCCTTTTACTAATATCTGCAAGACCTGTCCGGCTGCCACTTTTAGCAATACCAACATATTTTCTAAGCTGATCAGAAAGTAATTTGTAGGATGGATTGATGTCTGAATAATATTTATCGTCTTTATGTTTGTGATTCAATAAGGAATCGGCAAGTTCAATGGCATCTTTTTTCTTGAAAGGAATGAAACGTTCTAATTCTTTTCTTTTTACGTATCCCTTTTCAAAATTAGTGAGTGAATATTCAATCAGACTTTCAGTTAAAAGTAATTCTGTCCTTAGCAATGATTCATTATTTCGGGATACATGCAAATCTGAATCAGCCATCAGCGCATCCATCTTTTTTTCCAGCTTTTTTTGATTTGCAGAAGTATCACCTGTAAAATTCAATAGACTCGAAAAGCCCATTGCCTGCTCAGATAATCCATCAGAAGAAAACCATGCAAATTCATAATTACGTGTATTGTAAAAACTGATCATTCGCCGGGAAATCGAATCCGGCAGCGCGTTCTTCGCAATATATTTTACCAAATCTGTACTATCCAAAAAAATATCATTATAGGCATTTTCTTTATTGATACTATAATCTCTCTTGCTGATTTTTTTCTCTTTCTTTTCATTTTTCTTATCTGAGTTACAACTGAAAAGAATAGTGATTGCAAAAAGGAGAAACGTAATAAATTTCTTCATATTTATTTCTCCTTTGCAAATGATATGCCATTAGTTAAATGTTTTTGTGAACCAAAATAGTCAACCTCTATTACTATTCCTTTGTTAAACCACTTCTCTAAATCTATAACTCATAAATGAAACATTTTTTTTAAAATTAAAAATCATTTTATGAAGGATCCTTACCCTTCTTCAATGGGGTTCTTTAGTGCTTCATTTGCACCAAAACAATCAACGCGGCAATCATAATTACAACAAAGAAGATCAGTAGTTTATCTGGAGGCTGGTATTATGATCAAAATAACCGAAGATCTTATCATGACAGGAATGGTTCCTATTCTAATCAACGGGCAGATGCAGTACGAAGAATTAACCTCGGTTATAATTATAAAGTCATGTCAATAATCGCCAGGATTTAATCGATCTGCAAATTACCGCAAACCCCGTCATGGAAGTAAATAATTTGTTTACAATCCCTTTGAAATTCGCGCCTCACGGCCTGTGAGGCGTATTTGCATCCAATGATAACGATCATGCTTAAACGAAACCTTATAATCTTATTGTTTGAAAATGAATAAAAGTAATTGATTGAGGATTACCATGATTGCAAAAACTGCTGCCAGCATGGTTTTTCCTGTTATATTTAGTGTGAAAACTGCAACACTGAAAATCCCTGATGCAAACACCATCCGGTAAGGTTGTTGAAGACGGTGGTTTGATTTTGGGGCAGCAAAATATCCCCAAAGCACAATTGCTATAACCGGTAAAGCAATCATTAAAAGATATTTGAGTAAAATGTTCTCAGGATAATGAAAACCAAAATAACCGAATGCAATAATCATGGCAATCTCGAGAAGGAATGAAGCGGTCAGGTTGATCACTTTTATTATTTTCATCAGATTTATTTCATTTCGGGCAGTAGATGAATAAGATTCTGATTCAAATAAAAGTATTTTTTTTATACTGAACAATAAATTCAGGTGATTTTCTCCTGGTCTTGTAGTTTTTAAAAATATAACGGTAATGCCTACACGCAATGATTTCTTTTACTTATATGAGAAAAAAATATTTACAATCGTGAAGAATCATTAATTTTCAGAAAATAATTTTCATGAAAATTCCGGTTATATTTTTACTCCTTATTATTTTTTCCTTTTCTGCTCAATCGCAGGACACTACTTATGCGGAGCGTTTAGGATTTCCTAAAAATGCAAGAGTAATTATTCTTCATATGGACGATGCTGGTATGTCCTTAAGTTCTGACAGGGGAATTGAAAAGGTTTTTGAAAAAGGAGCGGCTAATTCAACAAGCGTGATGATGCCTTGTCCATGGGTTTCGCAAATTGTCCGGTACATTAAAGCACATCCAGATGTTGACGCAGGTCTGCATCTGACACTAACTTCTGAATGGAAAGATTACCGCTGGCAACCATTAGCAGGAGCAGCAGCTGTGCCGGGTTTGACAGATTCAACAGGGAGTTTTTGGGCGGATGTTACCGATGTAGTAAAACATGCTTCTGCTGAAGAAGTGGATAAAGAGATCCGGGCTCAATTAAGCCGTGCTGAAAAAATGGGTTTTCATCCTACACATTTGGATTCGCACATGGGAACTTTGTTTGCCAGCTTTCCATTTCTTCAAAAATACATTCAGTTAGGAATTGAAAAACAAATTCCACTGATGTTTCCCGGGGGACATGACAGCTACATCAGAGAAGAAATGAATTTATCCAAACAGCAACTTCAATATTTTCAAAATGTAGGGAAAACGATTTGGGACGCAGGGCTTCCTTTACTGGATGATTTGGTAAACAGCAGTTATGACTGGAATCCACCTGCAGATATTAAGAGCGATGGGGAGTTAACTAAGTGGCGTGTAGATTTATATGAGAAAGCGATGCTGCAACTAAAGCCGGGAGTTACAATGGTGATTATGCATTGCACTGATCCGTCTGAAGTATTTTCTGAAATATCTGAGAGCGGCAATAAAAGAAAGGCCGATATGCTGGCCATGCTTGATGGCGGTTTTAAAAAATTTTTAAAGGACAATGGTTTTATTCTCACAACTTTTCATGAGCTGATGGAAAGAAGAAAAAAACTAAAATAAATTGATCCTTTAAATTCCTGCTATATCTTTTCAGTTTGCTGGAATACATTTGTAAAAAAGCTTTGTTTATGAGAATAACATCTGCTGAATCACCGGCTAAGGGATTTGTAATTTCTGCGGCAGTGCTTGTTGCCGCGATGGGATATTTCGTTGATATTTACGATCTTTTACTTTTTAGTATAGTAAGAGTTCCGAGTTTAAAAGCTTTGGGATTTACGGGCCAAACCCTTACTGACCATGGAATCTTTTTGTTGAATGTTCAAATGATCGGGTTGCTTTTGGGAGGCATTTTCTGGGGAATATTAGGAGATAAAAAAGGGCGGCTGTACGTTTTATTTGGTTCAATATTTCTTTATTCCATTGCTAATATTGCCAATGGATTTGTTCATTCCGTGGAAGGATATTCTCTCTGGCGTTTCATTGCGGGGTTTGGATTAGCAGGCGAATTGGGCGCGGGAATTACCCTTGTGGCTGAGATTATGCCAAAAGAAAAACGTGGTTATGCAACAACAGTTGTTGCGGCAGTGGGGGTGAGTGGGGCAGTGGTTGGATTTTTTGTTGCAGAACTTTTCACGTGGCGAACTTCATTTTTTGTTGGTGGCGGCCTTGGACTTTCTTTATTGCTGTTAAGAATTGGTGTTGCAGAATCGGGAATGTTCGGAAGTGCTAAAAAAGAAAATAGTCGCCGCGGTGATTTTTTCTCTTTGTTCCGCAATGGCAAAAGGCTTTTAAAATATGCGCGTTGTATTGTTATTGGAATTCCACTTTGGTTTGTGGTCGGCATTCTGATCACTCTATCACCTGAATTTGGAAAAGTATTGCATGTTCGTGGAGATGTGAATGCGGGCGCAGCAGTTGCTTATTGTTATGGCGGACTTGTGGTTGGAGATATCGCCTGTGGCTTGCTAAGTCAATATTTAAAAAGCAGGATCAAAGTGGTTTATACTTTTCTTGTTCTGATCATTATTTCTATCGCGCTGTATTTTTTATTGCGCAATATCAGCCTTCCTGTTTTTTATGTGATTTGTTTTTTTCTTGGATTTTCAGCTGGCTATTGGGTCATCTTTATGACGATCGCTACGGAACAATTTGGCACAAATATTCGCGCAACCGTTACTACTACGGTTCCCAATTTTGTAAGAGGTTCAGTGGTTCCTGTTTCATTGCTGTTTCAATATCTGCGCACTGTATTTGATGGTTCAATTATTTATGCAGGTGTAGTGGTTGCAGTATTATCTATTTCCCTTGCCTTCTGGGCTTTACATTATATGCAGGAAACATTTTCAAAAGATTTGAATTATTTGGAAGAATAAAAAGTTAAAGATTTTTTTTGAATGATCATTAAAAGAAGAAACAATCCGGTTTTTTACTTTAAAATCTTCAAACTCATCACATTGAGTTCACATTTATGGATATCATTTTTACAATTGATCCCTTAATTTATTTTCACTTTCTTTAGTTGTAATTTTACAAACACAATTTTTAAAATGGAATTGAAAATTCACGAGGAATGAAATTTCATGGGATAAAATCAAATTATGCAGGATAAAAAAAATAATAAAGTCAGAATAGTAACCGCTGCTTCATTATTTGATGGACATGATGCTGCCATCAATATTATGCGAAGAATTATGCAAAGCAAAGGCGCTGAGATCATTCATCTTGGACACAATCGCAGTGTTCATGAAATTGTAGAATGTGCAATTGAAGAAGATGCCAATGCGATTGCGATAACCAGCTACCAGGGAGGCCACCTTGAATTTTTCAAATACATGAAAGATTTGCTGGATCAAAATGGTTATGGACATGTCAAAATTTTTGGCGGTGGCGGCGGAACCATTTTACCTGCGGAAATTGCAGAACTGGAAGCGTACGGAATCACAAAAATTTATTCGCCTGATGCTGGAAGAAAATTGGGATTGGAAGGAATGATTGAAGAAGTAGTGGAAAAAGCCGCGCAGAAAGTGAATGGAAAAATAAATGAGAAATTAAATGGGAATGGACATCCGGGAAAATTTGTTTTGGATGAATGGAAAGATATAAAGCTAGTTGCAACTTCTATTACCAAGGCTGAAGAGGGCGAAGAAATAAAAATTTTAGAAAAAGAAAATAAAGACGGTAAAACAGCTCCCGTCCTTGGAATTACCGGAACCGGAGGTGCGGGAAAATCTTCTGTTACTGACGAAATCGTTCGTCGCTATTTAAATACGTTCCCCGATAAAACGATTGCTGTTATTTCTGTTGATCCATCCAGGAAAAAAACCGGTGGCGCTTTATTGGGTGATCGGATCCGTATGAATTCCATTCATCATCCACGCGCTTACATGCGTTCACTGGCCACAAGAGAGAATGATAAAGCATTAAGCAATTATGTACAGGAAGCCATTGATGTTTGCAAATTTGCCGGTTATGATTTTATTATCCTGGAAAGCATTGGAGTTGGCCAAAGTGATGCTTCGATTTTAGATTTCTGTAATGTAAGCATGTATGTCATGACGCCTGAATATGGCGCTGCATCACAGTTGGAGAAGATAAACATGCTTGATTATGCAGACATTGTTTGCATCAATAAATTTGATAAAGCCGGTGCTTTGGATGCATTGCACGATGTAAAAAAGCAATACAAACGCAATCATAATTTGTGGGCTGCAAAAGATGATGAGTTGCCTGTAATCGGCACGGTAGCTTCGACCTTTAATGATCCGGGATGCAATGAATTGTTCAATAAAATAATAGAAGAAGTCAATAAAAAAACAGGAAGTGATTGGAAGAAATATGAAGCGCCGGTAAGAAGTGAAAGTTATAGTCATTCTATTATTCCATCAAAACGTATTCGTTATCTGGCAGAAATCGCAGAAGAGATCCAACATTATAATAAAGTGGTTGAAGAGCAGGCTGCAATTGCAACACAGCTTTACCAATTGAATGGAACTGTAGAAACTTTCAGAAATAATTCTGAAGATAATTCTGAAAACAATGATCTTTTAATAAAAGAATTAAAAGCAAGGAAATCGGCTATTGAAAAAGAACTGTCACCATTATCAAAAAAATTATTGGATGAGTGGGAAGCAACAAAATCGCTCTACCAAAAGGATTTTTTTGAATATCATGTAAGAGGAAAAGTGATCAAACAACCTTTGTTTGTTGAATCACTTTCTCATACAAAAATCCCGAAAATTGCTGTTCCAAAATTTAAAGATTGGGGCGATATTTTATTATGGCAAATGCAGGAAAACTTCCCGGGTAAATTTCCATACACTGCCGGTGTGTTTCCTTTGAAGAGGGCGGAAGAGGATCCGACAAGAATGTTTGCCGGAGAAGGGGGGCCGGAAAGAACGAACTTAAGATTTCATTATGTAAGTCTTGGGCAGCCCGCAAAGCGTCTCAGCACTGCATTTGACAGTGTTACACTTTATGGCGAAGATCCAGCTGTGCGTCCGGATATTTATGGAAAAGTGGGCAACAGTGGAGTAAGTGTTGCAACGGTGGATGATGCAAAAAAATTGTACAGCGGTTTTGATTTGTGTGATCCAAAAACTTCTGTAAGCATGACGATCAACGGACCCGCACCGATGCTGCTGGCTTTCTTTTTAAATGCTGCAATTGATCAGCAATGCGAAAAGTATATTATTGAAAACAACTTGCGGGAACTCGTAAACGAAATTATTGAATCCAAATACAATCTTGAAGATCTGCCAAAGTATATCGGTATCAACGATGAACCGGTGTATCCGGAAAAAGGAAAAATGACCGGCCATTTGCCCAAAGGAAATGATGGTCTTGGTTTACGCCTGTTAGGTTTGAGCGGCGAGGATGTTTTGGATAAAGAAATTTATGAAGAGATCAAAACGAAAACTTTGTCTTCTGTGCGTGGAACAGTTCAGGCAGATATTCTAAAAGAAGACCAGGCACAAAACACCTGTATTTTTTCAACAGAATTCGCTTTGAAATTAATGGGCGATGTGCAGGAATATTTTATTCAAAATAATGTCCGCAATTTTTATTCTGTTTCTATCAGTGGTTATCATATCGCTGAAGCTGGCGCAAATCCTATCACTCAGCTTGCATTCACGCTTTCCAACGGATTTACTTACGTTGAATATTATATGAGTCGCGGAATGAACATTGATGATTTTGCGCACAATCTTTCTTTCTTTTTCAGCAACGGAATGGATGCAGAATATTCTGTTATTGGAAGAGTGGCAAGAAGAATTTGGGCCAAAGCGATGAAGTATAAATACAAAGCCAATCCACGTTCTCAAATGTTGAAATACCACATTCAGACAAGTGGAAGAAGTTTGCATGCACAGGAAATTGATTTCAATGATATTCGTACGACTTTGCAGGCTTTGTATGCGATCTATGATAATTGCAACAGCCTCCACACAAATGCTTATGATGAAGCCATTACAACGCCAACAGAAGAAAGTGTGCGTCGTGCGATGGCGATTCAATTAATTATTAATCGTGAATTAGGAACAGCAAAAAATGAAAATCCTAACCAGGGAAGTTTTTTAATTGAAGAGTTGACCGATTTGGTAGAAGAGGCTGTGATGGCGGAATTCAGCAGAATTTCTGAAAGAGGCGGTGTGCTTGGCGCAATGGAAAGAATGTACCAAAGGAATAAAATCCAGGAAGAAAGTTTGTATTATGAATCATTAAAAGCAAATGGTGAACTTCCGATTGTTGGGGTCAATACATTTTTAAATAAGGAAGGTTCTCCAACGATCCTTCCTGCTGAGGTGATCAGAAGTACAAATAAAGAAAAAGATCGCCAGATAATTAACGTACAAGCGTTCCGGGAATTGCATAAAGATAAAAGCGGTGAAATGCTGAAACGGTTACAGGATGTGGCCGTTAACAATGGAAATCTATTTGCAGAGTTAATGGAAACTGTAAAATATTGCTCACTTGGACAAATCACTCATGCACTTTATGAAGTAGGGGGGCAATATAGGAGGAACATGTAAGGTGCAAAGGGCGGTGTTTTTACCACACTTTTTTCTTTTGATCATCATTTGCGATTCTTTTGCTGCTTTTAAATGATATTAATTCTGACTCCTGAAGTAATTACAAACGAGCTATTCAGATACATTACCTTTCCATATATGCCTCCTTTTTTTTCTAACTTCAGGCAATATTCTATTGCGCCTCCAGGCTTTAAAACATTCAAACTTTTATCATTAGAACTCAATAAGCTTAAATAATAGCCGCCTGTCAAAATAACATTACTAATTCTAAATCCTACAGCCCCACCGAAATAAGAAGGAGCCGAAGCAGTTCTTGTTATAGCAGGCTTCATTTCACCCTGAATTACAAAGTTTTTTACTTCATAACCAGCCACAATTTCGATATTCGGATAAGTTTTTTTTGTTACCTGATTTTTAATTCCTAATTCTTTGTTTATTGTAATTCCTCCTCCCAGATCAACATGAAATTGACAATAAGAGGGGAAAGCAAAAAGGATGAGCATTAAGGCTGTAAGATACCTTTTCATAGTTAAAAATTTTACGGATCAAAACTTCCCCAAAAGCATTAATGACAGTTTTTATAAGATGAATTATTTTTTATTCTTTAATTGGAGTTGCAATAGAAGAATAATTTTCTTTTAACTTTCTTATGAAAGAGGCTTTGCTACTGGTTCTTTTAAGGGCAGTTATACAGGAGGAGACTACAGTGAGGTAGAATAAAAAATTGTATTACGGAAAATTTAATTTTTTTTTAGATAAGAAATTGTGATTAACTCATTTTGAAAACTTTATTTTCCGTTAATTATCTTTATCGAAAAAAAATGAAATTCCGAACTTTCTACTTTTTTATTCTTATTGCCATTACTTCCTGCTCTCCCAACAAATATGCCAAGACCAATAAAGATTATAAACGGCAGGCAAAAGCATTTGCCAAACAGATAAAAAAGTATCCGTTGGAAGGGAAAAAATCCACCTGGGTTGGAACAACCAATTTCGGAATGCGCAAGCCAAATTTTGTAATTATTCATCATACCGCACAAAATAGTTGCCCACAAACTTTGCTCACTTTTACATTGCCGCGAACACAGGTGAGCGCGCATTATGTAATTTGCAAAGACGGAACTGTTCATCACATGCTGAATGATTATTTGCGTGCATGGCAAGCTGGTAATGCTTCCTGGGGAAATGATAAAGACATTAATTCTTCCTCAATCGGCATAGAATTAGACAATAATGGTTTTGAACCTTTTCCCGCTGCACAAATAAACAGCTTATTAACGGTACTGGATACACTAAAATCAAAATATCATATTCCAATCGCTAATTTTATCGGACATTCTGATATTGCTCCCGCAAGAAAAGTAGATCCAAATGTAAATTTTCCGTGGCAATTACTTTCTGAAAACGGCTATGGCCTGTGGTATAGTGATACAAGCATGACGATCGTTCCACCAAATTTTAATGACATTCAGGCATTAAGGATAATTGGCTATTCAGTAAAAGATACAGCCGCTACGATAGGCGCTTTCAAACGCCATTTTGAAATGCAGGACAGCAGCAAAACTTTGAACGATGCCGATAGAAAGATTTTGTACAACCTAATGGAAAAGTTTCAATAATCTTTTGATTTATTAGCAAGAGAAAAAAAATCCCGGCTATTTCTTCGTTTACCGGCAAGCATTAATCAACTGCAAATTCCATTCTGATGGTTATTGATCCGGTTTTATTTCTGCTGGAAGTGTTGAAAGTGCCGCCATAGCTGTAATCTTCATCTGTATTTTTTCCGGTGATCTGAAAGACACCAAGATTTGCATTCTTTAATTTTCCCAAAGAACTACCGGCATTTTTTGCAATTATTTCTGCTCTTTGTTTTCCATCAGCGCTGGCTTTTGCCAAAAGATCCATTTTTATTTCCGTCAGTTTTGTATAATAGAATAACGGCGCTGAAGAAGTGAATTCAATTCCCTTCTGAATTAATTCTGTCGCTTCTCTTGATATCTGGTCAATCTTATCAACGTTATTTGATTCTATTCTTACATTCTGGGTAAGATTATATCCTGAGAATTGCTGGCCGAGAGAACGACCGTTTTCATCTGTCGGATAATTAAATTCTTTATTGATATTTACAGAGGAAAATATCATCTCATTGTTTTGAATTCCTTTTCCATTCAAATAAGCACGTACCGTGTTTTCATTTTCTTTTAATTGTGCGTAAGCACTTTTTAAATCCATTGATTTTCTTGAGTAAAAACCTTTCCATACAATCAGGTCGCTTGTAAAATCTTTTTCTGCGGAACCCGTGACCTTAATAGTTTCAAGCGCTTTCGATCTTGATTGATAAGCCCGGCCAACAATAAATAATCCAATAATAAATGCAAGACCGAGGATAGTAGCAGTGAGATAACGCATAGAAATATTTTTGTTAATCCGTTTAAAGATAATGTTTTAAATAAATGAATAAAATCTCTGAAATTATTTAAGAATTATTTCCGGTTTAAAATTTAGAAAATATCCCAGTTTGTCTGCTTCTTTTTGGATGCTTTCCGGATTGATATTTTGCTGATCAAAAAAACTTGTTTCGATGATTATTTTATCTTTTTTAATTTCTCTTTTCCATGTCCCAACTGCAATTCCATCAGCAATAATTACGGGCCAGAAGATTCCATTGTTAGAAAACGCTTTTTTCTGATGTTCAAAAATAATGGCGGCACTTCTGTCTTTATAACTGATTAACAATTCATCAAAAGCCGGTAATAAAAAAATGGATTCCTTCTGCTTTTTTGAAAAAGAAAATGAATCCCTAAACCAATACTCGCCGGTATTTATTTTTTTAGAAATGAAATTACTTTTTATCAATTCTAAACCCAGCTTTGCATCTGTAACAGATAAGCCAGACCACCAAATGAAGTCCTGTAAAGTAGCAGGGCAGTGACTTTCAAAATATCTTGCTGCCAGTTTAGCTAACGCTTCTTCTTTATCAATTGCTTTTGTTTTAGGAATTCTTTCATCAAGTAATGCATAAGTAATTTGTCTTTCTTTTATTCTTCCGCTACAAATAATTCCATCTAATTCTGAATTCATTAAAATATGTGAACCGCGATTATTATCTGTTGAAATTTTTGCTTTATTTATTTCATTTAATAATTCTTTGCGCGTTAGATGATTGTCGTTTCTCAGGGCTTTTTGTATAATTGAGTTACATTCTTTAAACACCTTTTCTGACAGTTCCAATTGCTTGTTTCTTCCTTTCATGAAGGATTTTATTCGTGGTGCAGTTAGATTTATCATCCAATAAATATCATCTGCAGAAACAAAATGCCATGTTGGCCGTAATAAATGTGTTCTGAGAATTTCTCCTGAACTGATTGCTGCATCTACGTTTTGCTCTCTTACATTTTTTAAACGAAGTCCAATTGCCCATTTTGCCATATGAAAATCCTGTGCCTGCATACCGCCCATCCATCCGACAATTTCTTTGGCTGTTTTGAAATTCGTTTTGGCAATTTGTTGAGAGATTAACCGGAGATTTGCAATATCATTTTGATTCATACGAATTAAATTCAATTTTATTTTTTACAGTAACCAAAGAAATCATTCAGAATCCTGTTTTGTTAGATACTAATTTTCAGGTCAATAACATACTAATTTGGAAATTAAATTTCATCCCACAAAAGCTGGTGCGTTTGTTTGATTATTCCCATTACAAAAATGCTTTGCAAATGACCGACATTTTCAATCTCACTTAATTTATTTACATGAAAATCGTAGTAAGAATTCATGTCTTCACAAACCACTTTCAACATAAAATCAAATTCACCGGAAATACTAAAGCATTCAATTACCTCATTGAGTTCCTGGATATTTTTTATAAATTTTACTCCTGCATTTTTACCATGTTGTTTCAAAGAAACATAACAAATTACCATCAAACCTTTATTCACCTTTTCATGGTCTACCAGGGTGGCATATTGTTTTATTACACCGGATTCTTCCATTCTTTTTATTCTTTCATGAACAGGTGTGGTGCTCAGATGGACTTTATCAGAAATTTCTTTCACGGTGATTCTTGCATTCTGCTGGAGCAATTTTAAAATGGCCAGATCTTTTTTATCAGGAGTAAAATTGGTGGTTGCTATTTCTTCTTTTGAAGTTGTTGATTTCATAAAAAATCTGGTATTTATTCTTTTTAGTCAGATAATTTTACAAATCTATTCTAAAGTTTGATAAAGTAATAGTATTTTATTCTAATGTAGGTATCTTTGCAATTCTAAAAAATAAACCGTTTATTTATGTCATCAGTTACAAAAAACACTATTGATTTCAGCCTTAAAAACAAGGTGAAAGATATAAGTCTTGCCGAATGGGGCCGCAAAGAAATAAAATTAGCCGAAGCTGAAATGCCTGGATTAATGGCGCTTCGCGAAGAATTCGGAAAAGAAAAGCCTTTGAAAGGCGCCAGGATTGCGGGTTGTCTTCACATGACCATTCAAACAGCCGTTTTGATTGAAACTTTAATTGAATTAGGCGCGGAAGTAAAATGGAGTTCATGTAATATTTTTTCTACTCAGGATCAGGCTGCTGCTGCCATTGCTGCAGAAGGGACTGGTGTTTTTGCCTGGAAAGGTGAAACCCAGCAGGAAGCAGACTGGTGCATTGAACAAACCTTGTTTTTTGGAAGTGAAGATCGTCCTTTGAATATGATTTTGGATGACGGCGGTGATCTTACCAATATGGTTTTTGATAAATATCCTGAATTAATTCAGCATATAAAGGGTTTGTCGGAAGAAACCACTACCGGCGTTCACAGACTTTACGAAAGAATGGAAAAAGGCACTTTGCCGATTCCTGCGATCAATGTAAATGACTCTGTTACCAAATCCAAGTTTGATAACAAATATGGTTGTAAAGAAAGTCTGGTAGATGCAATCAGAAGAGCCACAGATGTGATGATGGCCGGAAAAGTAGCTGTGGTAGGTGGTTATGGCGATGTCGGAAAAGGATCAGCTGCAAGTTTGCGTGGTGCAGGAGCAAGAGTCATTGTTACGGAAATTGATCCGATCTGTGCTTTGCAGGCAGCAATGGACGGCTATGAAGTGAAAAAAATGATCGATGCTGTCAAAGAAGCCGATATTATTGTTACCGCTTCAGGTTGCCGTGATTTGATCACTGCTGACCATTTCAAGGCAATGAAAGACAAAGCCATCGTATGTAACATTGGGCATTTTGATATTGAAATTGACATTGCCTGGCTGAATAAAAATTATGGGGATACAAAAGATGTTATCAAACCACAGGTAGATAAGTATACTATTGATGGAAAAGATATTATTGTTTTGGCTGAAGGCCGTTTGGTGAATTTGGGTTGCGCAACAGGCCATCCAAGTTTTGTAATGAGTAATTCATTTAGCAACCAGGTTCTTGCCCAGCTTGAACTTTGGCAACATGCTGATCAATATGAAAACAAAGTGTATGTTCTTCCGAAAAAACTGGATGAAAAAGTAGCGCGTTTGCATCTGAAAAAGATTGGAGTTGAACTGGACGAATTGACTACAACTCAAAGTGAATATTTGAATATTCCCAAAAAAGGGCCGTTTAAGCCTGAGTTGTATAGGTATTAATTCAGTCAACAGTTATTAGATAGTTTGCAATAAAAAACCACTTTGAAAAAGGTGGTTTTTTATTTACCATGTTTTCATTTTCTCTGCCAATTCTATTACGGTTTGAAACGAAAATAAAAAAATAATATGATCAATAACTACTCAAAATCTCCCTGCTTAATCTATGTAAAAACAAAGTTTTTCATTCAGCCATAAATATAGTTGTGAATGATGTTGTTAAATGTGCTTGGCCGGTGCAGAGAAATCTTTAAAATGAAAATCTGCACCAATCAGGAAGTATTATGCGATTTTGTCTGTTCACCTTTTTTGGTAGAAAATAAATAAATATTTTTTGAGCATTTTCTTCTAAGAAAGAATATGAATTACCGATATTTGTGTTTTTCTGACTTTAAACGATATAACAGGAAAATTTAGATTTCTGGTAAACAATTATTATTATCCAGGCCCGTTTTTCTTGCAGAAATCTTCTTTGGCTAAACTAGCTATTCTCTTTAAAATGGTCGGCATTTTAGTAATGGATGTGATAATAAAGTGACATGAAGTGAAAAAAGTAGAGCAAAGGAAGGAAAAGGAAGTGAGTGATGGTTCATTTACTGATTCATTGATCTTTGAATACTTAAACAAAAGACAACGATGAAAACTATTAAAGATCAGTTCTTATTAGATCCTGAAGTTACCTACCTGAATCATGGTTCATATGGCGCTTGTCCAGGGCCGATATTTGAGAATTACCAGTCCTGGCAAAGAGCACTTGAAACAGAGCCGGTACAATTCATTACAAAGGTAATGCCTGAAGCGTTATTGACGTCCAAGAAGGCACTGGCAGAATATATTGGTTGTGATGCTGACGATTTCTTCTTTATACAAAATCCAACGACGGCGGTAAATCAAATTGTAAAAAGTCTCAACTTTCAGCCCGGAGATGAAATTTTGACCACTAATCTGGAATATGGAGCTATCGATAAAACATTTGAATTTTATTCTAAAAAATCGGGTTTTTTATATCGGAAGCAAAAGATTTCCCTGCCCTTAATTTCCAGGGAACAATTTATTGAACAATTCTGGAAAGGGTATAATGGCAAAACAAAAGCAATTTCTATTGGCCATTGCACGAGCGCTACGGCATTGGTGTTTCCGGTAAAAGAAATTTGCGAACGTGCAAAGGAATTAGGATTGATCACTATTGTAGATGGGGCACATATTCCTGGTCATATTCCTTTGAATTTGCATGAAATCAAAGCTGATTTTTATACCGGCACTTTGCACAAATGGCTGCTGGCTCCAAAGGGCAGCACTTTTTTGTATGTAAATAAAAACTGGCAAAGCCGGATTGAACCGTTAATTATCAGCTGGGGTTATGATGCGGCACAACCAACCAAATCAAAATTCCTGGAAGAGAATGAAATGCAGGGAACAAGGGACACTTCTGCTTTCTTAACAGTTCCGGCTATAATGAAGTTTTTTGTTGAAAACGAAATGGAAAAAAGACAATCAGAATGCAGGAGAGTAGTTCTGGAACAATATCCTGTATTCTGCGAACTTGTCGGAGCTGAGCCTTTGTGTATACTTTCAAAAGATTTTTTAGGACAAATGTGTAGCATCCCGGTAAAAACGGATAATCCCATTCAACTTAAAGAAATATTGTACAATGACTATAAGATTGAGATTCCGGTAATGCAACTGGGCAATGAAACTTATCTGCGTATTTCTTACCAGGTATATAATACAATAGATGATCTGCAATATTTAAAAGAAACGATAAAGAAATTAGGGCTGTAAAATAGCAGCTAGCGGGCGAATAGGCAGAGGCATTCGCGGTAGGTATAACACAAGAGTCAATAATCCTCTTATAATGTGCAAAGTGGAATCTGTGTAATTCAAAATCTGGGAAGCTGTCTCTCCTGG
>Ga0157371_10001588_pt1 | contig 23324 bp, 18 predicted proteins | sample C45metaG_FD_113462 | JGI IMG/M metagenome (GOLD analysis project Ga0157371, IMG submission 113462) | Corn rhizosphere microbial communities from Kellogg Biological Station, Michigan, USA - C4-5 metaG | ecosystem: Host-associated > Plants > Roots > Rhizosphere > Soil | place: USA: Michigan...
ATCATGACGCCGATCTACGCCACCTCGACCTACGTGCAGGAGAGCCCGGGCAAGCACAAGGGTTACGAGTACTCGCGCACGCAGAACCCGACGCGGATGGCCTACGAACGTTGCGTGGCGGACCTGGAAGGCGGCGTGGCCGGCTTCGCGTTCGCCTCCGGCCTGGCCGCGGCGGCGACGGTGCTGGACCTGCTGGATTCGGGCAGCCACGTGATCGCGATGGACGATCTCTACGGCGGCACCTATCGCTTGTTCGAGAAGGTGCGCCGGCGCTCGGCCGGGCTGGATTTCAGCTTCATCGACCTGAACGATGGTGCCGCGCTGAAGGCAGCGCTGAAGCCGAACACGCGGATGATCTGGGCGGAGACGCCGACCAACCCGATGCTGAAGCTGGTCGACCTGGCCAAGGTCGCCGCGTTCGCGAAGAAGCACGGCCTGATCCTGGTGGTCGACAACACGTTCTGCTCGCCGATGGTGCAGCGTCCGCTGGAATACGGTGCCGACCTGGTGCTGCATTCGGCCACCAAGTACATCAACGGCCATTCCGACATGGTCGGCGGCATCGTGGTCGCCGGCAACCAAGAACTGGCCGGGCAGATGGGCTTCCTGCAGAACTCGGTGGGTGCGGTGGCCGGTCCGTTCGACGCGTTTCTCGCCATGCGCGGCCTGAAGACCCTGCATTTGCGCATGAAGGCGCACTGCGAGAGCGCGCTGGAGCTGGCCAAGTGGCTGGACAAGCACCCGGCCATCGATCGCGTGATCTACCCGGGACTGAAGAGCCACCCGCAACACGCGCTGGCCAGGCGCCAGATGGATGGCTTCGGCGGCATCGTCACGATCGAGGTGAAAGGTGGCCTGAAGAAGGCCCGGCGCATGCTGGAGCGCTGCAAACTGTTTGCGCTGGCCGAGTCGCTCGGCGGCGTCGAGAGCCTGATCGAGCACCCGGCGATCATGACCCACGCCTCGGTGCCTGCGGCCAATCGCAAGCGGCTGGGCATCAGCGACGGGCTGGTACGGCTGTCGGTCGGGGTGGAGGATATTGCCGATCTTCGCGCGGAGCTGACATTCGCTCTGGGCAATTGAGTCATGTCATGCGGAAGTACCCGAGGGGCCACCGCGGGAGGCATGCAATGAACGGTGCGAGCAAGCCAAAGACAAGCGTAGGCCTGGCACTGCTGAACCTGTCGGCATGGATCCGCCAACAGCCTTGGCTGCAGGTGATGTATCGCCGTTTCCCGGCGGCTTGGCGCATTGGGTTATCCGAGACCATGGCTTCGCGTGTCAGGCAGCAGGTCAGGTTCCAGCGTACGTCGAACTGGGGGCGCGCCGGTACACCCACGACGCTGCTGCAAGCTGATGCTGCGGCTGGCGCGACATTCGGGGAAAAGGCCGGCGTCAACGTGTTTGCCTATGTGCGTGGGCAATTCGGGCTTGCCGAGAGTGCGCGCGCCTACACGCGTGCGCTGCTGGCGGAGGGGTATCCCGTCGCCGTATTCGATATTGCGCTCGACCTGCCTCATGGCATGGGTGATACCAGTCTCGACCCGTATGTCGGTACGGACACCCCTTATGACATCAATCTGATCTTCGTCAATCCGGACTACCTGGAGGGTGCCATTGCGAGTATCGGCCGTGAGCGTCTGGGCGGTCGTCATACGATCGCATGCTGGTTCTGGGAGTTGGAAGTATTTCCGGAAGAGTGGCTGCCAGCATTGCAGAAGGTCGACGAGATCATGGTCTCGTCCGGCTTCATCCGGGGAATAGTCAAGCCAGTCACGGACAAACCCATATTGCACGTGCCACTGCCCGTGGGTGAAATGGAAGACAGCGGATTGATCCGATCGGACTTTGGTCTGGAAGATGATGCGTTCATTTTCCTCAACAGCTTCGATTTCAACTCGCACCTGGCCCGGAAAAATCCTTATGCGGCTATTGATGCATTTCGTCAGGCGTTTCCGGACAACCGGGCGGGTGTTCGTCTATTGATCAAATCGAGCAATGGTCATCGTCATCCCGAAATGTTGCGCGTGCTGCTGAATGCCGTGGCATCCGATCCGCGCATTATGGTTCGCGATGACGTGATTGATCGCGGTGACATGCAGGCCCTGCAGCGCTGCGCGGATGCTTACATATCACTGCATCGCTCCGAGGGTTTCGGGCTCGGACTCGCCGAGTGCATGCGTCTGGGCAAGCCGGTGATCGCGACGGCGTGGTCTGGAAACATGGAGTACATGACCCCCGACAACAGCTGTCTGGTTGATTATCGACTGATACCTGTGAATGAAGGTGAGTATCTGCACCATGCCGGTCAGCATTGGGCCGATCCGGTCGTTGGCCAAGCGGCAGCATATATGCGCCGGTTGGTCGAGGATCGGGAATTTGCCGCGAGGATCGGTGCGCGGGCAGCCTCTGATATTCGCGAAAGACTTTCTCCGCATGTCGCGGCAGAACGGATCATTCGGCGACTGGATATGTTGAAGACGCACCCGATCGTAGCCAGCACTTTCGTCGAGAGCGAAAAGCCCCCGGCATCCCTCGAAGGCCATATTTGATGAAAGAGATGTTTCTGGCCGTTTGGCATTATCGCCATTTCATCCTGTCGTCCATCAAGAACGACCTGCGCTCACGCTTTGCGCGGAGCAAGCTTGGTGCCTTATGGATGGTCCTGCAGCCGTTGGCCCAGGTGGCGATTTATGCATTGGTACTCTCGCGCATCATGGCCGCCAAGTTGCCCGGGATCGACAACCGCTATGCATACGTGATCTACCTGATGGCGGGCATGATCGCATGGTCATTGTTCGCCGAGGTGGTGACCCGCTCGCTGACCATGTTCGTGGACAGTGGCAACCTGATGAAGAAGATGGCGTTTCCGCGAGTCTGTCTGCCGATCATTATCGGCGGCTCCTCGCTGGTGAACAACCTGCTCCTGCTGGTTACTGCGATAGGCGTGTTCCTGCTGATCGGCCATCCGCCGACCCTGGCGATGCTGTGGTTGCCGCTGCTGATAGGCATCAACTTGGCGTTTGGCCTCGGCATCGGCCTGATTCTCGGCGTACTCAATGTATTCGTCCGTGACGTGGCCCAGGTCATGACGGTGGTGTTGCAGTTGCTGTTCTGGCTTACCCCCATCGTCTACATGCCGAGCATCATTCCCGATCGCCTGCGTGCGGTGCTTGAGTTCAACCCGATGATGCACATGGCAGTCGCTTTCCAGGATGTTCTTCTCTACGGACGCGCTCCCGGGATGGCCGGAATGCTCGTCATTGCGACGGCAGCGGTGATACTTCTGTTGTTCGCCCTAATCTTGTTCAGGCGTGCAGCGCCGGAAATGGTGGATGTGCTGTGAACAAACCTGTACTTGCTGTGCATGAGTTGGGGAAGGCCTTTCGCGAATATCGCTCGGAATGGCACCGATTTGCTGCGTGGTTCGGTTTTGATGTCCGGACAAAGTCTGAAAACTGGGTGCTGCGCGATATCTCGTTCAGCGTCGCAGCGGGTGAGTCCATCGGTATCGTCGGCCAGAACGGCGCGGGCAAGAGCACATTGCTCAAGTTGATCACTGGCACGCTCAAGGCGACCAAGGGAAGCCTGGCAGTCAATGGTCGCATCGCCGCGATCCTTGAGCTCGGCATGGGGTTTAGCCCCGACCTGAGTGGACGCGAAAATGTCTACCACTCCGCGGGGTTGATGGGCTTTTCTCGTACAGCCATCGATGGAGCCATCAATGATATCGAGGCATTTGCCGAGATTGGCGGGTATTTCGAAGAGCCCGCCCGAACCTACTCCACCGGCATGCAAATGCGCGTCGCTTTTTCTGTCGCAACAGCATTCAGGCCAGATATCCTGATCGTTGACGAAGCGTTGTCGGTTGGCGATGCCTATTTCCAGCACAAATGCTTCAAGCGGATTCGCGAGTTTCGCGAGCAAGGCACAAGTCTGCTGATCGTCTCGCACGACGCGAGCGCGGTACAAAGTCTGTGTGACCGTGCGCTGCTTCTCGAATCAGGCCGTTTGCTCAAGGATGGGGATCCAGCTGCTGTGATGGATCTTTACAACGCATTGATCGCAGATCGCGAAAATAACTCCATCCAGGTGGCCGACCATGCCAGCGGGCGCGAGCAGACGGTGTCGGGTACTGGTGAAGCTTATGTCGATGAGATCGCGCTTTACAACGCGCAAGGCGAACCGGTCGAATTCGTTGACGTGGGTCAGCCAGTCACCTTGTACATCCGCGTCGTCGCCCGGGGGAACATCCCGCGTTTGGTACTCGGCTACATGATCAAGGACCGTCTCGGTCAGCCGGTGTTTGGCACCAATACGCATCATACAAAGCAGGTACTCGAAAATGTTGCGGCCGGAACCACGGTGGACTACCGCATTGATTTCCCTATGAACTTCGGCCAAGGTAGTTATTCGATCTCTACCGCCTTGGTAAGCACCGACACCCATCTCGTCAACAACTATGAGTGGCGTGACTTGGCGTTGGTGTTCAAGGTCGCCAACTTGAGCCGTGTGGATTTCGTGGGCACTGCGTGGGTTCCTCCAATCATCAAGGCAAGCCGTTCATGACGAGGATTTCATACGCACAGAACTATGAAGATGTGATGCTCGCGCGCGCTTTGCGCAAGGTCGAGCATGGCTTCTATATCGATGTTGGAGCACAGGATCCGGTTGACGATTCAGTGACCAAGGCTTTTTACGAGATGGGTTGGCATGGCATCAATATCGAGCCTGTTACCCATTGGTTTCGGCGGGTGGAAGCCGACCGTCCTCGCGACATTAACTTGCAGCTCGCGGTTTCCGACCGTCCGGGCACCTTGCACTTGTTCGAAGTCGTAGGTAGCGGTCTGTCGACGACGACCCCGGCTTTTGCCCAGCAGCACGCGCTTGACGGACACCAGATCCACGAGTCGGATGTGCGATGCGTAACTCTGGACAGCATCTGCGAAACGCAAAAAGTGGATACGGTCCACTTTCTCAAAATCGACTGTGAGGGCAGTGAGGCAGCGGCGTTGCGAGGCCTGTCGCTCCAGCACGTCCGTCCGTGGATCATCCTGCTTGAGGCGACCGAACCCAACAGCCAGAAACCTGCGTATGAGGAATGGGAGCCGTCGCTTGTCGGTCGCGGCTATCACTTCGTATATGCCGACGGCCTCAACCGGTTTTATGTGGCCGATGAACACGCCGAACTGGATGCCGCATTTTCATTTCCGCCGAATGTTTTTGACAGTTTTGTACGCGCTGCGGAGGCCGCCGCGCGTAGTCAGCTGGACAACGTGCTCGTAGATCGCGCGGAATGGCGCATGCGCGCCGAGCATCTGCATGATGAGAACGAGAGGCGGGAAGAAGCGTTGGTCGAGCATCGTTCGTTGCTGGCGGATTCGGTACAACGCGAGGCGCGCAGTGCGGCGACCGTGGCCGAGTACCAGCGACAGCTCAGTGAGTCGGCACAACGCGAGGCGCGCAATGCGGCGACCATGGCTGAGTACCAGCGACAGCTCGGCGAGTCGGTGCAGCGCCAATCGGAGATGCAAGGTGAAGTCTTGTCATTGCGGAACGAAGTCGGTCGTTTGCACTACGAGGTCGCGGGCCGTGACCGTGAAATATTCCGCTTGAATGAGCTGATCCAGGCGATTCATCGTAGTACATCCTGGCGTGTTACCTGGCCGTTGCGACTGCTAATGCGTGGTGCGCGCAAGTCGGTGAAGGGTACGTCACGTGCGCTTTATCAATTGCTGCGATGGCCGGCGCACCTAGCTAGGCCACTGCTTCGTTGGATGGCCAATTGGTCATGGTTGTGTTCGCTTGTGACGCGGGTCGTGGGTACCGACTCACGGTTGGCCAGGCAAGCACGCTTGTTCCTGTTTGGCGCCAGCCATATCGAGCAGATGCAGGGTGAGCCGGAGGGGCAGCATGCGGATGCGCCGATGACCCGACAAGCGGGTCGAGTGCTCGAGGAAATACAGCAAGCCAAGAACCGGCAACAGCGCGCGAAAAGTTCTCTGCGTTCCAAGGAAGGGTAAATACGTGCATATCGTATTGGATTTGCAGGCGTGCCAATCGCCAGAGAGTCGCCGTCGTGGCATCGGCCGCTATTCGCTGGCCTTGGCCAAGGCCATGGTGCGAGAGCCGCGGGGCCACGACATTACCGTACTGTTGAACGCCGCTATGGGCGACTCGATCGAGTTCCTGCGCGGACAGTTCGACGATCTTCTGCCGCAGGCACGATTGGTAACCTGGGAGGCACTGGCGCCGACTGCCTTCGTCTATCCTGACAATAGGTTTCGCCTGCGCGCGTCTGAAGTGCTCCGCATGCATGCACTACGGCGGCTCAAGCCCGATGTGGTGCACGTCGCAAGCCTGTTCGAAGGATTGGCCGACGAAGTCATTGCCACAGTGCCCTCTGGCGAGACTCATTTGACTGCGGTCACTCTTTACGACTTGATACCGCTAGTGCATCAGAAGACCTACCTGCGTGACCTGCACATCAGTGACTGGTACGCCGAAAAGATCGCGCATTTGCGCCATGCCGATCCGCTTTTGGGCATATCAACATTCTCTTGCAATGAAGCTATGGAGTTATTGGGTATTCCGCGCGAGCGCCTCGCCAATATTTCTGGCGCCGCGGATGGCACGTTTGTACGGCTGGATGATGCGGAGAGGTACCGTGGCGAACTGATGCATCGGTATGGTCTGCATCGGCCATTCATCATGTATGCGGGTGGGTTCGACTCGCGAAAGAACATTGGGGCATTGATACGCGCATTCGCCCTACTTCCAGTGAGCTTGCGTCGCGCTCACCAATTGGTGATCGTTGGCGGAGCGCCGGAGCCCGAGTGGGCTGCACTGACCACCCTCATCGCCAAGGTCGGTCTGGCCGAAGATGAGGTGGTGTTTGCCGGGTATGTGCCGGATGAGGACTTGGTAAAGTTCTACAATCTGTGCGCGCTATATGTCTTTCCGTCGCTGCATGAGGGCTTCGGCCTGCCTGCGCTGGAAGCGATGTCCAGCGGTGCCATTGTGATCGGTTCCAATACTTCCAGTTTGCCGGAAGTCATCGGTTGCACCGACGCGCTGTTCGACCCGCGCAGCGACCAAGCTATTGCTGAGAAGATGGTTTCGGCACTGACGGACGGGGACTTCCGCTCCATGTTACGTGAGCACGCTGAAGCGCAATGCCGGGAATTTTCCTGGGCAGAGTCGGCGCGGCGTGCCATTGAAGCATTCGAGGCGGCCGCTGAACGCCGAGGGCCTGACCGGGCGGTTGCGCTGCCTGTGCGGCGATTCACGGAACAGGCTACGACTGCCTTCTTGCCTGCGCCGCATTCAACTGCGGCAAGCCTGCTGCCCGATGCGGCCGCGATCTATGCGGACAGCGATTGTACGGGTGTCACTGCAGAGCACTCGTTGGCGGATTTCATTCATGACCGTGATTCCGTCGGGTTTGACCGAATTGTGATCGAGCTGGCAAACGAGACCTATTGCGCAAGGACGCTCGCTTTCGCGGCCAACGGTACGGTGGACATCGTGCTGCGTGATCATGACTTCGGCACCCCGTTGCATGTATTGGCAATGAGCCCGGAAGGGCGCGCACTGGTGATTTCCCTGCTCTACGCATCCGGCGGTTACCGTGCCGTGCGAGTTGCACTGGATGGCGGGTTCACCGATCAACTGTTGGGTGAGTTGGTCATCCCGCGCAGCTTGAACACCCTGGGGCGGAGCCAGGTCCTGCCATTCGAAGCGCTGGCCGCCAAGGTGATTCCGGCGGGGTGCGCGTGGCGCGACGATATGCGCGGCGCCATCGCCGAGTTGATCGATGCGGAGCAGGTGGCTGTTGCCACGGCAGAGGATTGGTCGCGAACGGCTATGGCGCTCGCGGTCAACATGGCTGCGCCGGATAGCGACGCGCAGTGGCTGGTGGATATCTCCAACCTCGCTGTGCGCGATGCCGGCACCGGTATCCAGCGTGTAGTGCGCCACGTGCTTGATGAACTGATCGACTCACCGCCACCCGGTTATCGGGTGGAGCCGGTCCGCCTGGGCGATGATGGCATATTCCGCTACGCGCGCAGCTATTGTGCCAGCCGCTATCTCGAGGGCGAGCAATTCCCTGCTGATGAGCCGGTGGAATTTGCACAAGGCGATGTCTATCTCGGCCTTGACCTCGTTGCTCACTTGATTCCAGCTCACATCCAGGTATTCCGACAGTTGAGGAATCGTGGAGTGCGGCAGTACTTCGTGCTCTATGACCTGCTGCCGGTGCTGCGACCAGATTGCTTCGAGCCGCATCTGCTTCCGCTGTTCCGCCACTGGTATGAGGCAGTCGCTGAAGTGGCTGATGGCATCATCTGCATATCCAGGGCAGTAGCGGATGAGTTCGAATCGTGGCTGCACCAGGCACGCCCTTGCCGGGAACGCGCACTTGGCATCGGCTGGTTCCACCTCGGCGCCGATCTGGCGGCTGCCAACGCGGCGCACACAGCCGATGTACCGCTGGATTCTGGCCTACCCGAATTGGGTGACCGTCCCACTTTCCTGATGGTGGGAACGATCGAACCGCGCAAGGGGCATGCGCAGGCGCTGGCGGCATTCGAGCAATTGTGGCAACAAGGCCTACAGGTCAACCTTCTGGTGATCGGCAGGCCGGGCTGGCTGGTGGACAGCTTGCTCAAGCGCATAGCCGATCATCCGCAGCGCGGCAAGCGACTGTTCTGGTTCGAGGAGGCCGATGACAATGTGCTGCTGGCCGCTTACCACCGCGCATCCGCACTGATCATGGCTTCCGAGGGGGAGGGCTTCGGCCTGCCCTTGATCGAGGCGGCCAATCATGGCTTACCCCTGGTTGCGCGTGACCTGCCGGTATTCAGGGAAATAGCAGGCGAACATGCGCACTATTTCGCGGGCTACGGTGCTGGCGACCTTGGCGATGCCTTGCAAGCCTGGCTGGAGCTCGATGCACGCGGCCGCGCGCCACAGTCAGGTGGGATATGCTGGAATACGTGGAAGGAGGCGGCCCTGCAACTGGTCGATATCATCCGCGACGAGCGATGGTTGCATCGCTGGAGGCCGGCTGGCGTGCGTCGCTTCGGCGCATTCGACTACCGCTTTCGTACCCAGGTAGGTCGACTCGAGCGCGGCCGCATGATGGCCACCGGTGAAGCGGGACTGTTGCTGTATGGCCCTTATGTGCCGATGAATGCAGGACATTACACGGTCCTGATCCATGGCGGTGGCTCCGGAAGAGCTTCGATGGACGTCTGCAGTGCCGGTGGGGCGAAGATCCACGTCTGTCAGGACTTCGTCGTCGACCATGTTCAGGCCGATACCGAGCTGGTTCGGGTCGGGTTGAAGCTCGACGCGGATGTCACTGATCTGGAAATACGTGTACGAATCGAGGCGGGTGCCGATCTATGGTTGGGGCAGATCGAAATCCACCCGCTCGCTGCACCTGCAACAATAGCTGATGAAAGCCTGCCAGACAGTTCCGTAACCGCCTGAATGCCGGCGTAGGGAGCAGCGAAGTTCTGAACCTCAGCCTGAAGGCAAGGCTGCGAAATTTTTAAATTGAACGGAAGGAATGGGAGTCTTCATGAAAACTGCCTTGATTACGGGCGTTACCGGCCAGGATGGTGCTTACCTGACTCAATTGCTATTGGAGAAGGGTTACCGGGTGTGCGGAACCTATCGTCGCACCAGCTCAGTCAACTTCTGGCGTATCGAGGAGTTGGGCGTCGACAAGCATCCCAACTTGTCGCTGATGGAATACGACCTGACCGACCTTGGTTCAAGCATCCGTCTGCTCGAGAACACCGATATCTCGGAGGTCTACAACCTCGCGGCACAGAGCTTCGTTGGTGTGTCGTTCGACCAGCCGATTACCACCGGGCACATCACCGGCATTGGCGCGGTACACATGCTCGAGGCGATCCGAACGGTGAATCGCAATATCCGCTTCTACCAGGCATCGACTTCGGAGATGTTCGGCAAAGTGCAGGCAGTGCCGCAGAATGAGGGGACTCCGTTCTACCCGCGTAGCCCGTACGGAGTGGCCAAGCTCTACGCACACTGGATGACAGTCAACTATCGCGAATCCTACGACATCTTCGGCAGCAGCGGCATCCTGTTCAACCATGAGTCGCCACTGCGTGGCCGTGAATTCGTCACCCGCAAGATCACTGACGCCGTGGCCAAGATCAAGTTGGGCAAACTCGATGTACTGGAGCTGGGCAACCTGGACGCCAAGCGCGACTGGGGCTATGCCAAGGAGTACGTCGAAGGCATGTGGCGCATATTGCAGGCCGATGAACCGGATACCTATGTGCTGGCAACCAACCGGACCGAGACCGTGCGCGATTTTGTCAGCATGGCGTTTAAGGCCGGCGGAATCGCGATCGAGTGGCGTGGCAGCGGCGAGGATGAGCGCGGTGTCGATGCAGCCAATGGGCGCGAACTGGTGCGCGTCAACCCGCGGTACTACCGCCCAGCCGAAGTAGAGCTGCTAATCGGTGACGCGTCCAAGGCGCGCGCCAAACTTGGCTGGGAGGCGAAGACCTCGCTGGAGGATCTGTGTCGCATGATGGTCGAAGCCGACCTTGTGCGGAACGAGCGTGGGGCGTCGTTCTGAGGTGGGCCGGCCACGCGCACTGCTGACTGGCCGTAATGGCTTCACGGGCCGTTATGTCGCATGCGAACTGGAAGCTGCCGGCTTCGAAGTCATCGGCCTCAGCGATCGCCAGGAGCCTGCTGATACGGGTTCGATAACGGCCAACCTGCTCGATCGCGACGCTGTCATCGCAGCGGTTGCCGCGGTGCAGCCGGACGTGGTGTTGCACTTGGCCGCCATCTCATTCGTGGCGCACGGTGATGTGGAAGCGATCTATCGCGTCAACGTCGTTGGCACCCGTAATCTGCTTGAAGCGCTCGCGGCGCTGCCGAAGAGACCGCAGATCGTCGTGCTGGCCAGCAGTGCCAATATCTATGGCAACACCGAAGTGGAGCCGATTACGGAGGATACGCCGCCTGCGCCTGCCAATGATTATGCGGTGAGCAAGCTGGCCATGGAATACATGGCACGTCTATGGGCGGACCGGTTGCCCATCGTGATCACGCGGCCATTCAACTACACCGGCGTAGGTCAGTCGGAGCAGTTCCTGATTCCCAAGATCGTCGGCCACTTCCGCCGAGGCGAGCGTGTGATCGAACTCGGCAATACAGAGGTGGTCCGGGACTTCGGCGATGTGCGCGATGTGGCCAAGGCATATGCATCTCTCGTGACCGCATTGCCACAAGGCGGTACCTTCAATATCTGTTCGGGCGTGGGCCATTCATTAGCCGATATCCTCGACATGATGGCCGAGATCGCGGGCTACCGGATCGAGGTCCAGGTCAATCAGGCTTTCGTGCGCACTAATGATGTAGCAACGCTGGTTGGTTCCGCTGATCGACTTCGACAGTTGACTGGCTCTATTCCCATTACGCCATTGCAGGACACATTAGCCTGGATGTATACCGATCAGTGATGGTCGATGCGTGGTCTTGATTTCGCGCGCTGGAACCGGCTATGGCTGGATAACCCAGCCTGACAAGCACAGGGGTACGAATATGCAATCCAAGGATATGGGTGCACGGGTCGATCGTGCGCTCGAGCTGATCGTGGTATGGGTGCTGGCTATCAGTGTTCTTGGTCTGCTTGCCACGTTGGCCGGCCATTTTCTGGCACCGCAGGTATGTATTGCGGGCACGTTGTTGACGGGAGTCTACGCTTGGCGTGTACGTCAGATTGATGCATCCGTCACGCGTGCCCCGGAATGGACACATGTGGTTGTGCTGCTGCTGGTTTGCTTGTTCTTCCGATTGCCCACGTTCAATTACGTATTGGGAGGGCAGGATGAAGGCCTTTACGTCAATATCGCCCACTATATTGAGCGCACTGGCGGGATTGAAGTTCGCGACACTGTTTTAGATAAGCTGGAGGGCACGCCATTCGTCGATCGCTATCTGTCCGAAAACCGCCAAATACGAGCGTATAGCGGGCCCTTGAAGGGTGGTTCTTTCGTTAGTGGCGTTTATGTCAATGGACCAAAGGATAGTGGTCTCAGCTTTCAGTTCTACCACTTGTTTCCGATCTGGATGGCTCTGTTCGCGGGGCTTTTCGGCAGCACACTTGCAGTCTACGCGCTGACATTCTTTGCGTTGCTTTCGGTGGTATTCATGTATCGACTTGCTCTGGCGTTGACCGATTCGCCACGAGCGGCGTTGATTGCAGGAATGTTGCTGGCACTCAATCCATTGCATGCCTTTTTTTCGAAATTCCCAGTAACTGAAGTACCGACGCTGGCCTTTTCTCTGATTGGATTTACCTACCTGGCGCGGTTCTGGGAGGGCGGATCAGATTTGCGCTGCAAGCGCTGGCTATTATTGTCGATGCTGAGCTTTGGTGCTCTGTTCGTGACACGCATTAGCGGTTTCATGTACATACCCTTCTTTGTCGCTCTGGCGGTGGCGAGTGCCGCTGCTGATACGGATCGGCAGCGTCAACAAGCCATTCAATTCTGGGTTTTGGGAGTCACCGTGTTGTATGCGACATCGGTACTCTACGGGTTGCATTGGTCAGGTCAGTATGCTCGTGACATCTACCGTCTTTCATTTGAGCGCATCGTTCCCCAGCATTGGCAAACCGGGGTAGTCGTCGTCGTGCTGCTTATGGTGGTTGTATGGCTCGGACTCGTGGCGATAGCGCAAGGCCGGAAGCGCGCCCATGTCGAAAGGCTCGTGGTGTCGCCGGCACGACAGGCCATCGGCTTGATTGTCATTGTTGGTCTCGTGTTCGGTGTTTACAGGATCTATCAACTGGGGTGGACGTCGCGCTTCGTCGGTGACTATGGGTTGGATACTGTATGGGGGCTCGCCGGCAATCATTGGAGGGCATTGCGAGCAAGCAGCCTGGCCGCTGTGGTTGTCTATCTCGGGCCGGTTCTGCCGCTGGCATTCCTGGTGACTGCGCTGCGCCGTCAAGGCGAACCGAGCCATGAGTTCCTGCGGCTATTCGTGGCAGGTTTCCTGGTCTACGTCTTGGTACTGCAGTGGGTTGTGCCTTACGGGCCTTATTACGCACGCTATCTGCTCAGCGAGGTAGTCCCGTACATGCTGCTGTTCGTGGTCGCTGCATGGGCACGCATGCCGGTTGGTGCGGCTCGTCGTGCGTTGAGCGCCATTTTGGCGATCACCTTGGTCTATAGCACTGGTGCGGCGGCGGCACAACTGGGCAAGAACGAAAGTGACGGTCTGTACGAGTCGCTGACTCAGCTGTTGGCACCGGTGGATGGCGCAGACGTGGTTCTGCTGGATGTAATGGATCCCGGTCTGCCGGATAACAATGAGCTCAAGACGCCGATAAAATTCATTTTTGATCTGCCGACGGTCACAGTCAGCGATGCCAGCCTAGCTGACTCGGCATATATCGGAGCGCTGAACTCTCGCTACGATGACGTATTCATGATCTCGCCGTCGGCCGCGCCGCCGTTGGGCTTTGAATACGCAGGAAGAACCCGGATAAGAGTCAGGGCATTCGAATGGAACCATTCTTTCCCGCACAAAACCTTTTTGCGAGAAGACATGGACTTGTACCTTTACCGGTTGGTAACGCCAATATTTCCGCTTGGGCATGAGGAAAGTTTTGCTGCACCCGGAGCATGGAACAATTGGCTGGTAAGCGGTTGGAGCGTGCCGGAGAGTGCTGGGGTCTGGAGCAATGGTATGCATGCGGAGATCGCCATCGACCCGCGACAGTTGCCCCATGTAAAGCAAGGGTTGCGGCTCAGCCTCAAGGTGGCCGGCTTGGTCACGCAGGCATATCCTCGTCAGCGAGTGCAAGTAAGTATGAATGGCGTTGCTAGACCACCAGTTACGGTGAGCTACCCGCAGCGGGATGCGCGGCTGCAACTAGATGTCTTCAAGTCCGACCTCGATACCATGCAGAAGATCCGCATAGATCTAGACTTGCCCGATGCCACCACGCCCAAGGCCATTGGCATCAATACTGACGAGCGAGTGTTAGGCATCATGCTGGAAACTCTAACTATTTCCCCGATCGAGTCAAACAGTTCTCTACCCTCCGCTGCTGGGATGTCAACGACTGCGTCCCGCGTGCAGGACAGGAACTAACCATTGAGATCTGACACATGCTCAAATGTTTCAAAGCCTATGACATCCGCGGCCGTGTTCCGTATGAGTCGAGCGAGGACGTCGCCTACCGCATTGGTCGTGCGTTCGCTCAGATCTTGTAGCCAGAAGAGGTGGTGGGGCGCGATGTGCGTCTGGATAGTCCTTTGCTAGCGACAGCGCTGGCACGCGGCCTGGACGGCGCTGGTGCTTCGGTCATCGACATTGGCCTGTGCGGGATCAAAGAAGTGTATTTCCAGACGGCACATCGTGGTATCGGTGGCGGCATCATGGTAACCGCCAGCCATAACCCCGTGGATTACATCGGCATGATGCTGATTCGCGACTGGTCAGCGGCGATACGGGTCTCCATGACATCGAGTATCTGGCGGAGGCTGGGGCATTCGCACCGATAGGCCGCATGAGGACAGCGCGCGTAGATGCCGACAAGTCGGCCCATATTGCGCACTTGCTTGGCTACATCGGTCGCACGGTGTTGCGTCCACTCAAGATCGTCGTCAACGCCGATAACGGTGGTGCCGGTATGGTGATCGACGAGCTGGCCCCGCACCTGACGTTCGAGTTCATCCGCATTCATCGCGAGCCCGATGGCCGCTTTCCGCATGACATTCCGAATCCGTTGCTGCCAGAGAATCGGGCCGCAACCGCTGAGGCAGTGCGAGCCCATGCTGCCGACTTTGGTATTGCCAGGGACGGGGACTTCGACCGTTGCTTCTTTTTCGATGCCGATGGCCAGTTCATCGAAGGTTATTACCTTGTCGGTCCGCTGGCGGTGCAGCTATTGAGCGAGCGCCCGGGTAGCCGGATCGTGCATGATCCACGGCTGACCTGGCCATCGACCTGGTCAAGGCCGCTGGTGGCGTGCCGGCGTTGTGCAAGACCGATCATGCTTTCATCAAGGAGCGCGTGCGGGCAGAGGACGCAGTATATGGCGGCGAGATGAGTGCGCATCACTCCTTTCGCGACTTCGCCTATTGCGATTCAGGAATGATCCCCTGGTTGCTGATTACCGAACGGATCTGCAGCAGCGGCGTGACCCAGGCGCAGATGGTCGAGCAGCGCATTGCCGCTTATCCATGCAGCGGCGAAATCAACGTCATGATGGCCGAGGCGGTCGCCGTGGTGCAGCGGTTGCACGGTCGCTATGCGACGGCCGCGGCGGACGGACCCAGTGTGGAGTTCGTCGAATGGCGCACCAACGTGCGCTCATCCAAGGCCGAGCCGTTGCTGCGGCTGAATGTCGAGACGCAGGGCAACGCCGACCTGCTTGCCGCAAAGACGGCAGAGTATCGAGTTGCTTATCACCGCATAGCTCTCGGCTGCCTGCGTCACCCACAGGGGCAATGCCTACCCATGGAACCATGTTGGGCGAATCACGAGGACATCTCTTCTGGTGGATAGCTCCGGAAGAGCCAGGAAGGCCGCCCGGCATCAGCTTCGCGCCGATTGATCGAAGATGTGAAGAGGTACTGTCCGAGATCGTACTTGCGATTCGGTATTCCGTTGATCATGGCGCTTATCGCAGCAGCATGCTGAGCGTTGGGTGCAATGTCGTCATGTACGTTGGCCGTGTAAAAGGTCTCGATCTCGAATCCGCAGTGCGTCAAAAGCAGCGAGAGTTCGTGACGGGTGTATTCCCGGTTGTGGCGTCCATAGGGCCCATATTTCGAATACGGATCGTAGATATTCCGCCCTTCGACGAAGGCCGACACGTTCTCCAGCCGTGCGGCGTTCGGGGTGGTCAGGACCAGTCGACCGCCTGGCTTGAGGACGCGTTTCAACTCCTGCATCGCATGCAGCGGATCAACTGTCAGGTGTTCCAGGACCTCGCAGAACAGAACAAGGTCGAAGCTGTTCTCTGCAAAGGGCAACGCAGTCAATTCGAGATTGGCATTGTGGTAGGCAAGGTCAATTTCTTGCGGGTCCGCATCGAACCCCGGAAACGAGACACGCTGCACCGCCTCATGTGTGTCTCCACCAAAATAGTTCACAAGGCTGAATTCCATGTCGGGCCGGAACTTTCTAAACAGGAGTGTCATGAAATAGGGGTTCGCCCCAATCTCGAGCGCCTTGCCGCGGATTTTTTCGGGCGCCAGGCTCAGGGTATGAATGAATCTTTCAATATCAGCTTGGACGTACGCGGCCATTTCACCCTTCGCCGATCCATCGATGCTGGCCGGTTCAAGCGCAGCAAGTAGCCGTTCCCGGCTATATCCGGCCGGCAGAGGCAGTGCCGGCTGAAATTGGCGCGGATCAAGGGCTTGGACACTTCTGCTCGGTGAGAACATGTTCTTCACGGTTCGAATCAGCTTCATTGAACACCTGTGCTGTGCGGGGTCACGAGATCAATCGCTCGGGGCTATGTGGGTGGTCCGGTGGCACAAACTTCATTACTGACGAATCGGAAATGGAAAAGCGCGCTACGCGGCGAGGTAATCGCGGCGCAGCCTGTCATGTTCGGCCGTACACGTCCTCAAGCCGCACGATGTCATCCTCGCCGAGGTAGCTGCCGGACTGCACCTCGATCAGCTCCAGCGGTACCTTGCCGATATTGCGCAGGCGATGCACGCTGCCCAGCGGCAGGTAGGTGCTCTGGTTCTCACTGAGCATGAACACTTCGTCGTTGCGGGTCACCTCGGCGGTGCCGGATACCACGATCCAGTGCTCAGCGCGATGGTGGTGCTTCTGCAAACTCAGCGCTGCACCCGCCTTGACCATGATGCGTTTCACCTGGAACCGTTCGCCCATGTCGATGGAATCGTAGCTTCCCCAGGGGCGATACACCTTGCGGTGGAACATGTGCTCCGGGCGGTCGGCGGCTTTCAATTGGTCGACCAGCTTCTTTACATCTTGCGCATGATCGCGGGAAGCCACCAGCACGGCATCGGGCGTGTCGACCACAACCAGATCATGCACACCGAGCAGTGCCACCATGCGACGATCCGTACTGCGGACAAAGCAATTGTCGCTGTCCAGCGCGAGCACGTCGCCTTCAAGCCGGTTGCCGTTGCCATCGCGCTCGGACGCAGCCCACAAGGCGGCCCAGGAGCCGATATCGCTCCATTCGCAACTGACCGGAACTACGGCGGCGCGCCTGGTTTTTTCCATGACGGCGTAGTCGATCGAATCTTCCGGAACCTGGGCAAACGCCTCCTTGTCGATGCGCATGAAATCGAGATCCGCATGTGCGCTTTTGAAGGCGGCTGCGACGCCGGCGTGCATCGCTGGCGCCTGCTGCGCGAGTTCTTCCAGCAGGCGGCTCGCCTGGAACAGGAACATGCCCGAGTTCCAGTCATAGGCACCCGTTTCCAGATAGGACTCGGCGGTGGCGCGATCGGGTTTCTCCACGAAGGCATCGACCTGGTAGCCGCTGTCGTTCAGTGAATTGCCGCGTCGGATATAGCCGAAGCCGGTTTCCGGGGCATCCGGACGAATGCCGAAGGTGACCAGCCAACCATCTGCAGCCAGTGGCAACGCCTTGCGCACGGCATTGCCGAAGCTGTCCGTATCGCCGATCAGGTGGTCGGCGGGAAGCACCAGCAAGGTGGCATCGGGGTCCCTGCTCAAGGCCTGCAATGCCGCGAGTGCGATGGCTGGCGCAGTATTGCGAGCGACCGGTTCAAGCAGGATCGAGGCATCGGAGATGCCAAGCATCTGCAACTGCTCGGCGACAAGGAAGCGATGGTCTTCGCTGCAGACCACGATCGGGCTGACCACGCCAGGCAGCGTCTGCGCACGCGCTACGGTTTGCTGGAACAGTGTCGAGTCGCCGGCGAGCGGGAGGAACTGCTTGGGCAGGTTTTTGCGCGACAGCGGCCATAGCCGGGTGCCGCTGCCGCCACTGAGGATGACGGGAATCAACATGAAGAACTCCTTTTCAAGGTTCAAGTTCAAGTGGCGTAAGGTCGTGCCGCCGCCGGATTGCCGGCATCCGCTTGAGCGATGCAGGCGCCGACGTCCAAGTCTTCCAAGTGTAATGCTCCGGCCTACCCGGAGTCTGAGAGGGCCTTGAATGGCTGAAGCGACGGTATGTCACTGGAGGGGTTGCGCGATTGCGTCTGCAAGGCGGAGCGTTGGTGGAGAGGCAACCTCAGCAGCGCCAGGACATGATCAATGCGGGCGCCCAGGCTCTGCTTGGTCCGTTCGGCTGGCGGACCACTGTACGACCGGCGTGCCGAATCTTTGATGCGGTCGGGGTCGTGGATCCAGTAAAGCGTGCGTAAATGCGTGGATCAATCCCGATCACGACGGTCGTAGCTCATCTTCTTCAGGCGAGTATTGATGTTTTCCATCAGCTTGCGATTGGTGGCGATCAGGTCCCCGATCAGCCCCATCATGTACAGCAACATGCCGAGCGTGACGCACAGCGAGGCGAGGATCACCGACTGGATGTGGCCTTCGCCGCTGTGGTCAAGATAGTAGTAAAGGAAGCGCGCGCCCGCGGCCAGTCCGATCAGCCAGAATACCGAGCCCACGTAGAAGAACAGCGCCAAAGGGCGGTAGATCACGAAGACGCGGAGGATCGTCACCAGCGAACGCTTGACATAGCTGGAGATGCTCTTGACCAGTCGCGACGGACGCAGGTCGCCGTTGGTACGGATGGGCACGGAGACGATGGTCAGATTGCTCTGGCCCGCCTGGATGATGGTTTCCAGTGTGTAGGTGTACGCGTTGAATACGTTGAGGCGCAGGGCCGCCTCGCGCGACATCGCGCGAAAACCGCTGGGGGCGTCAGCGACGTCGGTCTTGCTGGCCATGCGTACGGCCCAGCTGCCAAGCCGCTGCAGCTTTTTCTTGATCCAGGAAAAATGCTCGGTCTCGTCGATCGGCCGCGCGCCGATGACGATGTCGGCCTCGTGGGCCAGCACCGGTGCGGTGAGCTTGGGGATGTCGGCGCCACAATACTGGTTGTCCGCGTCGGTGTTGACGATGACGTCGGCACCCAGGCTCAGGCATGCGTCGAGGCCGGACATGAAACCCACCGCTAGGCCCCGATTCACCGGGTGGCGCACTACGTGGTGGACGCCGTTCTGCCGAGCGATCTCCGCTGTGTTGTCGGTCGAGCCATCGTCGATGATCAGCCATTCAACGGTGTCAAACCCCTTGACTTCGCGGGGCAGTTCCGCCAAAGCAATCGCCAACGTCTCGGCTTCGTTGAGGCATGGAATCTGGATGATGAGTTTCATGGATATCCTTACCTTTCGATTACGGGGTTGCCGCTGACGTACTCGCGGCCACAGCCGAGATTGAGAACTGTTTTTGTTTCACTATTCAAATTATCCAATGGCACGAATATCGGGTGTCATGAATGGGAATTAAGAGCGTGTTTTGTTCTGGATTTGGTGACCAAGTCCATATATAACTCGATGTGTTCGGCAATGGCTTTGGCAGGACTGAATAAATCGATTGAGCGCCTGCGGCCAGCATTTCCGAATTCACGGGCCAGTTCGGGTCGGGTCTTGATCGTCTCGCACGCCGCGGCCATGGCAGCAATGTCACCCGTTGGTACAAGAAATCCCGTTCTGTCTTTAGCGATGACATCGCGAAGGCCGGTGGTGTCAAATGCGACTACTGGCTTCCCACATGCCATTGCCTCCAATGCCGTGTATCCGAAGCCTTCGTGGCGGCTCAAGGAGGCAACTATGTCAGCGTGCCGGTAAGTATCTATGAGCTGCTGCTCCGACAAGCCGCAAACAAACTCTAGCGAGGCACCGCGCTCGGATGTACTTGGCTTGGCGCCGCGCAGTCCAGCGACGACAGTCACCTCGTAATCAGGGCCCAAAGCTTCACAGAGCGGGATGATCATATCCCCGCCTTTGCGTCGGCTCAGGTTGCCTACAATTAGAACTCGCATTTTCGTGCCGCATGGCTGTGCTGCTGGGTTTCCCGGCGAGTAGAGATCTGTATCGATCCATAGCGGAATCGATTTCACATCTTCCAAGCCAAAGTCCTCGATCAACTCAGAGCGTGTCGATTCACTTATGGCCAAAACTGCATTGGCACATCGAAAGGATCTCTTTTCAAACCGGCCTACCATTTGATCATGAAATATAGCCTGCGCAAGCGACTTCCACTGGGGGTACCCGCGCCGGTAAACACAATGTAGGGCCACGACGACTAGTGGTAAGCCATGTCGCGCAAAGGCGAATGCGTTCCAGCTATTGGCATGAATTATATCGATACCACCAGGGGGCGCCCTTTTTTTCAGTAACCATGGGGCATATTGGTATTTGTGAGAAAACCACTCTACAACTGGCTCATGGCCTCTGGCCGCCAGCTCACCGGCGAGCCTCTTGACGTAGACATCAGCGCCACTTTTCGCACGTATGCTGGGAATCCAAATGCGCAGACCCATATGGCCCCCTAGTGAAAATTCTTTTGGAGAGATGCCTTGCTTGAATGCCTGCGCTCCTGCAGAACTATCCATCCGAGGAGCCCTACGCTCATCGAAAGATGAGTTGCATAAGTCGCGTATACCGCGCCAAGCCAGCCGTATACCGTGACCGCCAAGATGCACATAGCCACGTTGATCGATGCCCCCGTTAGCTCTGCGGCGCCCATTGCCTTCTCGTGGCCAGTTGTACCCGCTACAGCACGTACCATGCTCCATATGGCCATTGTTAATGGAACAAGGGATAGCGCTCGCGCCATTTCTACGGAGCCCTCGTATGATTTTCCAAGAAGCAGGGGCAAGAGTGGCGCGAGAAAATACCCGACGGCGCTAAGCACTCCTCCACCCGCCAAACCCAGCACGATCATGGGTATGAGTTTTCTTAGTGATTCAGAAAAACCGCTTTTCCCCTGACGAAACAATGTGGGCAGAAGGTGTTCAATTGCTGCCACGATAGGAAGGGTCAGAACATCCGTTAGGCGATATGCGACGGCGTATTGGCCGGCACGCGAGGTACTTGCAAGTCTCGCGAGTATAACTTTGTCAGCATCACCATGAATTCGGGCCGAGGCCGTAGATAAGGTAAAACCCAATCCGGATAGGGCATCGGAGCTGGAAAATTTCAATTGGGCATTTCCGTTCAGGAAGCTTCCACGTGTGTGTTGCCGCACGACCCTAATTACCAGCGCAAGCGCAGCAAGGCCGGTGAAGAACGACATCCAAGCCCACACCTCGAAGGTCAGCATATCGAAAAACCAAGCCATAACGGCTAGACAAAGCCGGATAACCGGGACGATACCCGCAATGACTGCCATTGAAATGTAGCGTTCTTGCGCCTGCATGGCCCGGAATGCTAAGTCGGTGGCAATTACCGACAGTATTTCGCCAACCGCGACGATCGCCACCAGCAAAGCTGGTACGTTGTGCGGTATTGCGAACCAGTTAACTATTACGCAGATGGCGGCCAGGGGTGTTGCAGTACGAAGTACTCGCGATGCAGCGATACCCAGACTTGTACGATGATCCATGGAGCCGCGCGCAACATCGCGGACGTGCAGCGCGGTGGCGCCAAGGCCGCTAAAAGTTGCGATTAGGTTTGCAACGCTGACTGCTGCCGCATATCCCCCATAAATATCGCTGCCCATCACGCGCGCGAGGATCATAACCAGCAGAGTTAGTGCGACCGAACGAGCTGCAAGTCCGAAGGCGATTGCCAAGTAATTCCGACTAATCATCATACCTTCGCATAATTCGTCTTTTTGGTTGCCTGATTGGAGATGACTGAATAACTCAAAGTGATTTCATCAGCGCTAGATAGTCATCGGCGACGCGGCTCCAGCTGAAATTTTCTTCGATCTCCTGCCGCGCCCCTTTTGAGAATGATGCGCGCTCTTCGGCAGACCATGCCTGTATTTGATGGATGCGGGCCGCGAATCCATCGGCATCTAACGGATCAACGACGAATCCGGTTATACCATCGACGATTGCTTCAGGTATACCGCCACAACGGGTCGCAACAATAGGCGTTCCTACCGCTGGTCCCTCGAGTGCTGAGAGGCCAAATCCTTCATCTTGCAAACTCATTTCGGGAGGGAGGTTAGGCATGACGCACGCAGTAGTATTGGCGCGCAAAGCTGCTAGTTCTGCCTGTTCGAGAACCCCGAGATAGACGGCCCGTTTGCAAGAATTAAGTGTGCGCATCTCGCTGACATCCCAAACGGGCCCAGCTACTAGAAGGCTCATCCTTTCATCTATCTTTGGTAAAACCTTTTCGATAAACCAGCTAAGGCCTTTGTAGGAAATGAGTCTGCCGGCAAACAGCAGCGTCGGCTGTGGTATCGGACAACTAGGAATATTTTGTTGTTTGGTAGCTAGTGGGACTCGTTCAATACGGCCGAAACCGAGCTTCTGTGCGGCGGATGCGGTGACCCTGCTATTGGCGATGAGGAGATCGAGAAACCCGGCCGTCCCACGTAGAGCGAATGCGTAGATCCTTCCTGCAATTGATCGCTGCGCTGCGAAGAAGATGTCATTCCCGTGGGCTGTTCCGATCAATTTCACTTTCCCGCGATGGAATATTCTGGCCCACAGCGCCAGAGGTGTTAGCAAGCTGTCACCTAGAAGAATGGCATCGAATGAATTCCCGGCGGCTACAATGGCTCGCATCGCCTTCCATGTAAACCGTAATAACTGCCATGCGTTTGGACGCCCAATGATTGCGAAATCAGGGGCGCACAGTGTGGTTATGTCGTCGTTTCTAGTCTTTAGAGCGGCGTAAAGCTCGGCTGCAAAAATCTCCATTCCGCCTTTAGACGGAGGATATTTGCGTGTTATGAACAGAATTCGCATTCAGTTAAAGCGCCTGCTCTAGCTCGGGAATGAGCTTGAACAGGTCACCAACAAGGCCGAAATCGGCAATCTCGAAGATCGGCGCCTCGCCGTCCTTGTTGATCGCCACGATGGTGCCGGCATCCTTGATACCGGTGAGGTGCTGGATGGCGCCGGAGATGCCGATGGCCATGTACAGCTCGGGGGCGATGATCTTGCCGGTCTGGCCAACCTGCAGGTCGCTCGGCACGTAGCCGGCGTCGACGGCGGCGCGCGAGGCGCCGACGGCGGCGCCGATCCGGTCCGCGAACTTGAAGATGATGTCGAAGTTTTCCTTCGAGCCGACGCCACGGCCGCCGGAGACGACCTTGCTGGCGCTCTGCAGGTCGGGGCGATCGCTGCTGCCCTGCTTCAGCTCGACGAA
>Ga0157371_10001590_pt1 | contig 23293 bp, 36 predicted proteins | sample C45metaG_FD_113462 | JGI IMG/M metagenome (GOLD analysis project Ga0157371, IMG submission 113462) | Corn rhizosphere microbial communities from Kellogg Biological Station, Michigan, USA - C4-5 metaG | ecosystem: Host-associated > Plants > Roots > Rhizosphere > Soil | place: USA: Michigan...
CCATTCTAGGTTTCGCCCTAACCGAAGCGATTGCGCTATTCGGTCTAATGATGGCATTCCTAATTCTTTTCGGATTCTAATTTACTAACTAGTCTTTGACAGTTAGTGCTGCTGTTCCTACTTCCTGGCATTCTTTCTGCTGCGCTGCTAAGTTAACCATTCTGTCAGAGATGTCCCACTGCATCCCCAGTAAGAATACGTTTTATTGACAAGGCAGTTTAATAATAATATAGTGAGTGTTTTAAACTTTTATTTATTATATTTCTTTACTACGCGGTAATGTAGTACTAGGAAGAAAGTAATAATTGCAGTTTAATGTGGTCGGAGCACAGTCGTGCCTCAGTTGTCCTGATGTTATTTTTAATACATTTCAGCTAGGGTATGATTGCTGCTACCAAAAATACGCTTTCTCCCTTATTTTTTGCGTCTGCTACCTCTGGAGCTACTAAAAATACTTTTTCTGCCTTTATTAGTCGTTGATTTTTCTCGACTAATCACAAGGATATTGGAACTCTGTACTTCCTGTTTGGTGCCCTAGCCGGTGTCTGTGGAACTGTACTGAGTGTGCTTATTCGCCTTGAACTTTCTTCTCCGTCGAATGGGTTTTTACTTGGAAATCACCAGCTCTACAATGTAATTGTTACTGCTCACGCCTTCATTATGATTTTTTTCTTTGTGATGCCAGTGATGGTAGGTGGTTTTGGTAATTGATTTGTACCGATTCTTATCGGTGCACCGGATATGGCCTTCCCTCGTCTAAATAACCTAAGCTTCTGACTTTTGCCCCCTGCACTGACACTGCTTCTTATTTCTTCCTTTGTTGAGGTAGGTGTTGGAACAGGTTGAACTGTGTATCCGCCGCTTAGTGGGATTGAGGCGCACTCTGGCCCAGCGGTAGATTTTGGTATTTTTAGCTTACACTTAGCAGGTATGTCTTCGATCCTTGGTGCAATTAATTTCATTGTAACAATTTTCAACATGCGTGCTCCTGGTATGCCATTGTATGTGATGCCATTATTTGTATGAAGTATTTTAATTACAGCCTTCTTGCTTCTTCTTTCTTTACCGGTTTTAGCGGGTGAGCCTTCAAAAATTGCGCCCGCTTTAAATTTGGCTGTATGCTGGAAACTCTTGTGGGCCGTTTGCGCGCCGACTTGACAATCAGCAGGAAACCCAGTAGCTTTTGAGCTTCTGAGGCTCCTCAGAGACTACACGCCGAAGCTTGTCTACCGTCTTCTTTCTTCGTTTTTCATCAAAACACCCTAATTATAAAAAGCAGCTGGTGACTTTTCAGTTAGCTCAGAATACGCTGAGGGGGTGTGTTGAAAGTGAAAACAGGGTACGCAAAGTGGGCGTGCTGAGTTTATTCGGCACCATTTGCAAATCACACTCTTGATAAGTAAGGTATAGTCCCATCTTCGTCGATAGATGCAGCGTGCTTGCTTTCAGCGCGTGCTGTTGGGTTGGGCTGTATGTCTATCCTGGAATTGATTTCCGCAAGCCAAGATTAAGGCAATTACTATGCTCCTAATGGATCGTAATTTCAAGACCGTTTTCTTTAACTCTAATGGTGGTGGAGACCCTATTCTCTACCAGCACTTATTCTGGTTCTTCGGCCACCCAGAAGTGTACATTCTAATTTTACCCGCTTTTGGGATTATTAGTCACATCGTGGAAACCTTCTCTCGTAAATCCATTTTTGGTCAAAATGGCCCTAAAAATATTTTTTATTTTTTGCAGCAAACTATATGCAGGAAAGTGCTCGCTTACGAGGCAAGAAGTACTGGGCGTGTAAGCCATTTTCTTAATGCCGGCCCTGTAAAAATCTTTTATGCCCAGAGTAACAACCCGCAGGTAACCAACGCGCTGGTAGATACTTTACCGAAATTAGTCCGCGTCCGGACACGATTACGCACGCTAGTAGGAACCTCAGAGGCCATACGTTTGCTATTAGTTACTTTTTTTTTCGGTGTATGCCCAGAACTGTCTTGAGAAAATGATATGATTTTGGTTACTTTTATTAGTGTGCGCGGGGCGCCGCTGACAAAAGAGGAGAGCGCCGTCCGATTTAACCAGTGGCTTGCTGGTTTAATCGACGGGGACGGCTGTTTTTTTCTTTCTAAGAAAGGATATGCTAGTCTTGAGATTGTTACTGAGCTGCGGGACCGCCGCTGCCTGCACGAAATCAAACAAGCTTTCGGCGGGGCAGTTCAACTTCGAGCCGGTAATAACCATCTACGTTATCGTCTACATAATCGGGTTGGGCTACTTAAACTAATTGCTGCTGTTAATGGGCATATTCGTAATCCGGTCCGGCTTGCACAGCTGAATAAGATTTGTGTTAAGTACGAGGTTCCCATCCTATTTCCCGCGCCACTAACGTACCGGAACGGTTGATGATCCGGTTTCTTTGACGCAGCCGGCTCCGTCTATCTTAATTTGGCGTCCTCTCAAGTCGCAATCTCCGCCAGCCAAAAAAATAAATTTTTATTGGATATGCTCCAGGCTTTATACGGCGGTCAAATCGACGCTTTAAAAACTGTCGAGGCCTTTAAATGACAGCTGTTCCGAAAAGACGAGGTTATTGACCTTGTCGAGAATTACTTCAATAATTATCCGTCGCGTACACTAAAGAACAGCCGGCTGCGGTTGTTACCGCAGTACTTTGCGCTGCGCGCCCAAAAAGCGCACCTTGCGCCGCAAAGTTCGGCTGAGGGTAAGTGTTGGACTGAATTTTTGAAGGATTGGTCTCGACGGGGTGATGAGATAAACTAATAAAGAGATGGTCCGCCCCAGGCGACTGGGTAGTATTTAGGTATGGTTTACGCTATGTTGTCTATCGGTTTCCTAGGATTTTTAGTGTGAGCTCATCATATGTTCACTGTTGGTCTAGATGTCGACACTCGCGCGTACTTCACAGCGGCTACTATGATCATTGCAGTACCAACAGGAATTAAAATTTTTAGTTGATTGGCAACTATGTGGGGGGGTTCCCTTACGCTTACACCTGCCATGTTGTTTACAATTGGTTTCATTTTCTTGTTTACTGTCGGCGGTGTAACGGGTGTGGTTCTTGCCAACGCCGGACTAGACGTTGCTTTTCACGATACTTACTACGTTGTAGCCCATTTCCACTACGTATTATCTATGGGAGCAGTATTCGCAATTTTTGCGGGTGTATACTACTGGTTCAGTAAACTAGTTGGACTTACCTATGATTCTGTTCTTGCGCAGATTCACTTCTGAACCTTTTTCGTCGGTGTAAACTTAACCTTTTTCCCCATGCACTTTATGGGGACTGCTGGTATGCCCCGTCGTATTTCTGACTACCCCGACTCTTTTGCAACGCTAAACATGATCGCTTCTATTGGTTCAATGGTTTCCGTAGCAGCAACTTTTTTATTCTTTTACATCATTCTTGACGCGCTTCTTGTACAAAAACGCAGCGCGGTTAAGGCTGCTTGAAGCTCTCATACCTCCGTTCAATGCGTGGACGACATCATTGAGCTAATAAGGCTTTTTTTATACGGTGTTGTACTGGCTTGCATTGTTAGATCCTGGCTACGGGAGGAGTCAGAAAAAACGTCGAAAACAGAATCCGATAGTAAATCGGACGCTTCTTTTCATGGCCAATTAAACTTCCAAACTCCTGCAACAGAAATTATGGAAAAAATTGTCGATCTTCACCACGACTTAATGTTTTTCATTATTGTAATTGTTGTTTTTGTAAGCTGGATGCTTATTCGTTTACTACATTTCTACCGAGTTGAGAACACAGCGACCCCACGAGTTGCTTTTGCACACCATACGTTACTTGAAAAAATTTGGACTTATATCCCCGCAGGAATTTTAGTTTTAATTGCCGCACCTTCTTTCTCATTACTTTACTCTATTGATGCTCTAGTGGCCCCAAAAATTTCTGTTAAAGTTATTGGTCATCAATGATACTGATCCTATGAAACAACAGATATGCTTACTGCTAAAGATATCAACTTCGATAGCTATATGCTCCTTGAAGCCGACTTACCGAAAGGTGCTCTTCGTCTCCTTGAAGTTGATAATCGTCTCGTTCTTCCTATTCGAACAAACACTCGAGTAATTATTACTGCAGCTGATGTTCTTCACAGTTGAGCAATCCCTGCCCTTGGTGTCAAGATGGATGCTGTGCCTGGACGCTTGAACCAGGTGAGCCTTTATCTTAATCGCGGGGGTACGTTTTACGGTCAGTGCAGCGAACTCTGCGGAATTAACCACAGCTTTATGCCAATTGTAGTTGACGCCGTTACTTTGGAGCAATATCGCCGCTGAATTAATAAACAAGCGTAGTTATTTTAAATAGCACAAAATGAATCAAACCTTTACTACTACTGACAAACTATTTTGCTTAGACTTAACTTCTAGTGATAATCTTATTCATGTTTACCCTGTTGTTACGCACCAAAATCTGCCCGCCTGGCTTGTAGTAAGCTTTTGCTTGTTTTTCCTAGGCCTAGTGGGGATGATTTTTAATTATAAAAATTTTCTTGTCACTATGATGTCAGTAGAGTGCATGTATCTCGGTGCCGTTACCAGTTTTGTGTTTTACGGGCTTGCGTTTTCCGACAACACCGCCACTATTTACGGGCTTCTAGTTTTAATTTTTGCTGCCTGCGAGTCCGCGCTTGGACTTGGCTTACTTGTTGCTATTTACCGGTTTGGGCGCACGATTGGTTTTAGTTCGTTAACAGCTCTGGGGGGGTAGCGATGCCTACTAACTTCATAATTCTCCCTAGCAATCTTTATAATCGCGCCGCTTTAAACTTATTTAGCGGTTTGGATTGAAACTTCTTAGTGTTAGTACTTTTTGTACTAATCGCCGCTATTCTTTGTCTGATCTTGTCTGGATTATCTCAGCTGCTGTCCCGAAGCATTGCTCAGGATGCAGAAAAGCGAAGCACGTACGAATGCGGTTTTTCGCCACACGATAGCGCGACGCGCGCCCCGTTCGACGTACATTATTTTGTAGTGGGAATCATGTTTCTTGTCTTTGATGTTGAAATCGCGCTAATTTTCCCTTTCGCAAGCTGCGCTGAAGAGCTTGAGTGGGTTGCTTACGCGAACATGGCAATTTTTGTTATTATACTTACTGTTGGTTACGCGTATGAATGGGTTCGCGGTGCTTTACTATGGGCGGTTAAGTTACTCCCTGCACTACCTTCTGGTCGAAACTTAAACAATAGCCAGTGGTAAGCTTTTACCCACTATCTGTCTATTCTAAATTTTTTTATTTGGTCCTATGAATATTATTTTAGCTATCTGAGGCCTTATAGCTTAACGGATAGAGTATCCGCCTCCGAAGCGGAATATGGTAGTTCGAATCTACCTAGGGCTAAGCTTTTTTTCTTTTATCTATGACAAATAATAATATTATCATAAAATCTTCCGAGCTTAACCTAATTTGCCGACGACAGAAGCACGCTTTTCATATTCTTGACGCATCACCTTATCCATTTCTTGTTTCCTTTTTCCTTCTAGCACTACTAATTCCAACCACCCTCTATATGCACGCGCTAGAACTTCCTTTTGGCCTTCCACGCGCGGATATGATCCATATCAGTTTCTTTGGACTGTATTTAACAGCAATGAGTTGATTTATTTCGATTATTAAAGAATCAAGTCAAGGTTATCATACCTCTAAAGTACAGCATGGTTTGCGTATGGGAATGATCTTGTTTATTCTCTCTGAGGTAATGCTTTTCTTTGCCTTCTTTTGAGGATTTTTCCACTTCAGCCTTGTTCCTTCCGTTGCTGTCGGGGCGATCTGGCCCCCGGAAGGCACACAGCATCTAAATGTCTGAGGTTTGCCGCTAGTTAACACACTTCTTCTACTTACTTCTGGCCTTACAATTACAGTGGCTCACGCTTACATTTTACGTGATAATGCAGACGGCTTCGCTTGATATCTATTTTTAACAATTCTACTCGGAGTTACTTTTTTGTTTTGCCAGGCGTATGAGTATAAATACGGTGTCAAATTTTCTTGACGCGAAAACATCTATGGGTCTATCTTCTTTATCACAACAGGTTTTCATGGAATGCATGTCACAATTGGAACTTTGTTTCTAACCTTCTGCTGGGTTCGCCACTTTTTAGCAACGATGCTACCCGCAGATATCGCTAATGGAACGTCGTCTAAAATTATTACGGGTGTTGTTGCCGCGTTTGGTTACGATGCGTCAAAAGGTCGCGTCTGAGCATTCCAGCCGCGCCAACACTTCGGATTTGAGGCTGCTGCTTGGTACTGACACTTCGTCGACGTTGTTTGACTATTCCTATTTTTAACAATTTATTGGTGAGGTGGGGCTTAATATGTTTATTCTTACAGCACCAATTTTAACCATTACATCAATTTTGGTTTTGGGTATCTTTTATGCCCTGCAAATTAGCGCCCAAAAAATTGTAATTGTTCGCAAGCTTTGCTTGTCTGTCTCCTTTGCCGCGCTTTTTGTCGGTGTTCTTACTGGATTATCTTTTGATAAAAGTGCTGTTGGTTTTCAATATCTTTCTGCGTTTAACTACGTAGAGGAATACAACTCCTCTTTCGCGTTAGGCGTAGACGGCCTGTCTTATATTTTCCTAATGTTAACACTCGTTACCTTCCCATTTTTGTTTCTTGCTGCCTGAACTGTCTCCAAATTTCCAAAACAGTTTTTTTGCCACTTACTTGCAATGGAAATTCTTTTAGTTCTTACTTTTGTTACGATTGATCTTTTTTACTTTTTTATTCTATTTGAGAGCTTACTGATTCCTATGTTTATTCTAATCGGCGTGTGAGGTGCTCGGACACGTAAGATTAAAGCGGCTTATTATTTTTTTTTATATACATTGTTTGGTTCACTATTTATGCTCTTTGGTATGATCTATTTATATCAACTTGCTGGAAGTTTAAACTACCACGTCTTACTTTCAGAGCAATTAGATCTCAGTACACAAAAGTTGCTTTGATCGTGCTTTTTTTTAGCTTTTGCAGTAAAAATGCCATTGTTCCCGTTTCATATTTGACTGCCGGAGGCTCACGTGGAAGCACCTACTGTTGGTTCGATGTTGCTTGCGAGCCTTCTATTAAAGTTGGGGGGCTACGGTCTACTACGTTTTTCTCTGACTTTTCTTGCTGATGCCTCGGTTGTATTTACGCCGCTTGTTTCTACGTTAGCAATTGCTGGCGTTATTTACGGGTCTTTATCAACTATTCGTCAAGTCGACCTTAAACGAATTATTGCCTATTCCTCTGTGGCGCATATGAACCTTGTTGCACTGGGCCTCTTTTCGTTTACTCGCGCCGGAATTGAGGGCGCCATCTATTTAATGGTTGCGCACGGCGTGGTGTCTGCGGCACTCTTTTTCTGTGTTGGCGTTATTTACGATCGAACCCATACACGATTACTGCGCTACTACGGGGGTCTTGTTACGGTTATGCCTGTTTTTGCTGCTTTTTTCTTTATCTTTAATTTAGCAAATATGGGTTTTCCTGGAACACCGAACTTCGTGGGCGAGTTGCTAATGCTTACTGGTATTTTCAACCTTTCTCCGTCTGTTCTTTTTTTTGCTTCGTGGGGTATTGTTTTTAGCGCTGCGTATTCGACAATTTTATTTGCTAAAACAATGTTCGGAACATTAAAAACTAATTATATTGTTCAGTTCATTGACGTAACCCGTCGTGAAGCCTTTATTTTATCAGCGTTTGCGTTCTTATCCGTAGTACTGGGGTTACGTTCTGACCTTTTACTCGCGTATGTGGAGGGCGCTGTGTGAAATATTACTAGCTACAGTACTGTAGTGGTGCAGTGCACTACTCCCGGATACATTACGTCCACCCCTACTAGCGCGGCAATACAGTACGCTGCAGGTCTGATGCTGCTGAGAAAAGAGGTGTTCGACGCCCCCTGGCATTTACTAATTTTCTTAGCCACCTATCCAAGCTACTGTTTAGAGTATTTGTTAGGGTACTATCGTAGTACCATCCATCTTGCGCTGCCCTTATTAGTTCTGCTTATTCCATTATTGAGCTTCTTTATTTCTTTACTAAATTGTCGGTCTCGAATTTTATGTGTGGGGGTGCTATTTATCCTCGGCCGGTACATGTTTATTCCTTTTAATCTTATTTACATCTACCCGACAATGCTTGAAGACATATAAATTACTACTAATCCCGCGACATGAATCTGCAGTGATCTTTTCGAAGCTCACCTCACCCTCGAGGTTAGCTGATGGCCGTACAGGTTATTAGTGATAATTTTCCTTTTATCAATCCTTGAATTATTAGTCCTTTGGGGGAGATTTCTGGGTGGGCGCGGCTCCATCTTTCCTTCTAGGGTACTTTAGACTACCGACCTTTTTTCTTGTACTAGCTGTAACTTCCGGTGATTTTGTTGTTTTATTTGCTGCCTCAAGTGGTGTAAGCGTGCTCTCTTATCTTGTGTTGCGTTTTTGATCCGTGGATGGCTCACCAGAACGCCATGTGCTTGTTTGCTTATTAATTAACCAAATTGCAGATTTCTTTTTATTATTAGCTGGGTGTATCGTTTACTCACTTTTTAGTACAACCGAGTTCGCTGTTGTTAATTCTTTATTAGAAATTACTCCACCTGCCGCAACCCTTTTTGGTTACACCGGCTACCCTTTAGCGCATGTTAGCAATCTTCTTTTTGTTGAATACCTGGCAAGGTGGCTGCCTTTGGTGTCGACACAAAACATCCACGTTTTGTAGGGGGAGCTTCGCCAGCTGTTACATTCATTCATGTTTTAGTCGTAGGAGTATTTGCAACATTGTTTTTTGAACACTTTTATCCGGTGCTGACAATTTCGCAGATGTCAGTTTACGTGCCAGTCCTTAATCGTGTCTTTACACTACTCTTTTTTCATTTTTCTGCGAGTGAGGGCGCACCGCTCTTTTACTTAAATGCGCCCTACCCGTGTACTTAAATGCTTTCATTTCGAGAAAGTTCCGAAAAGCGCGTGTTACTAAGAACTAGGTTATATTTAATTTTTTTCAAAAGCCGTCCATAAGTACACAGACTATGCTATTCCCCTCCTTGCCTTTACTTATTGTTATTATTCCACTACTAAACTTTTTTCTTATGGTTATTTTTAGCAATCACACCCGGAATTGACGTCACCTTTCTTTATTAGTTGTTGCAAATATGCTGTTGCTACTTGTCTCCCTGCTTTACCTTTTTCCAACAATTGCGCGAGGTGAAAGTATCAGCGCTACTGTTGGCAGTTGGATGCTCTCTGATCTGCTTGAAGTGAACTGAGTCTTCTCGATTGACTCCTTAACGTACACGATGCTTTTTGTTGTATTAACAGTTTCTACACTAGTTCATCTATATTCGACGGAGTACATGAGTGAGGACCCGCACACAACGCGATTTATTAGTTACCTGTCACTCTTCACTTTCTTTATGCTTATTCTTGTGACTTCTAACAATTTCGTTAGTCTTTTCTTGGGATGAGAAGGTGTTGGTCTTTGTTCATACCTATTAATTAGTTTTTGGTTCACACGAATTCAGGCCAACAAAGCAGCCATTAAAGCCATGGTAGTAAACCGTGTTTCGGATCTTTTTTTTACGATTGGGATTCTGGCCGTTTATTTGGTTTTTCAAAGCGTAGAATTTAATACAGTATTCGCATTAGCACCGTTTTTTACTAACGGTGCGTCTATTCTGCTTGTTGGTCACGAAATTGCTCCCCTTACTCTTATTACCTTTCTTCTATTCCTAGGTGCAATGGGTAAGTCTGCTCAAATTGGATTACACACGTGGTTGCCTGACGCCATGGAGGGTTAACAGACTTCGTTGGGCCCTCTAATTGAAAATTTTGCCATATGCGGGAATAGCCTTGCTAAATACACCGGTCAATAGCTCGTATTAAGAAGAGTAAACTGAAAAATTCGCTGTAAATAGGGCCAATCCGCAGGAAACCAGTGCTTATCATTGGGTTCCTCAGAGACTTGACGCAAAACAACTATTTTTTCTGTTTGCATATTTTGCAACTTTTTGTCGCCGCTGTATATTTTTAGAATGTTTTGCGGTTTATGCAAAAAGTAGAAAAGCTAAACAGAGTTGCAGGCGTAGTTGAAGATAAAGTCCCCCCGTTAAGTAATTAGCGGTATATTGGAATCGAACAGCGTCCGATCTTTTCGCCGACACCTGTTTCCGCACTAATTCACGCTGCGACAATGGTAACCGCTGGCGTGTTTTTAATTATCCGTTGTTCCTCGTTATTTGACCTTGTTCCGTCAATTTTAAATTTTATTGTAATTATAGGCGCTTCAACCGCCTTTATGGCAGCAACTTCTGGGTTATTACAAAATGATCTTAAAAAAGTTATCGCCTATTCAACCTGTTCGCAGCTAGGTTATATGATTTTCGTGTGCGGACTCTCGAGTTACAGCGCAAGTCTCTTTCACCTCTCAACACACGCCTTTTTTAAAGCGTTGTTATTCCTAAGCGCAGGCGCTGTTATTCACGCTGTAGCTAGCGAGCAGGATATGCGTAAGTTTGGGGGACTGGCGCGCATGCTTCCCTATACCTACGCTGCTTTTTTCGTTGGATCCATTGCTCTAATGGGGGTTCCTTTCCTGTCTGGTTTTTATTCAAAAGATTTAATTTTAGAAATTGCCGGAGGAACCGCTGGCGTTACAACTGGATTTGCTTACACCCTTGGACTCATTAGCGCTTTCTTCACGACATTTTATTCTTTCCGCTTGCTTTTTCTTGCATTTTACGGAACGTCACGTACGGCCCGCTTACCCCTTGAACGTACACACGAACTTACTGCTCGTATGGCGGCGGCGTTGTTTTTCTTGGCAATTGGTAGCATCTTCTTGGGTATTCTTGGTCGCGACCTTTTTGTTGGGCCTGGAACGGATTTTTGAAATGATTCTATCGCAGTCGGTGCGACACTCGCACTCGGCCAATTATCAGGGGAATTCATGCCGACAGTAACAAAACTTGTTCCCCTCTTTAGTGCTGTAGTTTCAACTTTGCTTGTCTTTTACGTATACGGGGCGTTCTCTACACAATATGCTGCTAATTGTACTATTCCGGCAAAATTATCAACTTATCGATTTTTAACACACAAATGAGGCTTTGATACAGTATACAATCAGTTTATTAATCGCCCCCTGTTAGAGGGCGCCTACAATATTACTTTCTCCTTAATTGATAAGGGGTCACTTGAGGTCTTCGGGCCTACTGGGCTTGGTCGCCTAACAATTCGTTTTGGACGCACTTTATCTTCCGCACAAACAGGCCGCGTCTATGATTACGCCGGCTTTATGCTTGCTGCGCTTTGTATTGCTCTAGTTTTGGCGGATATGTTTTTGTCTAACGGTCTTAACGTTGTCACTACGGTGGTTTTATGCGCTGTGCCGATTAAAAAAAGTAATAGCACGCTACCCGTCTACGCCTCGCTTATAGTCCTCTTATCTGTAAAATTTAATACTGCTCGGCGCCGCAATATTGTAAGAAATTATTTTGATTCCCCTTTTTTTTCAATAACACAACTTGTAGCACATTTTCTAGCTGATTTATGCAAAAAAAGTTAAAAGTAGCAAAAAACATTGTCTTAAACAATAGCGTTCCTCTGAATCTTAAATTTCGATCTCGCCTTTCGTGCGCAATCGGTACGCGTCCTGATCGACGCGCTTCTCTTCGACTACGCACTTTGCGAACTGTTCGTTTACCAGCAATTCGATTCAAGAGCGGTCGTCCTGCCAGGGGATCTTTAAAAATTTTAGGCTTCTCTGGAAAGGTTTGTGCGCTGGGGTCTAGTAATCTCTTACGTATTTTCACGGAACGTAAGCGCGCCCTGCTTCGTAAGTATCGATTAAGACGTGTCAATCACGCGCCCCACCACTACCTCCTTACTCCTAAAACGCTTCCTCTCTACCGTTTATGTAAGCACCGCATTACCGGGGCTCAGCGGCGGACTCGTGCAGTACGCCAGCGAGCTTTTACAAGCGCCGACCTTGCTCTATATAGGAAAGCACTGCAACTACGCACCATACATGCACCGCATGTACCGCCAGCACCGCGATACTGAAAAAATAAATGATACAGTAAGTGAGTCTCCCGATATCAATGCAGAGCTGCGCGCCGGGGTAAATCCCGAGAAGGGAGGTTGAAGTACCAAGAAGCTGTACCCCCCAGTAGAACATTTCGACATTTAGTCGCCTTTAAGTACCGGCTTACACGTATAGATTTTGAGGGTGTTAGCCTTCCTTATCGTAAATATTGGTGATGATCTAAAAAATTACGAAAAGTGCAAAAACGTAAAAGAAGGTTGCTTAAGACGCGTGGCGTGGAAGCTACGCCGATGGGTCGTGTACTTCCAAGCAAGTATGTTATTCGTCGGCGTCGCCGCGGAAAGCGTCTCTTTGCCGGTATGTTCGGACCACGTCGTTGACGGGCCGAGCGTCGTGACCATTTTTTCGTACGTCGAGAACGCGGACAGACGCCCGTTAGCCGTGAAATGGTGTACAGAAGTGTTCGCACGGCAATCAATAAACGCCGCTTTGACGATCAGCAACAGTATAAATTACGCTTGCTAGTTTCCTCTTTAGCGGTAGCAAGCGACCCTGCGCTGCTTTCTCAAGGTAGGGGCGCCTATTTTGCTCATCGCCGTGCCGTTCTACAAAAAGTACGAACTTTTCCTCAAAAAGGACGTCGTCGAAACTTTGTGCACGAGAAGTTGCGGAGGCTCGGTAGAACAACAGCACAAGGACAGGGTATCCCTCGATTATATGGTGCGGCAGTAAGCGCGGCTACAGGAAATGCGACGTCGAAAGGGTCGCCGGTAGCTACTAGATCAGCAGATGGCGTTTTTACTTCCGCGCGTCATCGTACTGTATTACAAGCAAATAAGCTTTCTATACAGCGGCGATTATTGACCGCAGCGTTGAGTGTGACAGGTCAAAATAAACTAGCAGTTTCTATGAAAGCTTTGTCGACGCAAAGCTTGCACGCCTACCCTTCTCGCAGTAACATTTCTAGGTCAGCTCTGATTAAAGCACAGATGACGAAACCTGCTGCTCAAAGAACTAAACAGCCGCTGCGCTCTTCTTTAACTCGCAGTGCAAAGCGTACGCATGATATTCGGGGGATTACTTTCCTCACTCAAAAGCCCGCAAACGTTGCACAGCCCCAAGCAGGCGGTATTCGTTCTACTGTAGACTTCTTAAACCGCCGACTACGTGGAGATGAGGTTCGCTTCTATCACAGGCGGCCGCGACTTCGACTGCCATATACAGACGTAGTTCGTTATCGTCGTCGTAAAGCGGGGTTAGTCACGTTCACTAGGAATTCTTTAAAACAGCCACGAACACTTCGTGGACAACAAAACCTTCTTCTTCCCCCCGTAGCAGCGTACATAGCAAGCAAGTCAGGGTATTTGCGCGGAGTGACTCCTACTGCTTGGAAGCGCCTTTCTCCTGCTACACGACGAGAGGACGAGTGGGCGGTTTTCTGGCGGCGCCCCCACAATCGAGCTAATATTAACGCAATTGCTTCGGTCCGACGCTGACAGTACTCCCGCTGTAAACGGCGGTACACGGTACGACAAGAGCGTTGAAAGAGCCAACGTATTGTATCCTTAAAGGCTCCTGCTAGGCCCCCTACAATGCTTAGCGTAGTCTTAAAACACAATAGCTCCACAGTAGCAGGTCAAAAAGTTAAACTGCAATGTGCGCTTACGAGCCGACTTTACGCCCGCTTAGATTGAACACCTAGGGTTGGGTTGAAAGATAGACCGGCTGTTCGCTTTGAGCGTCGAGGTCGCCGTAAAAAAGCTATTCGTGTTTGTGGAAAACAAAAAAACATGCTAATTGCTCGCCGAATGCTCCGTCGAAGTACCCCTATAACCTCTCAGACTTCTGGGCGTAATTTGCTCGTTCCTTACCAGGTCGCCCCTAGCGCCCCTCAATTATTAGGGTTATGGCAGGCTCGAAGTGTAGGTAAGATGCTTTCAGCGGAGCGTAAACTGTCGGCTTGATCTCCGCAACTTTCTGTACGTAATCGGCGCGCGCACTCTCCACGCGTCCGCGGAGTACCAGTGCGTCGAAGAACGCTAAGCTTTACAGCAAAACGTGTACGTCGTAATTTTAATGCAAAACTTCTTGCCCGCAATATTCCCCAGCGGCGATATGCAGATTACACACCTATTAAGCTTCAATATTATTATGGTTCTGTAGGGAGCACCGGCTATGTGCGTTTCCGGCGAGTTCACCGCTCGCACTCGAAACACAATCGCTGGTGACGACCAAATAAATATGCGGTGCCGTTTGCGCACCCCTTTACTCGACGCGCGTTGAGTGCAAAACGATACTTGCGATCTGATTTTTCAAGCATGCTTACCCCGAAGAGAAATAGTTTTACGCGCCTTATGAAAGAGAGGCGTGCTGTTTTTTTACACTCTAAGCTGCCAGCTCGCCCCATTCCTTGGCGCAACTTCCGGTTTAAACGTCCGCGATGGGGGCGTACGCCAAAACTCTTAAAGCGCTGAACCTTTGTAAAACGCCACGGGTTGACGGGCCGTACTCGTCCTAATAGCAGCCGATTCATACTACAGCGAACGCCTCGTGAGCTACGTGCGCTAGAGCAGTATACCTTCAATCGCGGTGTTTGAAAAAACCGTCGGTGAGGCCTTGTTGACAGGGCTTTTCTAGCAGATAACATTGAGGGGCACCTTTTTTCTTCTCTACGATCAATCCCTCAATCTGTCTGACGTGCTTTACAGGAACGTGCCGGTTCAGCAGCTGCTTATGCGACCCTGCAGCAGTACATTCTCGCGGAATTTCGTAGGTGAGTTCGAAAAGAGGGGCGGCTCAGCAGTCGATCTTTAATCGCGGGTGGGCATGCGGAGCTTTTCCTAATTAATCTTTTAGCATCCACTTTCCTTCAGGATCCAACTCGCATCACGGCGGTTGTCCAAGAAGCACAGCGACATTCTACACTTCGTAAAAACTCTTTCAATAAAAAGGTGTCTCTCAAAGCTGTTAATTTTTTACAACTAAGAGTACTTCCAAAATTAGACCGCGCTCCACACGCGGAGAGTATTCTTAAGCGTGAGCGTAGTGGCTTATATCGTCGCTGATTGCGCGGTGTCGAGGGGGTGGCTAAACGTTTACAAGCAGATTACGTCCCTACAAGCCGTAGCCGGTATAGTGCTAATGTTGCAATCGCCTTTGGTCGCCAACGTGCGCGTTTCCCGGCGTCAGGTCGTCGCCTTAAATCCTATGACGCGTTGCTTCATGCCTTCACAAAAAAGACTGCGCCCGCCCGCTTCCGGCGGTCTGCAGTAACAAAATTTAAACGCGCCTTGCCACGCACTACCTTTGATTTCCGTGAGAATCTTCTTTCCACTGGCACTTACGCCGGTTTAAACCGTCGACGTAACCTTTCCTACCAGCTGGGTTCTGCTAGTTACTTGTCTGCTCCTTGGCGCGAGTTGCTACAACGGAGTCCCGTTACCTTAACAAGCACCCGGCCTAACCAGTTTACTGCAAAGCGTCGCTTTTTAGCTCTGCCGATTAAGGCAACTGCAGATAAGCGGGAGCAGCATACCTTATATGCAACCTCACCGTATAAACAGCAGACGCGTGTTATTCGCGCGGGTATTCTGCGGTGTGCCCTTCGACGTCGTCGTGAAGAGCGTTCTTTTATTGATCTCCGCCATTCTGCCCTTCAGCGTCGTTTACCTAAAGAGCAGGCTGCGCGCCCTTGAAAATTACGCCGGGCACGAAGGCGCTGACAAGCTGCTAAAATGGGGCCCTATAGTAGTTTTGCAGTACAACGTAAGGCGGCTACTCCTGGGCGTTGATCGTTAGTACATCTAAGTGCTGTGGGTCCTCAATACGAGTATTTAAAACTTTCACCTTTGCCTGCGGTTTTAAGCACAGGAGAACGCGTAGAATCATTAACTGCTATCCTTCGTAAGGATCGCCGCGCTTTCCGGGGATTTGTTCTTCCTGTCAACGCGCCTAAGCGAAAAAAGTTACGTCGTAAAGTTCGTGGAACGAGCAATCGTAGCCGCATTTCGCGACGACCGAACCCTGCGGGACGTTACGCGGTAATTCGTAATATGAGCCATTGGTCTGAGAAGAAGGACGAGGATTTTCGTACACTTAATATGCGACATAAACGTATTTGTTATGTGAAACGAACGTTCCGAGCACTAAGTCGGCGCAATGGGCTGCGCTATGTACACCCCCGTTTCCCTTTAAATCAGCGGGGGGGTGTTCGTAAATCATGCTTTGGCCGCCTCAAAGCATTTAAACACTTTAGTAAAATGTCTGAACCACAGAGCACGCTTCTCAAGGAGCAAATAGCGAGCGCACTAATAACTCAGACTTCTCTTGTTCACCCTCGTCGCTTGATTCAGTCTTCGGGCGCTAATAAACTAGCGTATTTGCGTCAGCGCGGGTACCGTGCCCAGCGCATGCGCCGCCGCAAGTTGCGGATCAGCGCGGCAAAATTCAACTTTCAATCGCGGCACGACAAAGTGTCCGTTAGTGAACGTTTACTTACAACCATTGGGAGAGAAGTGCCTACGCCCGTAGTTTGGTTTCAGAAACCAGCCATGCGCGTTGTAAAGAGCGAAAAAGCAAAAGAAAACGATGCTTTAGCGGATATTGCCCAAAAAGAAGGCCGCTATAAGATTACAGCGCAATATGTTGACAGCCTGACTTCCTTTATCCCTGAGCTTATGAACCAGTTATTATCAAGCCGTATTGAAAAAAAGACATCTCAAATTCACTACATTACAGCCCAACATCTTGTTCGTAACATTTATTGAAGTCTGCGCGTTTACCTAAACGTTGATCCGTTTGATACTAGGTTCTTTGCTCGTGATAAGATGCCCGCCGCTAGAGTGCGTCTGTTCGAACAAATTTCCAACATGTCAGAGTTTCAATTGACAGGGCAGGTGCAACGTGCAGTTTTACGGTACCGGTTCCAGCCTAGCAAGCTTTTACGTGCCCCTAACACTATGCGTTTCCGTGGCGATTGACTGCGCGCGTTCTTCCCGGCGAAGCATGCGCTATACCAGGAAAACCCAGAAGATTATCGTAAGTTTTTATTCAAGACACGGCGTATTCGTAGTCTGCGCATTGGTTCTAGAGGAATCGCGTCCTGAACTACTGAAAAACAGCGGATTGGTCACGAAACGCGCGCGCGGCAGATTCTAACACTGCGGCTTTCTCGTAAACGTCGCCGGTTTGAGACTGTTCTCCAGACGACGCGCCGTATTCCTGCGTCGGAAGGTATACATGCTTCCGCTGGCGGGGCACCTCGCGAGCATTTCTTTAGCCGCCAATTTTCAACGTACGCTGGTCGCGGGCTAGCAGCTACTTCGCGCTGAATTCACCGTCAGAAGCGATTTATTGCACTTGCCGACGGGTGGCGGGCGGTCGCTCCCGCCGTACAGTTTGCTGCGCGCAGTCGCACACTTTTGCACCTTGAATCTCGTGGAAAAACAGGTTATATTGCAACAGAGCGCGCTGCAATAAGTAATACCTTTCTTGACACGCGATTTGTCCGTGCAAAATCACCCAGAAGCCGCCAATACTTGCTCCGAGTCTCGAGCGTTTTAAGGGGCTTAGATAAAAAGAGTCGGTTTAAAAACCTTGTTTTTTATCGTGAACAGCTATCCCGCCGACTTCAAGTGACTGCACGAACAAACCGCTACTGAACACGGTCAAGTCGGCGTACATTTGCAACTTCCTTGCGCGCAAATTGAGCGGCTGTGGATCGCACACCTGTCCGAAAAGTACGTAACATGTATTCCATACTGCGCGCCCGGACACTGCGTCCTGACCGGCGCGTATCCCACACAAAGAAATTGCGTAGTTCGAAGCTGCGCACTCACACACTCACGCGTGGGGTACCAGCTACTCTTGCTGCAGAAGCTGTCCATTTTTTACGCCCCCTACGACGGTGACGAAAAAAACAAAAGGGTATCAACACAATGACGCGGAGCATTCGTAAACAGGTTGTTATCCCATTCACTAAAAATAAGTTTTCTTTAAGACAAAAGTTGCGACGGGGTCCAGGGCTTAATGCCACCGCAGTGGCTCCGCGGTTCACTGACGTTAAGCGCCGACAAGGTCGCCTTCGCTTTTTCAAGAAGCGGGTTTCTCGTGGAATCTTTAGGGCCCTAGACTTTGCACGCGCTTGCGCAATGTATACACGCTTTCGTCGCCAAGCACCGTTTGAGGCGCACCGCCCTCGACTCTGAGATGCCTTAACCCTACGTTGAATGAAAAAGCACCGTATCGGACGCTACTGATTACGCGACACTTCTCGATGACTGCGTGATCCTTGATTATCACAAATTGTTGCTTGTGATGCTGCTTTGCGTCCGGATCGTTTTGGCGGCGAACTTCGTGCTCGCCAACAACAAGTCGGCGAGTATGTACCCGACGTCGATGCATACGGGCGTGACATTAAACGAAAAGATGCTCCGAAGGAGAGGCACAAGTTTCAAAGAATTTTACCAAAAGTGGTGGATCCAGAGATTAAAAAAACAAATAAAATTCTTAAAAAAGGTTCTAGGCTCGACCGTAGCCTTGTACGTCAACGACTACGAATTAGCCGTCAAGCTACGCGGAAACCGGTCCCAGGTATTCGTTTAGCAAATTATGAATTCCGTGATGTTATCCGTGAGCATAAAGAAAATAAAGCGAAATCTGTTAAACAGAAGCGCGACGAGGAAGAGCAGCGCGTTAAAGCCTATTGAGCACGCAAGGCAAAGAATTTACCGCCCCTTCGTCCGAAACGGTTACCACTTAAACACCCTGCTAACCTCTGGCTGCCCCATGTTATTTGAAAGGAGATTCAACGTCGTATTAGAAAGTTCGAGTGGCGCGAGTCGGACGAGGTCTTTTTCCGCCGTGGCTTTCGCCGAGCGTTTCAATTTCATCCAAATGAGCGCCGTAAAGCTCCCTGATTAGAACACTTGATGTATACTCGTGCAACCTACAGCACGCACTTACGTGAGTTCAGGCGTCGTCAATACCCGCATGAGCAGAAAAAGTTCAAGTGGTTACAGCGCGTTCGACGTATGCTTTATCCGGGCCGAAGTGCTTGGTACATTAAAGGCCGCCGTTGACCACAACTCCGACGATACAACCAGAAACTTCACTATTCTCTTTTCAACTTTCGCGATCGTGCTGCAGCACGGCGGCACTTTAAGAAATTGAACGGGCGTACACGCCCCAGCATCAGCGCTTTCGTTGCTATGTCACGCGGGCTGACTGATCGCCTCGACCTCACTTGTTTACAGATGGGGTTCGCGCCTTCGATTTACTGGGCGCGCATTGTTGCCGAGTTTGGCCTTCTTCGTGTGAACGGCAAGACGGTTTACGATCCAACGTATCGACTTGGAGCTGCTGACGTCATTTATCCGAACTGAGACGGTATTGCGCGGTTTCAGCACTATTTTAGACCACATCTTCGCGCGCGGGAAGAATACTTGCGCCGGAACCGTGCCTCGACTGCGTTTTATCCAACAAATATGGAATATCACAGAGGACTTCGTGCTTTCATTTACAAACATGCTCCCGACGAGTTTGATTTGCGTAAAAGTAGCCGCCTCTTTGCACCCTACCTTCGTTGATTTAAATTAGATTCCGTCTAGTTTTACGCGTAGATTCTTTGTTTTTTATATTTGTAAGCGATTACTAGTAGCATTAAAATACTAGAATGTTCGTATCTAGCACTAAATCTATGTTTATTCCTATTTTCCTTGTGGTACTCGACCCCTTAGAACAATTTGACGTTCTTGCACTACCGCTTATCGGTGGTGGGTTAACTAACTTGTCCCTTCTTCTAGCGATCAACGTTGTAATCATGCTTGCTTGGTTTAGTAGTTACAGCGCCCAGGTAACGAACAACTACGATTTTGTATTACGCTCTCTGTACATGCTAGTTCGTTCCATGGTTCGAGAAAATCTTTATGTTCGAAAACAACAGTATTTTACTGTTTTATTCTATCTTTTCTTTACTCTACTCATTGCTAACCTGGTTGGGATGGTTCCGTACTCTTTTACCATTACAAGCTCCTTTGTTGTAACTTTTTTCATTGCAATGACGCACTTTGTTGCAATTAATCATCTCGCAGTTGTAAAGCATCAATGACAAGTTAGTGATCTGTTTTTACCATCAGGGGCCCCGTTAATGATTGCCCCGTTCCTGATTTTTATCGAAGCAGTTTCTTACATTGCACGCGTATTTAGCCTCAGCATTCGACTTTTTGCTAACATGCTTTCTGGGCATGCACTGTTGAAAATCCTAATCGGTTTTTCTTGAGCACTATTAAATACGGGCTCTATTATGATTATTCTGTCTTTCTTTCCTTGAGCTATTGTGACTGCAATTATGTTTTTAGAGCTACTAATTGCATTCCTACAGGCTTACGTCTTTACAATTCTAATTACCCTATACATCAACGATGTTCTTAACATGCACGACTAAGTATGTCTCTTTATCTCTTAAACCTAATTTATGTCACACTAGTATCGGTGATTAAGGTGGTATGTTTACTTGTTGCTATTGCTTACTTTACGTTAGCAGAGCGAAAAATTATGGCTGCTGTCCAGCGGCGTGTTGGTCCAAACGTTGTTGGCCCCTTTGGGCTTCTACAGCCGCTTGCAGATGGTTTAAAACTTGCGGGCAAGGAATTAGCTATTCCTGCACAAGCTTCTAGTCGTATTTTCCTAACAGTTGCAATGACTGTACTGCTTTTTGCACTTAGCGGTTGGGTAGCAATGCCTTTTGGTCTATTTGACCACTCTGAATGCGTAAGTTCCTCTGCTGTTGTCAAAATTTTGACTCTTACAGACCCGGCAGGCTTGTAAGAGGTGTACAAAATTCATAAAAAGCGGTACGTTAAACACTACTGTTGTATGCTGTCAGCTTATAAAAAGAATTAGTCATAGAGCGTATCAAAAAGCTAGCCGGGAAGTAGCGTAGATAGCGCGCCCGAAGGTACCCTTGGAGATAACGCAATGGTCTTGCTAGTTTTTAAGCCAGGGTAAGCTATTTTATTTAAAGGCGACCGCGCGCAGTCTGTTTTAGCTGTAGTGTGCGTGGCTTTTTGCCTATAAAAGGCTAAAGGTGGCTCTGTTCTTACTGCTTGTTAGCGTGTAAAAACTAATTTACTATAGTTTAGTGCGTGCTACTGCTTATTAATAACATAGGTCAGACAGCTCTGGTGCTGCGTGTTCAGTGGACGTCGGCAGAGCTGAATACCGAGGATTCGGGGACGTTGTGTTTAGTACGTTTTGAAGGGAGGTACTATTTTCACTGATTACTATGTAATACGATAAAACGATTAAAATTTCCTTACTACCTATCAGGAAGCTGAAAAACAAACTTTCTATGCTTCAACTAAAATTGCTCGATGTTTAACGGTTCAGCGGCAAATACTCTAATCCATTTGGCCCTGTGTGAATGTTTTTTAGCGTAAGTAAATTTAGCAATTTTGCCGGTTTTTAATAAAATTTTGCCACTTTTTGTTGTTTTTGTGGTCGTAGATGAGAAGATAAAAATTGCTCTTGCCGCGGCTATTTGCTTGCTATCTTTAGAACAGGTGTGTGATTGGAGCTTGGCTGTCTTAAAAGTTTAAGTAAAATAGGTGTATGCTTATAATTTATCCTAGGTAATTCCCGGGGGTGCCGCTTTACGTAAAAGTTTAGCTTTTTAAAGCTGTTTAAATCTTTTTTAATTTTACGTAACCGAGCAAATTTTTGGAAGCTTTAATTATATTTAATGTTTTGCTGTAAATTTAGTTGGTGCTTGCACGCTTGTTACTATCTATTTTTTTAAGCTTGCATATTTTTAGATTAAAGCAAATTATCTTCCTCACAATTTCTAGGGGTGGCTTTGAGTTTTATTACCACATGGTGCACCCAACTTACACACGCCGCGTAATCGTGCTGCTTAGCCGATCCAGTGGTGTTAGTTTTGAACTGATATAATAAGAGAAGATCCTTAATCTATTTAACAGAATTTGTAGGGTAATTACGTTGTAAAAAATAAAGTATTGTGGTAAATAGTACATACAACGTGTTTTAGGGGCCATATAATATAGCTGAAGTATGTTTGTTGTTTATTACGATGTCAGCACAATGAAATAGTTATTATAGTGTATATCTTGAATAGTATAGGAGTTTGACAGCGATGTGTACAATAAAAGTTAATAAACCAGTAACTTAGGATAAAAGTGAAGTTTCCCCCGCGCGATGAAGGTATTCGTAGCAAGGAGCGAACGTAGGTAGACCGAAGTGAGTGACGTAGCGGAGACATCCGGAATGCGCTAATTACTGTATAGAAAATGTTACTATATACTTGGAAACACTATTAATAGAGTTTATCATAAAAGAAGAAGTTTATTCCGAGTTAAAGGGAGAGTGGTGAGCGAGGCCTCGAGCGAAAGCACCGACATGAAGCCTGTTATGAATATTATAATCCATCGGTAAACCTTTAATATACTTTTAGACATTATAATAAATATACTACGACTGTGAAAAGATACGACGCATTGGGGGTGCGTGTACTGGAGGGGGGGCGTCTCTAAAAACAGCACAATTTTAAAATACTATTTAAGCCGGTTAGGATACAACAGAACTTGAAAACAGTAAACGCGAAAAATTTAGTTTTTAGTAAAAATAAAATCTTTAACCGACATTGTCTCAAAGACTATTAATTATCTTCATTTTCGCCGACGCTATTACCGGCGTTACGTGTGAGGTCGGCGTTCCTTGGACATCCTTGGCGGGCGCGGCTGCATCGTCTGCTTTGCGAGTTCCTAAAGTTTAATCGAGAACTCTGTTCTCGATTCACCCTCGTTTTGGTGTTAATTTTGAATCAATGCATTGAGTGAAAAGCGGAAATTTTCCGCTTAATAGGCCCTTGCCCAACTACGCGTTTAAAAAAAAGATATTAGTAATTTTTATTACTAATAAGTTAGTTTTTGGGTTTGATCCTAGCCCCGAATGAACGCTATGATTCTATCTTACACATGCGAGTTGAGCGAGGAATTTTTATTTGTCGCAGCGAACGAGTGAGCACTTCCGATTACATCGAGCAAGAGAGTCTGGAATATGTAGATTAAGACCCTCACAAATGCCAGAAAAAAGGTTAAACTACTTTCTTATCGGTAGTCGGTGTTTTAGCGCTTGTTGGTAGGGTAACGGCCTACCAAGGCTATAATGCATAGTTGGTTTGGGAGATTAACCAGCCACGTCGGCACTGAG
>Ga0157371_10001592_pt1 | contig 23278 bp, 18 predicted proteins | sample C45metaG_FD_113462 | JGI IMG/M metagenome (GOLD analysis project Ga0157371, IMG submission 113462) | Corn rhizosphere microbial communities from Kellogg Biological Station, Michigan, USA - C4-5 metaG | ecosystem: Host-associated > Plants > Roots > Rhizosphere > Soil | place: USA: Michigan...
ACAATAGCTGCTAAGGCATCGTCTATTCTTATTTACATGGATGAGGACCAAAAAAACCATTTGAAAGCTTATGGTATAGCATATTGGGGTATTAAGCAAAAAGCGGATGTTAGCTGGCTCTTAAATTACAGAGGTGGTAGTTTTTTAATTGGCTATAACAAGGCTATTGAAGACGAGTGTAAAACCAGGGGGGTTTCTTATCAGATACTTGCCGACGGAAAGGTTACATCTATTTTAAATGAGATTAGCGACCCACAAGTAAATATGGAAATGGTGAAGCTTGAAAAAGCTCCAAAAATAGCGGTTTATTCGCCTAAAAGTAAATTACCATGGGATGATGCGGTTACTATGGTGCTTACCTATGCTGAAATTCCTTACGATGTGGTTTATGATGATGATGTTTTAAAGGATAAATTGTCGGCATATGACTGGCTGCACCTGCATCACGAGGATTTTACCGGCCAGTATGGTCGCTTCTGGAGTGCTTTTAGAAATGCGACTTGGTATCGTGAAGATGTTAAAAATCAAGAAGCTACTGCAAAAAGAAATGGTTTTACTAAGGTATCTCAATTGAAGTTGGCTGTAGCTAAACGGATAAAGGAGTTCTGTACTGGAGGTGGATTTCTTTTTGCAATGTGTTCGGGTACTGATAGTTTTGACATTGCATTGAGCGCCGAAGGTGTTGACATTTGTGAAAGTATGTTTGATGGCGACGGGGCCGATCCGCAGGCTCAAAGTAAACTTAATTTTAATAACACCTTTGCTTTTAAGGATTTTAAGCTTGATGAGAACCCTAATAATTACGAATTTTCTGATATAGATGCTACTCAAACCAGAACGCTTACACAGGCTAATGATTTTTTTACACTGTTTGATTTTTCTGCAAAATGGGATCTTGTGCCAACTATGCTCACTCAAAACCATGATAAGGTAATTAAGGGTTTTATGGGCCAAACCACTGCATTTAAGAAACGTTTTGTAAAGCCAAGTGTTACGGTTCTTGGTGAAAATAAAGGCGCCGAAGAGGTACGCTATTTAAACGGCGAGATTGGTAAAGGGCAGTTTACTTTTTATGGTGGACATGATCCGGAAGATTATCAGCATGCGGTTGGAGATCCTCCAACTGATCTAAATCTGCACCCTAATTCACCGGGTTATAGGTTAATTTTAAACAATGTTTTGTTTCCGGCTGCTAAAAAGAAACCGCAAAAGACTTAGTGATAACAACATGTAATCGTTCACCTCGTCATCGACGATAGCTTTAAAACAACCGCTCATCAATAGTTTAATCGTAGAAATTCCAGCTTACTCCAAATTTGAATAATAAACGGTCTGGCATTGGATAGCGATCAACTGTATAATATCCTTTATAAAGTAAGCCCTGGTTTACATAATCGCATTTCACAAAAAGGTTAGCTCTTCTTAAACTTGCTTTAACCCATACATCTACAATTGGCGTGGTATCAAACGTTACATCTTTACCAATATAGAACTGGCCAGTTGCAGTTGAATACGAGTATGCTTTGTATGGTGTGTTGTAACGGACATCGAAACCGACATTGGTTTTTAACACCTTAAAAAAGGTATGATCCAGATAAAAACTATTGAAGGTATAAACTTCAGGAGTACGTAACTTATCGGGATTATCTGTTTTTTGGTAAACAACATAACTCTCCAGATTAAACTTACCGAATCTGAATTTTTTACCTGCAGTTATTTTAAAGAGGTTTATGGAGGAACCTAACTGAAGTGGTTCTATTCCGCCTTTGTCATCCTGACCAAAATAAAGATACTTATCTATTAAATAGTACTGTGCACCTGCATCAAACCCAAATTTTTCGTTGATAAAATTAAAGGACAGGTTGATGGTTTTAGTACGATCGAAATTATTTTCCCAACGGTAGTGGTTGCCAAAGTAATTGGTATAGGTTTCTTCGGGTGACTTGTTTTGAAAATAAGCACCTAGAACTATACGACCAACAGATTTACTTAACAGCACGTTACTTTTGGCTTCGTATAAAAAATCACCTACGTTTCGTCCTTGAAAGATTTGTTGTAAATCGACATTAAAATCTATTTTGTTACTTAACCGATAGCCCGCATTACCCAACAAAGTAACATTTTGGAAAGTAGCTGAATAATCATAAAACCGGGTTCGGTCTCGATAAAGCACCAGCTGGTTATAATTATAAAAGTCGTGCTTTATACCTACATCGAGCTTTAGCTCATTTTTGATAATTGAACTTCCTTTTGCCCTAAGGAAAAAGCTGTAGATAAACTCATTCTGTATGTGGGTATATCTTGTACTGTCATTAGTGAAAGTAGTATCTGCCAAACCAATACCATTTGGGAAAACAGATTCCCTGACACGTTCTGAAGTAAAGCCCTCATCCTTTTGGAATGCATAGGAATTTGCATCATACTTTAAAGTATAGGATATCTTGTTTGTTGGGAGTATTTTTTTTGTTATTTCCTGGGCAACGCTATCTATCCGCCCCACAAAATAGGTCTGCTTAAGCATAAAACCAGTTTGCCGCCATATTCGTTTACCAGTTTGCAGCCTAACAGGTTCTGTAAGTTTATCTACAGAATTGTTTGTACCTGTATAAATAGAATCATTAAGGATGGATCCATTTTCTTGAGTTTTAAGGGTATTAAACACTACACTAGCCCATAGATTATACCTTTTGTTTGGCGATTGGTACCAGCTAAAGAGCGCGCCATTCAGGTCGTCTCCCCTTTGCCTTCTGTAATAACCATTTGCCCCTATCCTATTAAAATTGAGGCCCACATTAAAGTTCGGCTTAATATTCTGGGAGTGTATTACTTTAAAAACTTGCTCAGCTTCGCCGGCGCTAACATAATAAAGACTGGTAAATGGTGTTCTTGCCTGGTAATACCTAACATCGTCGTGCGTCATTGCGTAATAATCCAGCGAGTGCATACCAATGTCAAAACCTATTGTTTTAGACGGTTCAAAAAGCATTGGTCTGGCGGCCAGGCCTAAGTTACCAACCCCAACTGTTGGTGTTCTTGGTTGTATAAGTATGTTAAAATTTTGAAAGCCTGTTAGTGTTGTGTCCAGAGGTATAGTTTGTATGCTATCCTTTGTAAGTTTAAGGGTAGTATATCTGATAAATCTTGAGGTGAATACTATAGAATCTCTTCCTTCTTCTTCTTTCTTTCTTAAGGAGTCCATCTCCTTATTATCATTAACGGTAGTTTTTAAATCCTGCGCGAACAATTGTGCACCACCGAAGATGACAAAGCAAAAAACAAGAAAGGCAATGTTTTTATACATTATAAAGTTGAAATTAACTGGCTCAATATTTTTGTCATTTTAGGCTCGGCTATCTTTGCTGTTTCTATTATTTCTTCAAGACTAACCGGTTCAAGTACTTCAGGGAATCCCTCATCCGTTAAAACAGAAATTGCAAATACAGGGATGGTCATGTGGTTGGCTACTATAACCTCGGGCACAGTACTCATCCCTACAGCATCGCCTCCAATAATTCTCAAATAATTATATTCTGCTTTAGTTTCTAAATTGGGTCCTGTTACGGCAATGTAAACGCCTTGATGGCACTTAATGTTGTTGTCCTTAGCAATATTAATTGCTTGCTTTATTAATGCTCTATTATAAGGCTGACTCATGTCGGGAAAACGAGGTCCCATGTCCGAATCATTACTACCACGTAAAGGACTCTCTGGCTGCAAATTGATGTGATCATTGATCACCATTAAGTCGCCTTTTTTAAATTCCGGATTTAACGATCCCGCAGCATTTGAAACAAATAAGTGGGCTATCCCTAAAGCTTTCATTGCCCTGATCGGGAAAGTAATTTGCTGCATAGAATAGCCTTCGTAATAATGAAGCCTTCCTTGCATTGCAATTACTTTTTTGCCATTGAGCTTTCCGAAGATTAGCTTTCCGGTATGAAATTCGAGTGTCGAGATTGGGAAATTAGGAATATTAGAATACATCAACTGGTATTCAACTTCTATATCGTTAACAAGACCACCAAGGCCAGTTCCTAAAACAATTCCAATTTCCGGAAGAAAATTATCAGTTTTTCGTTTTATATATTCAACGGTTTCGTGTAGTGCTTGAAACATAATCTAAAATCTTTTGATCAAATGTAGCTTTATCTTCTTCCTGTAATGTTATTTTAACAGGCAAATAAAAGACAGGCAAATTTAAAAGTAATTCTTTTAATACATCATCTAATAAACGTTGTGCATCTTTTTCTGTTGTTATTATTATTTTTTCTTCTGAAGGATCGTTCTTAAAGGCATTTACAAGTTGCTGAATATTTTGCAAAGTAAAGCGATAATGATCAGGATAGTCATGGTGATCTATGCGCTGCGTATATTTTTGCAACTGAGTTAACAAAGGTAAAGGGTTAGCTATCCCGGTTAATAAGAATACAGAAGTAGTACCTGAAATTGAGGATAGAGGCCGCTGTTCTTTTGAAATAAGGTTTGTAAGGCTACCATAAGTTAAAAAAGAAAAGGATAGCTTTTCTTTTGCTGGTGCATCAAACCTATTTAAGCAAGCTTGCTTTTGATGCACATCTATCTTTTCTGGTCCTTTGGTAACCAGCAATGCCTGTGCCCGATGATATCCAGAAAAAGGTTCTCTTAAATTTCCGGCAGGAAGCAAAAATTGCGGACTTAGTAGTTTTTGATATTCAAAAAGAAGGATGTTAAAACCGGGTTTTACACTCCTATGCTGAAAAGCATCGTCCAGTATTATAATATCGTGATTACTTTTTAAAAGATTAATACCGGTTACCCTGTCTTCGCAAACTGCAACTGTAACTGTTGGAAACTTGTTGTAAAACTGCATTGGTTCGTCGCCTATTGTTTCTGCATTTGAGTTTGCATCTGCAAGGATATATCCTTTAGTTTTACGGCCGTACCCCCTGCTTAGGATGGCAATACGCTTATCAGATAACAGATTTACGAGGTACTCGGTTACCGGACTTTTGCCAGACCCCCCAACAACAAGGTTCCCTACACATATCACCGGTAAGTCAAAATTTGTTTGCTTAAACACACCTGTATCGTATAGCTTATTCCTGATGAGAACTACTAAGCCATAGAGGACAGAAAACGGAAGTAATAATAATCTGAGGTATTTAATCATGTGCCGTTTCAAAAATAAGAATTATTACCTCGCATTTTATCACGTTTATACGGATTGCCATTTACCTGTGTAATAAATAAAAGTTTACCTTTGTAAAAATAACTTATTATAACATGCTTAAAGGATTTTTTAACGTACCCGCTCCTGTAAATGAGCCCATTTTGGGTTATGCACCAGGGAGTAAAGAACGTGAACTTTTAAAGGCCGCTTTAGCCGATGCCCGTTCCAAACAAATTGAGATACCGATGTATATTGGTGTTGAGGAAGTGCATACAGAAGTTAAAGGAAAGGTTACCCCTCCGCACGATCATCAACATGTATTGGGTAAATATAGTATTGGAAATAAAAACCACGTAAAGCAAGCTATTGATGCTGCTTTGGCAGCTAAAGCTGATTGGGAAAATTTGGCGTGGGAACATCGTGCTGCAATTTTTCTGAAGGCAGCCGATTTAATTGCAGGTCCGTATCGTTATAAATTAAATGCTGCAACAATGCTTGGGCAGTCTAAGAATGCTTACCAGGCTGAAATTGACTCGGCATGTGAGCTGATTGATTTCCTTCGTTTCAATGTTAGTTATATGGCTGAAATCTATAAGCAACAACCCCCTGTTTCGCCTAAAGGATCTTGGAACAGAGTTGAGCAACGCCCATTGGAAGGTTTTGTGTTTGCTTTAACCCCGTTTAACTTTACTGCCATCGCAGGGAATCTTCCTACATCAGCAGCTATGATGGGGAATGTTGTGGTATGGAAACCAGCAGATACTCAAATTTTTGCAGCTAATGTATTAATGCAGATATTCAGAGAAGCGGGATTACCTGATGGTGTGATCAACCTTGTTTATGTTGATGGACCTGAAGCTGGCGAAGTGATTTTTAGTCACCCTGACTTTGCCGGAATTCACTTTACTGGTTCTACTGCAGTTTTCCAAAACATCTGGAAAACTATTGGTAATAACATTCATAAATTTAAAACCTATCCGCGTATTGTTGGAGAAACCGGTGGTAAGGATTTTATCCTTGTTCATGGTTCTGCAGAACCGGAAATATCAAGTACAGCAATTATTCGTGGTGCTTTTGAATATCAAGGTCAGAAGTGTTCTGCTGCTTCTCGCGTTTATGTATCGAAAACCGTATGGCCTGAGATTAAGGATTTAATGATCCGTGATCTGGCTACCTTTAAAATGGGTGGAACTGAAGATTTCAGTAATTTCATTAATGCAGTTATTGACGAGAAATCTTTCAATAAACTGGCTAAATATATTGATGAAGCCAAGCAAGACAAATCTGTAGAGATTATTGCAGGAGGAAATTACGATAAATCTAAAGGTTACTTTATTGAGCCCACAGTTCTTGTTGTTAAAGATCCAAAATATACCACAATGTGTGAAGAGCTTTTTGGCCCTGTATTAACAATATACGTTTACGAGGATAAAGATTTTGATAAAGTTCTGGACATTATAGATACTACTTCTATTTATGCCTTAACAGGTGCTGTTATTGCCCAGGATCGTTACGCGATAGAAAAGGCTACTCAACGTTTAAGAAACGCTGCCGGTAATTTCTATATTAATGATAAATGCACCGGTGCTGTTGTTGGACAGCAGCCTTTTGGTGGTGCCAGAGGATCGGGTACAAATGATAAAGCCGGATCAATGATTAATCTATTGCGCTGGGTTTCTCCTCGTACTATTAAGGAAACTTTTGATCCACCAAAGGATTATCGTTATCCATTTTTAGGATAGATACTAAATAAAAAAAATCCCGGCTCATCGCCGGGAGTTTTTTTATTTAGTAAATCAGCCTTTAGCTCAATTGAAAAGTTATTTTTCTGTATTCATTTTAAATACCGGAGAAATATCCTCAGCACTTGAAGCACTTACTTTTAAATCGGTGATTAAACCTGATTTTAAACTATAAACCCAGGCATGCACACCAAGTTCCTGACCCGATGCCCATGCGTTTTGTACAATTGAAGTACTCATCACATTTGCAGCTCCCTCTATGGCATTCAACTCCACTAAACGGTCAGACCTCTTTTGTGGATCTTTAATGGTCGACATTTCACGCTCGTGTATGCGAATCACATCTTTAATGTTTCTTAACCAGTTGTCAATTAACCCCACTTGTTTATCTCCAAGTGCAGCATTTACACCCCCACAGCCATAGTGACCGCAAACAATGATATGTTTTACTTTAAGAACATTAACTGAATAATCCAGAACACTTAACAAATTCATATCTGTATGCGTAACCACGTTTGCAATATTGCGGTGTACAAAGATATCACCAGGCATTGTGTTCGTGATCTGATTAGCCGGCACACGACTATCTGAGCAACCTATCCACAATACAGGCGGAGCTTGACCTGCAGAGAGGCGTTCAAAGAAAAGGGGGTCTTCTTTAAGAGTCTCAGCAACCCACTCTTTATTTCCATTTAATAAGCTATCATAAGTAATCTGATCTGTATGTTGTTTTTCTAATTTCGCGCACATAATAATTTAATTATTAATTTCTTCAATGATTTTATTGTTCAATTTTGGCACGGTATATTGTTCTTTAATATTTTCTAAAATTACAATAATACCCTTAGTATAAGCATTGTGCTTATAATTAAAAATGGTTTCCAATACGTCGGGGTCTATATACCGTGAATTGGATCCATCAATGATCACGTTAGTTTCTTTAGGTATTTTATTTAATACCACCTGAATGGCAGCCTTGTTTAAGAAAGATACTTCTTCGGCCAATTTTATTCTCAAGTTCTTTTTATTACCCTCTTCCTGTATTTTGTAGAAGTATGGATTACGCATATTGGTACGTAATAAATAGAATATTGAGAACAGCATACCTATTGCAACACCTTTTAACAAATCTGTTAGCAAAACAGCTACAATAGTAATTACAAATGGGACAAACTGATCCCAGCCTTTGTGGTACATATGTTTAAAAAGCTCTATACGTGCTAATTTATACCCTGTTACCAATAGAATTGCAGCCAGACATGCCAAAGGAATCATATTGATAATACCCGGTATAAAAAGCAGGGATAAAAGCAACCATACTCCATGAAAAATAGCTGACATCTTTGTTCTTCCACCTGCATTTACGTTTGCAGAGCTTCTTACAATTACCGATGTTAAAGGCAATCCGCCTAACAAACCACTAACCATGTTTCCTGTACCCTGAGCAACCAGTTCCCTATTTGTAGGCGATACACGCTTAATTGGATCTATCTTGTCTACCGCTTCAATACTTAATAGCGTTTCAAGACTGGCAACCACCGCAATTGTTGCAGCAACAACCCAGACTTTTCCATTCGTTATCTGTGAAAAATCTGGTGCGGCAAATAAACCCGTAAATTCCGACCAGCTGTTCACAACTGGAATCTCTACCATTTGTTTTGCTTCCAAAGCATAATTCCCGCCCTGAAAAACAATTGTAAGCACAACTCCTATTACTACCACTACCAGGGGAGCGGGAACAACACTTAATTTTTTAAATTTTGGCCAAAAGACCAAGATTAAAATTGACAATACACTTATTACAATAGCAGCCAGACTAAAATGGCCTAATGCCCCACTAATGGCTGAAAATGTATTTTCATTATCTTTTTGGAAGAAACTTTCATCACCAAAAAAATCTGAATCTACCCCGAGCGCATGAGGAAGTTGTTTAAGTATCAAGGTTAATCCGATTGCGGCAAGCATCCCTTCAATTACACTTGAGGGAAAGTAATTACCGATAGTTCCGCCCTTTAACAATCCAAGTATTATCTGAATTACACCTGCCAAAACTACTGCAAGTAAAAAGGTCTGATAAGCGCCCAATTGGCTGATAGCTCCCAGAACGATTGCGGTTAATCCAGCCGCAGGCCCACTAACACTTAATTGTGATCCGCTTAAGCTGGCAACTACAACGCCACCAACTATACCTGTTATAAGACCCGCAAACAGAGGTGCACCTGAGGCTAAAGCTATCCCTAAACATAGGGGGAGAGCAACAAGAAATACCACAATACTGGATGGCAAATCACGCTTCAGATTCTTTTTTAATATATATTTCTTCACTTCCAATCTTGAAAAGATTGAGTTTCCACTTTGCATAAAACTATGTTTTAATCTTTTAAACTAATTTTTAAAAATTGCATACCGCTCCCCCTTTGGGTGGTAACACATAATAAATTAGCTCAGGTTAGGAGGCGGTGTGGGTACAGACGGATGGAATGGATCGAAATACCGTTTGAAATTATCTATAAAGCTATTCTTTATACCGTAAAGATGTAGGACAGATGACCATACGTAGTCGTGCTGAAAGTCAATCTTATAATCAAAGAGCTTTACTTTTGCCTTTCCCGGATCTCCATCACTGCTATGTTCGGCTTCGATTTGCATGATTACAGAAATCATGATGTTCTTATCAATATGACTAAAAAATACAGGCGCACCGGAAATTACCATCTTCGCCGAGAAGATACTTAAGAAGGTAATAACTATTAATATACGGTACTTTCTTAGAAACATTTGTTTTTATTCTTTCACCTAACTCTCCAAAAATAGCTCCAAACATTGCTTATTTACAAATTATCATGTAAAAAAAATGTAATTTAGTTGTTGCTTTATCATATTTTGGACTTCTATTTTTTAAAAATCTGAAGCCATTTTAAACAAAAATGCTTCATTTACCGTAATTTAGGCGATCAAAATTCTTTTTTACTCATTCATGAAAAAAACACTGTTAAGCCTGATATTTCTTTATCCGGTTGTCCTTTTTGCCCAAAGTAATAATGCTCCCTCAACTTATGACCCTCATGAAATTGCGATAACAGGCTATCTGCAAACACAATTTCAAAAAGCTCAATCTGGTGGCATTTCCTCCTTTTCGGGCGGAGATTTCTCAAAAAACTCCGACAGTCGTTTCATGATTCGCAGGGGTAGATTGAAAATTGATAGGGCTGATAAGTATTCGAGCATTGTTTTCCAAATAGATGCTACGCAAAATGGCATTCAATTAATGGACGCCTTTATACAGTTGCATCAACCTGATTCAAAGGAACTATTGTTAACTGCTGGCTTGTTTAACCGCCCCTTTGGTCACTCTATTGTTTACTCTTCGGGATATAGAGATTTCCCTGAAAGAGCGAGAGTTTTCCAAACGTTGATGCCCAGGGAGCGTGATATTGGTGCCATGGTTACTTATCACCCCAGTAAAATATTTAATTTTCTGACAGCAGAATTAGCTGTAATAAATGGAAGCGGATATAATGCCAGAGATTATGACTCAAGAAAAGATATTATAGGCAACCTTGGTTTTAAATTCGACAGTTTGGCAAATAAAAAACTTCATATAGGCTTTGGAGCATCTATCTATGAAGGTTGGGTACGTAACGATACTGAAAGCTATTATTCTTCTACAGGATCTGGATTTCGAAAAAACACCGGCCCCGACAATGTTGGCTACTTTGGTAAACGCGAATATTATGGAGGTAACTTACAGCTTCAATACGACAATACTTTTGGCCGAACCATATTTAAAGCTGAGTATCTTCAAGGAACACAACCTGGGGTAGCTGCTACTGCCAGCATATTAGGTCCAGTTGCCAGTACTAGTTTCTCTGCACAACCAGCAACAGATCTATATCTACGTCAGTTTTCTGGTTATTACTTATGGTTAACCCAGCAGATTGCAAAAAGTAAGTTTACTGCACTGGTATCTTATGATGTGTACGACCCAAACAGAGAAATAAGTGAATCGGAAATTGGCATTGCAGGCAACAATACTTCAGCTGGTGATATTAAATTTAGCACCCTTGGTTATGGCCTGACCTATCTAATAAATTCAAGATTTAAACTTACATTGTACAACGAGCACGTTGTTAACGATGCGACTAAGTTGCCAGACTATACGGCCGACTTAAAAGATGATGTGTTTACTACCAGATTACAGTATCGCTGGTAAATAATTAAAATTATTAGTGTTTAAAATGAAGAATAAAATAGATGTACTTCAGGACAAAATAAAAAAAGCGAATGAAGGTGGCGGTGCAGCGAGAATTCAAAGTCAGCATAAAAAAGGAAAACTAACGGCCAGAGAGCGAATCCATTTTTTATTGGATGAGAATTCCTTTGAGGAAATTGGCATGATGGTAACCCATAGAAGTGTTGATTTTGGCATGGAACGGGAAAAATATTTAGGAGATGGTGTTGTAACTGGCTATGGAAACATAAATGGCAGGCTGGTTTATGTGTTTTCACAGGATTTTACCGTTTTTGGCGGCTCTCTTTCTGAAACACATGCCGAAAAGATCTGCAAAATAATGGACATGGCCATGAAAAACGGAGCTCCCCTGATTGGCTTAAATGATAGTGGTGGTGCGCGGATACAGGAAGGTGTGGTTTCTTTAGGCGGTTATGCCGATATATTTTATAGAAATGTTCAGGCATCAGGAGTTATCCCACAACTTTCAGCAATAATGGGACCTTGTGCCGGGGGCGCAGTATATTCGCCTGCCATTACCGACTTTATTTTAATGGTAGAGAATACCTCGTACATGTTTGTTACGGGACCAAATGTTGTTAAAACTGTAACCCACGAAGAGGTAAGTTCTGAAGAACTTGGTGGTGCATCTACTCATGCTACAAAATCGGGTGTAACTCATTTTGCGTGCTCAAATGAATTAGATGCTATTAATCATGTTAAGAGATTACTGAGTTATATGCCTCAGAATTGTGAAGAGATCCCATTGCAATTGCCCTATACTTTGACTGATGAAAGTCGTTTATCTCTTAATGGCATTATGCCCGAGAATTCGAATCAGCCTTATGATGTTAGGTCTATAATAAGCGAAGTGGCCGATACAGATAGCTTTCTAGAAGTACATAAAGATTATGCAGAAAATATTGTGGTCGGATTTATCCGTTTGGCAGGAAGAAGTATAGGTATTGTTGCTAATCAGCCTGCTTATCTTGCTGGGGTATTGGACAATCATGCTTCAACAAAGGCCGCCAGATTTGTACGCTTTTGCGACTGCTTTAATATCCCATTGCTTGTTTTCGAGGACGTTCCCGGTTTTTTGCCAGGTACAGACCAGGAATGGAATGGAATTATTACCAATGGCGCTAAATTATTATATGCTTTTAGTGAGGCAACTGTACCCCGTATTACTGTAATTACAAGAAAAGCCTATGGTGGTGCATATGATGTGATGAACTCTAAACATATTGGAGCAGACTTAAACTATGCATGGCCTACTGCAGAAATTGCAGTTATGGGTGCAAAAGGTGCTGCCGAAATAATTTTCAAGAAGGAAATTACCAGCGCAGAGCACCCTGAAGAAAAATGGCTGGAGAAAGAAAAGCTCTATTCAGATATTTTTGCTAATCCTTACAGAGCCGCGGAACGTGGCTTTGTAGATGAGGTTATAGAACCTGCCCAAACCAGGTCTAAACTAATAAAGGCATTTAAAATGTTAGAGAACAAAGTTGTAAACAGACCTCGTAAAAAACACGGAAATATCCCTCTATAAATGAAACTTAGTCGTACTGATGTGCTATTGATGGCCTTTTGTACAGGGCTTATCGTGGCAAATATTTATTACTGCCAGCCTCTGGTTATTTTAATCGCTAAAGAGTTTGGTTTAACAGAGAGCCATGCCGGTAAAATTACATACCTAACACAAGCTGGCTATGCCCTAGGACTATTTCTATTGGTTCCTTTGGGTGATATGTTTGAAAGGAAGAAACAAATACTTTTAATAACATGTCTTGCTATTGGGGCATTGCTGTTGGCAGCTTTTGCCCACTCCTTCTTATTATTGGAAATTGCTTGTGTATTAATTGGCGCAAGCTCCATTATTCCTCAGCTTGTTTTACCAATGGCTGCAAATCTTAGTTCAGACGAAGATCGCGGTCCTACGGTAGGTATAATTATGAGCGGCTTACTTATTGGCATCCTTGCATCAAGAGCAGTTAGTGGAAGTATAGGATTTTTATGGGGATGGAGAACAGTTTATTTTATGGCTGCTGGCATATGTTTCCTTTTATTACTGCTTATGGCCAGACGCTTTCCACAAAGCAGACCGTCATTTAAAGGCACTTATAATGAATTAATGTCATCTATGTGGTATTACATAAAAACTGAGCCCGTACTACGCGAAGCTTCTATTATAAACTTTCTGGCTTTCTCTATACTCAGCGCGTTCTGGACAACGATGGTATTATTCCTTGCCAATCCCCCGTTTAATCTTCAAACGCTGCAGATAGGTCTTTTCGGCATTGCTGGTGCTGCAGGAGCCTTAGCCGCTCCATTAGTTGGAAAGTTTAGTGGTGGCCAAAACCCTCGTAAGAATCTGCTGGTCGGGTTAATTCTGCAATTACTTAGCATTGCTGCCTTTTACCTTACCGGCAGCCACCTTTACCTATTTGTAGCTGGCATTATTTTAATAGATATTGGTCAGCAAGCTATCCATGTAACCAATCAAACCCGGATCTATGCTATACTACCGGAAGCTCGTAATCGTTTAAACACTGTGTTTATGTCTGTGAGCTTTATTGGAGCGTCTTTTGGTTCCGCCTTAGGTTTATGGCTTTGGGAACAGGGTAAGTGGCCATTATTCTGCTGGGGATGTGGGGCCGTTATTGTTCTAAACATTTGCATATACAAGTTTTATAGTGGTAAAATAAAGATTAACATTGATGCAGGAAATTCAAATTGAACAAATCAGACCTGATTTAACTTGGAGGATAAGACATGAAGTTATGTATCCAGACCTACCTCTTGATGCTATAAAGTTGGCTAATGATAATGATGGAATCCATTTTGGGCTATTTGCAAATAACCAACTAACTTCTATAGTTTCTTTGTTCAATTCGGGCAATGTTTATCAATTCAGAAAATTCGCGACAATTGTGGAGTCGCAGGGAAAAGGATATGGATCATTATTATTGGATCATATAATTAACTATGTTAAATCCTTTGGAGCTGCAAAGCTATGGTGCAATGCGCGCGTTTCGGCCATTCCTTTTTATAACAAATTCGGCTTCGTTCAAACAGACAAATTTTCTACAAATAACGGTATCGACTTTGTCATTATGGAGTTAGAACTCAATAATTAACTTGGTGCTTAGGCAGTAGTTTCTATATTTGTTTAGAATAAAAAATATACAATGGCAAAGAAAAAAGAAGATAAAAAGAAACACGTAAGTGTAGTAAATAAAAAATCGCTTCAATTTTTTGAAAAATATATCAATAACCCATCTCCAACAGGTTTCGAATACCCTGGTCAAAAATTATGGATAGATTATTTAAAACCATATATAGATGAAAGTTTCATCGATAATTACGGGACTGCAGTTGGTGTGATTAATCCCAAAGCAGATTTCAAAGTAGTTATTGAGGCTCATGCCGATGAGATCTCCTGGTTTGTTAATTATATCACTCCTGATGGCTTAATTTATGTAATCCGCAATGGAGGGTCAGATCATCAGATAGCTCCTTCTAAGCGCGTAAACATACACACCGACAACGGTTTGGTTAAAGCCGTATTTGGATGGCCTGCTATTCACACCCGTAGCGGTGGCGAGAAAGAGGAGGCTCCGGCGTTAAAAAACATCTTCCTTGATTGTGGATGTACATCTAAAGAAGAAGTTGAAAAACTTGGTATTCATGTAGGTTGCGTAATTACCTATGAAGATGAATTTATGGTATTAAACGACCGCTATTATGTTGGCCGTGCACTGGATAACAGAGCCGGTGGATTTATGATTGCCGAGGTTGCCAGACTGCTTCAGGAAAATAAAAAGAAATTACCTTTTGGGCTTTACATTGTAAACTCAGTACAGGAAGAAATTGGATTAAGGGGAGCCGAAATGATAGCCCACAGAATTAAACCTAACGTGGCTATAATTACTGATGTTACTCATGATACCACTACCCCAATGATCAATAAGATCACTCAGGGAGATTTGGCTTGTGGCAAAGGTCCGGTAGTTTCTTATGCACCTGCTGTTCAAACAAATTTAAACAAATTGCTTATTGAAACAGCTGAGAAGAATGATATCCCTTTCCAACGTCAGGCATCATCCCGCTCAACCGGTACAGATACTGATGCTTTTGCTTATTCTAACGGAGGTGTTCCATCTGCATTAATTTCTTTACCATTAAGGTATATGCATACCACAGTTGAAATGATTCATAAAGAAGATGTTGACAATGTGATCAACCTCATTTATCATTCTTTATTGAACATTAAAAAAGATCACGACTTTACTTATAAGAAGTAGTTTTAAATAACCTTATTTTTAAAAGGGTGTATCATGAACTATGATACACCCTTTCTTTTGTTTGTATTTCGGGTGCTTTTCTTACTTTTATAAAAACTATCTTTTCCTATGAGTGATCAATCCGCAAAATTTACAGAAAAAATTAAGGCCTCTTATACACCAAGTGGTTCATACATATATCTTGGAGCTGGTATTCTGGATGGGCAAGTAATCGCTGAAGCTGAAGTTAACTTGTCTTTAAAAATGATGAATAGGCATGGGCTTGTTGCAGGTGCAACAGGGACAGGAAAAACCCGCACATTGCAGTTGCTATCAGAACAATTGTCTGATGCAGGTGTACCGGTGTTTATGCTTGATGTAAAGGGCGATTTATCAGGCCTTAATCAACCAGGACCAATCAATCCAAAAATAGAGGAAAGAGCAGGTCAACTGGGCAAGCCTTTTAATCCTTCTGGATTCCCTGTCGAGATTTTTTCCTTATCTGGCAAATTAGGCGCTCAAATGCGGGCTACTGTTCTTGAATTTGGGCCTACCCTACTGTCTAAAATCCTCGATCTAAATGATACACAGGCAGGTGTTTTAGCTGTGATCTTTAAGTATGCTGATGATAACAAACTACCAATTATTGATCTTAATGATCTTAAAAAATTAGTTTCATACCTGGCCGAAGGGCAAGGTGCCGAAGAGATTAAAAGTTCTTATGGTAAAATATCCACTGCCACTTCAGGAACAATATTAAGAAAGATAGTTACCATTGAGCAACAGGGACTGAGCGCTATGTTTGGCGAACGTTCATTTGACATCGAAGATCTTTTTACTAAAACCGACGGTAAAGGAGTAATCAGTTTACTCAATATCTCAGATGTCCAAAATCAGCCGGTTCTTTATTCCACTTACCTGTTAAGTTTACTTGCAGAAATTTTTTATAGCATGCCTGAAGTTGGAGATTTAGATAAACCTAAGCTGGTTTTCTTTTTTGATGAGGCGCATTTGTTATTTAAAAATTCTTCAAAAGCTTTTCTGGAACAGATAGAAACTATTATCAGATTGATCAGATCAAAAGGTATAGGTGTATTTTTCTGTACTCAAGCCCCTAGTGATGTCCCTGAGAGTGTATTATCTCAACTAGGAAATCGTGTTCAGCACGCTTTGAGAGCATTTACACCAAATGATGTTGATGCGCTTAAAAAGACTGTAAATACTTATCCAAGATCCGAATTCTACGAGATCGACAAAATGTTGACTTCATTAGGAACCGGACAGGCTTTGATAACAGTGTTGAACGAAAAAGGTATCCCTACAGAAGTGGCAGCAACTATGCTTACACCTCCAAGAGCAATCATGGGACCACTCGGTGCGGCGGATTATAATAACCTTGTCCAATCAAGCGAGCTTACTACTAAATACCAGGAATCAATTGATCCTGAGAGCGCCTATGAAATCTTAACCAAACGTGTAAATGATAAACTAACCGAGGAAGAAGAAACAAAACAAGAAGAGGCTCCTAAAAAAGGTGAGAAGAGTTTAGTTGAACAGGTAATGGGCGCAACTATAACCAGACAAATAGGAAAAGAAATAGTGCGGGGATTATTTGGTATGCTTACAGGGAAAAAACCTCGCAGCAGCGGCGGAAAGGGAATATTTGGATTTTAACTACCTCAATATCCATGCGATACATTGAGAACCGTTATCAGACTAATGAAAAAACTATCTCACTTTTTACATTGAATATAAATTGAATCATTATTTTCGCTGCATGAAAAAACCTACCTTATTAATATTAGCAGCTGGTATGGCAAGTCGCTATGGCAGCATGAAACAGATTGATGGCTTTGGCCCCAATGGAGAAACAATTATTGATTATTCTATATACGATGCAATTAAAGCTGGATTCGGCAAAGTAGTCTTCATCATCAAAGAAGAATTTGTAGAAAACTTTAAAGCCATATTTGAACCTAAACTAAATGGTAAAATTGAAACTGATTATGTATTCCAAAATTTCGATTTGAAACAATTTGGCATTGAAGAGGAAATTTACCGCGAAAAACCATGGGGAACTGCTCATGCCATTCTATCTGGCAGAAACGCCATTAAAGAGCCTTTTTGCGTAATCAACGCAGATGATTATTATGGTTATGATGCGTTTAAAAAAATGGTAGACTTTTTAAATAATGAGGCAACTGACAGCAACTATTCTATTGTTGGCTATCAAATTGGGAAAACACTATCTGATTTTGGATCTGTATCTCGTGGGGTTTGCAAAACCAATGATGCTGGATTCCTTGAAGAGATTACTGAACGTACTCAGGTTTATAAAAAAGATGGTGGAATTGTATATGAAGAAAATGGTTCTGAATATCCTTTAGAATATAACACTCCGGTTTCAATGAACTTCTGGGGCTTTACTCCAGCTGTTTTTAAATTAACTGAAGACTTATTTAGAGTATTTGCTTTAGAAAATAAAGACAAACCAAAAGCTGAGTTCTTTATCCCTTTGATTGGAGAAAATCTTGTAAAAAGTGGTGCAGCCTCTTTCAAAGTTATACCTACAGATAGCCAGTGGTTTGGAGTAACTTATAAAGAAGATAAGCCTTTTGTACAGGAATGTATAGATCAGTTAGTAAAAGATGGGACTTATCCTGAGAATCTTTGGAACTAGACAAGCAATAAAAAAGCCCCTTGATAAATTATCAAGGGGCTTTTTTATTGCTTAAAAGACTATTTTTTATCGTCTTTTACTTCTTCGAAATCAACATCAGTAACGTTATCGCCACCATCAGCTGACTGAGCGCCATCCTGAGCTTGAGCACCTTCAGGTTGTGCACCGTCTTGTCCTGATTTATACATCTCTTCTGAAGCTGCATTCCACGCATTTTGCAATTCTGCTTGTGCTGTGTCAATATCAGCAAAATTTCTTGCAGCATGTGCATCTTTAAGTTTTTTCAAACCTTCTTCAATAGGAGCTTTTTTATCAGCAGATAGTTTTTCTCCGAATTCTTTTAATTGTTTCTCAGTTGAGAAAATTAAAGCATCAGCACCGTTGATTTTTTCTGCTTCTTCTTTAGCAGTTTTATCAGCTTCTGCATTTTTCTCAGCTTCATCTTTCATTCTTTTGATCTCTTCATCAGTTAAACCTGAAGAAGCCTCAATACGAATCTTTTGCTCTTTACCGGTTGCTTTATCTTTAGCACTTACATGCAAGATACCATTTGCATCAATATCAAATGCTACTTCAACTTGAGGAACTCCACGAGGTGCTGGCGGAATACCATCTAATATAAAACGACCAATAGTACGGTTTTGAGCTGCCATAGGACGCTCTCCTTGTAAAATATGGATCTCTACTGAAGGTTGATTATCAGCTGCTGTAGAGAAAGTTTCTGCTTTTTTAGAAGGTATGGTTGTGTTAGCTTCAATTAATTTAGTCATTACACCACCCATTGTTTCAATACCTAAAGAAAGAGGTGTTACATCTAATAACAATACATCTTTAACTTCTCCGGTTAAAACACCACCTTGAATTGCAGCACCAATAGCTACTACCTCATCAGGGTTTACACCTTTAGATGGTTCTTTACCAAAGAAAGCTTTTACTGCTTCCTGGATAGCTGGAATACGTGTAGAACCACCAACTAATATAATCTCATCGATATCACTTGTTTTTAAACCTGCATTTTTCAAAGCTGATTTACAAGGATCAATTGTACGTTTAATTAAATCACCAGCCAATTGCTCGAATTTAGCACGGGTTAATGTTCTTACCAAGTGCTTAGGTCCTGTTGCATCAGCAGTGATGTATGGCAAGTTGATCTCAGTTGAAGTTGTGCTTGAAAGCTCAATTTTGGCTTTTTCAGCAGCTTCTTTAAGACGTTGTAAAGCCATTGGATCCTGGTGAAGATCCATGCCGTTTTCATTTTTAAATTCAGCAGCTAACCACTCGATAATGATATGATCAAAGTCATCACCACCTAGGTGAGTATCACCATCTGTAGATTTTACTTCAAATACACCATCACCTAATTCTAATACAGAAACGTCATGAGTACCACCACCGCAGTCAAACACAACAATTTTCATATCCTTGTGTGCTTTATCTAATCCATAAGCTAAAGCAGCTGCAGTTGGCTCGTTAATAATACGTTTAACAGTTAAACCTGCAATTTCTCCAGCTTCTTTTGTTGCCTGACGTTGAGCGTCATTAAAATAAGCAGGAACAGTAATAACCGCTTCAGTTACTTCATGACCTAAGAAATCTTCTGCAGTTTTTTTCATTTTCTGCAAAATCATCGCAGAAATTTCTTGTGGTGTATATTTACGGTCGTCAATTTCAACCCTTGGAGTATTGTTATCACCTTTAACTACCTTATAAGGTACACGTGATGATTCTTTAGAAACTTCAGCAAAGCTGCTTCCCATAAAGCGCTTTATTGAAGATATTGTTTTTGTTGGGTTAGTAATTGCCTGACGCTTTGCCGGCTCGCCTACTTTACGCTCACCATTTTCTGCAAAAGCAACAATGGAAGGTGTAGTGCGTTTACCCTCGCTGTTGGCTATAACTACAGGTTCGTTACCTTCCATTACGGCTACGCAAGAGTTTGTTGTTCCTAAGTCTATACCAATAATTTTTGACATGCTATTTTATCTATGTTTATGTTTATGAAATCTTATTATTTACATCTGTTCAACAAGCAATGTGCCAATAGGGTTTTGGCAGAAAAAATAGTTTTTCTGTAAGATTTTCAATATAAAATTGTCCGAATTACATCATAAAAATGTGACAGTATGACAGAATGCTGTTACATTTCGTCTTTCAAGAGTCTTTCCAAATGATGGTAACCAATTCCGAAATAACTCTTAGTCTGCTGTATCTGAGCTAGTATTTCGGTTTTTCTACTCTTAGCAATCTCTCCTTTTATACCAACAACCAAAACATTTTTTGGAGTATGAACATCCGAAATGAATTCGAATATTTTAGTTTTATAACCAAAATACTCCAGTACCAGTGCCCTGATCCCGTCAGTTATCATTTCTGCCTGGCGCTCCATGAATATTCCATATTTAGTTAAAAAAGAAACATCGTTTTTAGTTTTACCTTTTTCCATTTCTCTTCTGATCTGCTTATGACAGCAAGGTGCAACAACAATTAATTCTGCATTAGTCTTAATTCCTTTATAGATCGCATCATCAGTAGCCGTATCACAAGCATGTAAGGCAATTAACAAATCAATTGAATCAGTATTATAATTATCAATGGTGCCCTCTACAAACCGCAATTGATTAAAGTTCGATTTTTCAGCAATGCTATTGCAGAGCTGTACCATGTCTTCTCTAAATTCAACGCCTACCATATTCACATTTTGATTAAGTACATTATGTAAATAATCATAAAGGGCAAAAGTAAGATACCCCTTACCCGACCCCATGTCCACAACATTTCGGACCTTAGCATCTGGCAGTTCTTTAATCAAAGAACTTAAAATTTCAATATACTGATTAATCTGTCTGTACTTATCCTGAGAATTTTTGAATACATTCCCCTCCTGATCAGTAACCTTTAGCTCTTGTAAATAAGTTTTTCCTGCTGGCTTTATAATTCTCTTCTTCTCTTTATCATGAGACAAACTCGGTTTAATATTAGAAGCATTTTGTCTTTCTCTTAAAGAAATCGTTCCCTTTTTCCCATGCTCTATAATTACTTCTTTATTTGTGGTGAAAAGGGTGCAGATTCTAAAATCATTACTAATCAAATTCTTAATTAGATCAGTGCCATCCTGTATGCTTAGGTTCTTAAATATATCACGGGTTTTATAACGATAATTAAAAGAAAGCATCTCAACTCGCTTAATCTTTACTCTTCGAACATAGATATTCTTAAGTTCTTTTTCATTTCCATGGTAATTCCCTAAAGACGCTTTTAGAAATAGATTTAAAGAAATACTTTCTGATAATTGATCCAGAAATAGCTGGATACTAAGTTGATTCGACATGAAATATTATTACAGTACAAAGATAGGTTTTGAAAAGCAAAAAAAAAGTCGGCTCAAATTGAACCGACTCTTATATTCTGACTAGGGAATATTATTCTCCTTTATCTTCTTTTGTTTCTTCAGCAGCTGGTGCTTCTTCTACAACTTCTTCGGCCTTAACCTCTTCGGCTTTAACTTCTTCTGTTTTTGCTGCAGGAGCATCAGATTTTTTAGCTTTGCTTCTACCACGACGAGTAGTTTTCTTTTCAGCTGAATCTGCTTCTTTACCGTACACTTCGTTATAATCAACTAGTTCGATTAACGCCATTTCAGCATTATCACCTAGACGATTGTTTAACTTAATGATCCTAGTGTAACCACCTGGACGGCTAGCAACTTTAGCCGCAACATCACGGAACAATTCAGTAACAGTTTCTTTATCTTGTAAGTAACCGAAAACAATACGACGAGAGTGCGTAGTATCAGTTTTTGATTTTGTGATAAGAGGTTCAACATACATACGCAAAGCTTTTGCTTTTGCTAAAGTTGTCGAGATTCTCTTATGTTTAATTAACGATGAAGCCATGTTAGCCAACATCGCCTTACGATGTGAATCTGTTCTTCCTAAGTGATTTACTTTTCTACCGTGTCTCATTTTTAAATTTATTCAGTGTATACCGTCTCTATGAAATTAATCTGAGGGAATTATACACTATTAACAATATATAATTTATGCTTTTAGCTTATTATTCCTCGTCCAATTTGAACTTAGACAAGTTCATTCCAAAAGATAAACTCTTAGATTTAACAAGCTCTTGTATCTCTGTTAAAGATTTTTTACCGAAGTTTCTGAATTTTAACATATCAGCAACATCATAAGAAACCAAATCAGCTAAAGTACGGATATCAGCTGCTTTTAAGCAGTTCAATGCACGAACTGATAAGTCTAAATCAACTAATTCAGTTTTCAGGATCTTACGCATATGCAAGATTTCCTCATCAACTTCTTTAGTTTCTTCTTTAGCTTGAGATTCTAATACTAAATTCTCATCAGAGAACAACATAAAGTGCTGGATTAAAATCTTAGCAGCTTCTTTTAGCGCCTCTTCAGGATGGATAGATCCATCAGTAGAGATATCTAGTATTAATTTTTCGTAATCTGTTTTTTGTTCAACACGATAGTTTTCAATCGTATATTTTACATTTTTCATTGGAGTGAAAATCGAATCTATCGCTATAACTCCAACTACAGCATCATTAATTTTATTCTCTTCTGCTGGTACATAACCACGTCCTTTATTAATGGTCAATTCCACCTCTAAAGTAACAGATTTCTCCATGTTACAGATAACGAAATCTGGATTAAGAACCTCAAAGTTATTAGAGAATTTAGTAATGTCTCCTGCAGCAAATTGCTCCTGGCCATTTACTACAATAAAAACCTTCTCAGAATCACCTGAATCACCTACTTTTTTAAAACGCACTTGTTTTAAATTAAGGATAATTTCAGTCAAATCCTCTACAACACCTTTCATTGTAGAAAACTCATGAGATACGCCAGAAAAACGAATACTTGTAATGGCATAACCTTCTAAAGAAGAAAGTAATATTCTTCTTAAGGCATTACCAATTGTTACACCGAAACCGGGCTCTAAAGGACGAAATTCAAATATACCATCGAAATCAGTTGATTTCTGCATGATTACGTTATCGGGTTTCTGAAATGCTAAAATTGCCATTTATAATGTTTTTAGATCGTTATTAAAATTATGCAACGTAAAAAATTAATTGCCCGTAGGCAATTAATTAAATATATTACTTAGAGTATAACTCTACTATAAGGTTTTCTTTGATGTTTTCTGGTATCTCATCACGATTAGGATAAG
>Ga0157371_10001593_pt1 | contig 23275 bp, 13 predicted proteins | sample C45metaG_FD_113462 | JGI IMG/M metagenome (GOLD analysis project Ga0157371, IMG submission 113462) | Corn rhizosphere microbial communities from Kellogg Biological Station, Michigan, USA - C4-5 metaG | ecosystem: Host-associated > Plants > Roots > Rhizosphere > Soil | place: USA: Michigan...
GATTTTAGAGAAGGAATTTTTGAAGTTTTTCCTTCAAACTCCGGGAGAAATTCCTCTCTGAAAGCAAAAACAATTTTTACTTTTTGATTTTTATAACTATAATCAATTTTGTCTTTATTATCAAGAAATTTTTGCTTGAGCTTTTCAGGAATAGAGTTTTCAATCAGGTCGGCGAGTTCCTGCCAAAAAGCCTCCAGTTCTTCTGTGCCAAAACGGGTACTTTTTTTTGCAAGAGTGAAAATTTCTTCAAACTGATCGAAGATCATAATTGGTGTAACGCTTTTCCATAAAGGTTCAGAATGAAAATATTCCCACAAAGTTGTTTCGCTGGAAAGATAAGATTCTACTTTAAAACCATATTTATCAATTTCCGTTTTTAGAATATTTTTTATTTGCGTTACAAGGTCAGGGCTGTCATCTTTAAATTCCAGCCTAATTTTGAAAGGAAGAAAATAGTCTTTCCTCAAACGCGGAAAAACCCCTGCATTTAATAAAGAAGTTTTACCTGTTCCGGACTTTCCAAAAACGATGGTAAGCGTATTTGATTTGATTAGATTGGTAAGCCGCTCTATTTCATCATCCCGACCATAAAATATTTTTGTCTGCGCTTCCGTGTAGGATTCTAAACCGATAAATAAGGAATTCATTTGTAAAGGAGCAGTGGTTTCAGTTGCCATAGTTCTTTTAGGATAAATTGAGCGTATCTCTGATTTGGTTAATAAATTCCGGCGCCGGATTGCCAAGAGGAACTTTACCAATACTTAATTCCGAAAAATATTTCGGTACGTTTTCGTTGTAGGGATTCGTTTCATCTATAACAATCGGCATCAGGTATTTATCCGTTCGCCCGTCAATTTTTCTGAATGTATTTACATTATCAGCAGTGAACCATTCGATCTGCACGTAACCGTCTTTGTGCATCAAGCTATTTTCAGAGATCAATGGAATAAAAAGATCTGCAGCTTTAATATTTTTTGCTATTTCCAGTTTAAAATCATCCCCCGCGATTATTTCCCGGTTATCGTACCAGCAGCTAACATTTTTAATGCCCTCAATCGCTTTCTTCAGGTTTTCAACCGCGTCTTTATCTTTAACCGTATAACTGAGAAAAACCATTTTATTTTTTATGTTGCTGCGGTTTCTTTGTTGCCATTGACGGGACAGTTCTTCTACAAATTCATTTGTACTTCCCTGGTAAGTTGAAACATCATAATTTTTCAAAAAATCGAATTGAACATCCCGAAGTTCAGATGGATCATTCACCACAACGATAGTTCTTTTTGTTCCCCAATCGTGCATTGGTTCATTCGACAAAAGGCGCAAAATAAAACGCACCACCCAATTAGGGAAAGCACATCCGAGGAACAAAAGATTTTTGTTTTTTAAGGCATTCGTCAAATTGATCGCATTATTCATCTTCTCTTTAAAACAGCCGGTATATTCGAGCATATCTTCTTCGCTCAGTGCGGGATCGACTGTATTTAGTAATGAACCAAAGACATTAAAAACAAAAGGTTGCTTTAATCTTTCCAAATCATCACTGTCTGAAAAAGGTTCATTGATCGAAAAATTAATTGAAGTAGGAGTGACATTTCTTTCTTTAGCAAGATTACTTTCCAACACATTATTATAAACGGCGGTATTGATAAAATAATTCAAATCGCTAATGCCTAAAAATTCAGTAAGCAATGGAAATTCGAAATTGATTTCCTTTACCATCAGCTTTAATTTCCTGATGATATCCATCATCTTTACCCGCTTTTCAATAAAGAGGTAATCAACTGCTTTTGAAAGAGAAAGGCCCGGTTGATCGGTTACCTGGTAAGCACTTAGAATCTGCCCAGATAAATATTGCTCAATGGGAATTAAAAGATGATCCTTTGTAAACTTATAGATTTCCTTTCCAATGACAGGAGTCAATTGTTTATCAGAAATAAAATCCAATAATTCATCCCAGTCGCTCTGCTCTGAAAAAATTTTATTCATAAATAAATAAGTAAGAAATGATTAGTTAGGCAAGCAGGCGGTTTGTCGAGGATTTTATCAGATATAATAAAGATAATAAAATTTACTAAATTCATATAATTAAACAGCTATTAAGAAGAAACTGTTTCCGCAATCCGTTCTCCTTTTTGAAAAAAAGAGCTCTCCTTATTCAACACAATGATTGGTGTTTTTTAATACAAAATTCAAATAATGGCAAGAAACGATTCAAAACAAGAAGTGCTTCAGATTGGTAAGGAATATCCGAAACCGAATGAAGAGAAAGTCGCCAACCAAATAGCTGAATTGTTGAAGCTGCAAATGATGCGGCTTTATAAAAACAAAAAACAACTGCGGCAGATCCATCCAAAAATGAACGGTTGTGTAAAAGCTCAATTTATTATTGAAAAAGATCTTCCCTCGGACTTAAAAGTTGGAATTTTTAAAGAAGAAAAATCTTTCCCCGCCTGGATCAGGTTTTCAAATGGGAATACCAAGCCAGTGCCGGATTTCAAAAAAGACATTCGCGGTTTTGGTATTAAAATCATGAATGTTCCCGGAGAAAAAATAGCGCTTGCAAATGCAGAAGGCATAAACCAGGATTTCATCCTGATGAATACAAAATCGTTTGTGGCAAAAGAAGTCCAAGACTTTTATCAAGTGCTTCAAGTTGTTACTATGAAGCCTTTCGAAGGACCGGCAATAAAAAAAATACCCTACATATTTAAAAATGCTTCCATTTTAATTAATGGAGCAAAGGCAAAAATTTATTCCAACCATCCTTTCGAGCTTAATTATTACAGCACCGTTCCCTATCGTTTTGGAGATGAAACAAAAGCAGTAAAATATGCTCTGTTTCCTTCTAAAAATAATGATCTTACTTGCCTGCAGGATAACCGTGATCCGGATTTTTTGCGGATAAAAATGCAGGAAACTTTATCGAAGAATGAAATCTTTTTTGATTTCTGCGTTCAGTTACAAACTGATGCTGAAAAAATGCCAATTGAAGATCCAACGGTTGAGTGGAATTCCTCATTTCAAAAAGTGGCAATAATAAGAATTCCAACTCAAATTTTTGACACACCTGCACAAATGGAATTTGGCGATAATCTGTCATTTAATGTTTGGCATTCACTTCCTGAACACAAGCCTATCGGAAACTTCAACCGTTCAAGAAAAATAATTTATGAAGCTTTGAGCGACTTCAGGCATCAACAAAACAAGATATCTCCAATTGAGCCTTCAGCCAATGACGATTTTTTTAATGATACAAATTTGAATGAATATGCAAAACAACAACCAGCATGTAATACAGCAGATGTACGATGATTTTGAAAAAGGTAATATCCCAGCAGTGCTCTCTGCTTTTAGTAAAGATGTTGTGTGGGCAAGAGCCGGCGCACCTTTTATTCCTTTTTCAGGAACTTTTAACGGAATTACAGAAGTAATGAAAATGTTTGCGCTGCAGGAAGAGAATTTAAGTATGAAATCGTTTGTTCCTCAAACATTTTGTTCCAATGAGGACACTGTTGTAGTCATCGGCCATGATGAAGCACAAGTAAAACCAACCGGAAAAAGTTATTCGGCTGATTGGGTACAGACTTTCACTTTCCAGGATGGAAAGATTGCCAGAGTGCAGGTTTTCATGGATACAAAAGTCATTGCCGACGCATTTGAGAAATAATCTGAAAATAGAAATCTTCTTTATTTCTTTGTTTGCTGTTACATTAAATTGTACTTAAATAACGCAAAACCGTAATAGATGGAAAAAAAAAGTAAGCACCACCTTTTACCGTTACAAAACTTTTTAGTCCGTCTACATACTTATTATACGTTTCCTGTGGAATGGTAAATTGTTGCACAACTCCTTCATCGGGATTTTCTTTAACGCCAATGAATGGGTCAGGATCAGCATATAATTGTTTAAACTTCGGATAATTAGCCCAAGAGTATTGAATGAACTCGAATTGTCTGTTTATATCTGCATTAAAACAACCAAATAATATTCCAACTTCGTTTACAGGTGAATGTTGTGTTGCAGAACCAACAAATTTTTCACCGTAAGAACGAACTCTCCTCATCAGGCGATGCTTCCTGGTAAGTTTTAATGATTCTGCCGGTCCTGTTTCTTCAAAATTATCGCGCGGATTGGTACGACGCGTATGCGATCCAAAAGGACAATGTAATCCCAATTTATCTGTTTCTGTATATACGAAATCGTTCTCATTATTCAATCCTCCGGGATCTTTATGAGGAAATTTTACCAACGGCGCGCCGCTGGGCCATCTTCCCATCATTTTAGCTGCTATTCGCGTACTTTCTTCCGGGTTAGGGCTTCCATCTTCATTCTTGGTTTTCTCATTCAAAAAATTCCAAAATCCATCAACATCTTCTTTTAATTGACGCAAAACAAAATAAGTTCCATTTCGTCCAAGGTCTTTTTGATCAGTTCCATCAGGATCGGTTGAAAGCATTTCCATATCCCCCTGCGGTTCTTTTATCAACGGCGTATCCGGGTGCACGTTATATTCATTCTCATATCCAAGGATAAATTCTCCTGACTTGATCTTATCTCTGTCTAAACCTTCTACTCCACTTCCGATGATTGCCGGTTGTGAAATACTGTCTCTGAAACCAAAATGTTCTTTATCATCAGGAAAAGTATCCGCGTTAAGAATATGTACCGCCATTAAGCCATTTTGATCAAATTGTTGTAACATTTGTTCTACACGCTGGTTCAGTTTTTCTTCTGTTCTTTCAAAGATCATTAAGATCAAATGCACTTGTTGATTGTTCGGTCCGCCCCAGTTCCAGTTTTGAGGATCGCTGCTGTTCTGATCCCCCAAAAGCCTTTGGCGGTGTGGCGTTACCATTCCTTCTCGAAATTCTCTTATGAAAGATTGAACATTTTTTTCATCCAAACCCAAAGCCAAAAGCCCTTGTGAAGTAAACCCAATATTCAAAAAAAAATCGCCATTATTTCCAGATACTGATGTTATGTTGTTTGCTATTTCTTTCAGATATGCTTTAGCCTTATTTGCATCTGTTACCTTCGAAAGCAAGTATTTTGAAAATGGCATTTCTTTATAATCCTTAACAAGCAAACCTTGTATTTCAGACAATTCCAATTGTTCCATGGATGATTTATTTAAATTCTTTTTAAAAATAGTTGGGCTTGTTTTTCAGAAAGGTTTTTACTTAGCTCATTTCTTATTAGGGTATTGTTGACAATATTTTTTATGGAAAGATTGTGATAGGCACTGTACCAAACCTGCGTAAGAATTTGTGTGCCGCGGCTCCAGGCAAGAAAATGCTCTTCATCATAAGCACCGCCTGTAAATAAAAATTTCGTTTTTGGAAAGTTCATCGTGTTGCTGAAAATACCTGTCAATCCCCAACCTGACTTGTCAATAAAATCGCAGAGATATTGATTCCAACTTCCATCAAAATTGCTGAAGAACATCATGTGCTTGTTCTTATCAATCAATACCCATCGTGCAAAATGAATCGTCGGAATTCCCATCAGTTTTCCTTTTACAAACCAATTCTTAATCAAGGTCCTAGCAAATAACATTAAAGCCTGAACCGTTATCAGTCGTACTTTCCCAGGTTTCATTACCAAAACCTGAGTAAACTGATTCTGATTAAAAAGATCTTCATAAGCTTCCAGTCTGCGAACCAAATCATCATTCAATGCGCTTCTTTTGTCATAACAATTTTTGTCTTTTCTTTCATAAAAAAAATGAAGAAATAAAATCCAGATCATTATTATTGGCGAAAGGATCAACATGATCAATCCCATTAAAATTAAATCTGCCCAATTTGTACTCAGTGTTTTCTCAGGGTTTCTTGCCCATTCAAATTCCGGCGTTTTAAACACTTCATCCTTTATCGCATTTTTAATCTGCAGAGCGGTCTCGTCTTCCCATTTTTTTCCATTCACAAACGCGCGGATAAATCTTTGTAATTTATCTTCCTGTTGAATTTGTTTTAAACTTCTTCCGGGAGCACCTGCATAAAATGCAGTGGTTTTTACTTTCCACTTCAAAAGGTAATTTTTCCTCGTTTCTGTAGTTCTTTCTTCCGGTTCAGGATAGCCTTCACAGCATTCATACAATTCATCGAAATATTCCGGAAAGACGGTAACCAGGGCGCCAGCATGCGTTTCTTCATCACCATCAAAGTTGGAAGAAAAAACCAGTCTAAAGGGAACAGTAAACGCAGTTTTATCGCGAAAACTTTTTTCGGTCAAAACAAACCAGCGTGCATAATGAAGTGTTCCTAACTGATCAAATCTTTGGTTTAAACCGTGATTTAGACCCACCTGGAACTTTTCAAGTATTTCATTTAATTTTTCAAACCGATCTTCTCTTACGGGAGTAAGCAAAGTGAGAGGGTTTTGCCTGATCATGTTAAAAGTATTTGTGTCAATTGCAGTTAAAGCAAACGTTACTGATTGTGTTACTAAAATTAAATATTTTAAAAATATGAATGGCTTTTATTTTTTTTAAAATCTTTTCAAAAGTTTGTTACCTTTCATAGCAATTGAAATCCTGGATAAACCACCTGCTCGCTTTTGAATGCACCGTTCGTAAAATTGCTTTAAACCAGTTACCATTTCATAAACACTTTTAGATGATAAAGAACATTGACCATGCAAATGTTGTGCATTATGGTTTTGATTCTATAATTATTAAATCCGGCAAGAACAGTTTGAGTAAACCTTCATGCATCAAGGTTTTGAAAGATGAGTTTGCTTCCAAAGAAATGCTTGCCCAACTCGATAATGAGTTTAACCTGTGTTCCAAAATAAAAAGTTCTAATGTAAGAAAAGCTTTTAAACGCCAAAAGATTGAAGGACATGAAGCACTTGTTCTCGAATATATTGAAGGTAAAGATCTGAATAAGCTTCTGTCAACGGAAAGTTTAACACTTTTTCAGCAGCTGCACATTGCGACTGATATCGCCTCAGCACTGGCCGGTTTACATAAAGAAAATATTTTTCACCGACGTATTCACCCTTCCAATATTCTTGTAGAACAATCCACAAATAAAATTTACCTGATCGATTTTGGTTTGGCTACCCAAGGAAACGTTTTTGAAGAAGGAATTACACCTTTTAGTGAAAAAGAAATTGAATCACTTAAATACATAGCTCCTGAACAAACGGGAAGGATCAATCAGGCTATTGATCAACGTGCTGACCTGTATTCTTTAGGCCTGATTTTATACCGTCTGTTTACCGGACAATTGCCTTTTGACAGTGAAGCGCAATTGGAGCTAATGTATGCCAATATTGCAAAAACGCCTTTAAAACCAACCCAGCTAAATCCCGAATTACCGGAACTTCTTTCGGAAATTATTATGAAGCTCTTATCTAAAAACGCGGAAAATAGGTATCAGTCCGCGTTTGGCGTAAAAGCTGATCTTGAAAAATGCCTGGAACAATTTGGTCCGAATCGAAAAATTGATGATTTAATTGAAAAGGGTTTTACAATTGGCCAACTGGATTTTTCAGGAAAACTGAATTTTACAAACAAATTGTATGGCAGGGAAAAAGAATTAAAAGTGCTGAATGCTTTGTATGAAGATTGTGCGAAGGGGCAAAAAACGATTTTATTGATTTCAGGGAATTCCGGCAGCGGAAAATCTTCGCTGGTTGAAGAGCTTAAAAATTCCGTCGTTCAAAAAAAAGGAATTTTTCTAAAAGGAAAATTCGACCAGATAAGTTCAGATACGCCCTATACGACTTTGGTTCAGACCTTCAACGAATTGATACAACTAATTCTTGCCGGTGATAAAATTTTCAAAGCAAAATGGACTAAAAAACTCACCGAGGCGATTGGCAATTCAGGAAAAATACTCACGCAATTTATGCCGGGAATTGAAAAGATCATCGGCAAGCAGGCAGAAGCCGCCGAATTAAAAGGTCTTGAAGCGCAGAACCGGTTTAACTACGAGTTCACTCGGTTCTTTAAAAGCATTGCCGATAAAGATTCGCCACTGGTTCTTTTTGTGGACGATCTTCAATGGGCTGATCCTTCGTCTTTGAATTTGTTTAAAACGATAACAGAAAACAGGGATATCAATTACGCAATGCTCATCGGCTCATACAGGAAAAATGAAGTGAATGCAGATCATCCGCTGAATAAAAAAATGCATGAATTAAAAGAAGACGGCGTTCCGTTTGAAGAATTGGAATTAAAAGATCTTTCTTATCAAAATGTTCATTCACTGCTGAACGATACCCTACTTACCAAACAGGAAAATATTTCTCTGCTTTCGCAAATTGTTTTTAGCAAAACCAAAGGCAACCCCTTTTATGTAAAACAATTTTTGAAATCGATCTATGACGAAGGTTTATTGCATTTTGATTTTGATCAGTTAAAATGGCAATTTAATTCAGACCTGATTTTACAGATGAACGTATCGGGAAATGTTGTGGAATTGATGACTTCTTTCATTTTAAAACTTCCTGCTGATACGCTTGATCTTCTTAAAACTGCATCAACCATCGGCAATAGTTTTACAAAAAGAAATTTATCGCTCATAAAACAGATGAGTGAAAGATCGGTCGAAAGCTTATTAAACCTTTCAGTTACAGAAGGCCTCATCATTGTTTCTGACGACTCTTACAAATTCGCCCACGACCGTATTCAACAAGCTATTTATTCTCTCATTCCCGACGATGAAAAATCCAAAATGCATCTGCTTAACGGGCAAAGATTAATAACAAGCTACAATGAAAGTGAACTGGATGAGAGATTATTCGACCTTGTAAAACAATGGAATCTTGGTGCGAGTAAGATCGTGGAGAAAAATGAAAAAGACAATCTCGCAAAGCTTAATTTAAGGGCCGGTAACAAAGCCATGGCCTCTACCGCCTTCCCACAATCTTTATTTTATTTTGAACAGGGTGCAGCCATATTAGATGAAAAAGATTGGGATGATCAATATGAATTTATTTTTGAATTGACTGCGAATGCAGCAGAAGCAGCCTACCTCTCAGGTGATTATGAGAAAGTAGATTTGTATGCAGATAAAATTTTAAGACATAGCAAATCCTTAATTGATTCCGTAAAAGCTTATGAAATAGATATCAAAAAACTAATTGCGCAAAATAAACCTTATGAAGCTGTAAAAGTCGGCTTGGATATTTTGAAAAAGATGCGCATCAATCTTCCATTGAAACCCGGGAACCTGGCAGTTCTAAAGGATTTGCTTAAAATTAAGTTTTTGCTCCGGAATAAGTCGATGGATTATTACAACAATTTACCGGAAATGAAAGATTTGGAAAAAAATGCATCAATGCGGATTTTATCTGATATTTCTTCAGCGTCTTTTTTTGCAGTACCCAATCTTGTTCCGCTGCTGGCGTTCAAAATGATTCAGCTTACAGTGAAATATGGGTTATCGAGGAAGTCTCCTTTTAGTTTTGCGGCATACGGATATATATTGAGCGTATTTTTAAATGAGATAGATAAAGGAATCAGTTTCGGAGAAATCGCTTTACATCTCGCAAAAAAAATTCATGCTGAAGAATTAATCGCATCTATCATTGCTACAAACAACTTGTTTCTTGTGCATCGAAGAACTCCAATCACAGAAACGATTCATGATCTTGAAAAAGCCTTTACCAGCGGGCTCGAATCCGGCGATAACGAATACGCTTCTTATGCAGCGCATAATATGATTTACCAGCTTTTCATTATGGGATATCCATTGGCCGACCTTGCAAAAAAAGCTGAGACACTGGAGTTAAAAATCGAAAAATTTCAACAGGATCTTACGCTTAAAAGACTACGATTATTCCATCAGTCTGTTTTAAATCTCATTGAAGTTACGGATCATCCCGATATTCTTTCAGGTGCGATATTCAACGAGTCTGAAATGGACATTGCAGAAGTTACCAAAAGCAATGAAATTTATTTTCAAAATCTATACCTTCAAAAACTGCATCTGGCCTTAATTTTCAACCTTGAGTCGAATGGCAAAAAGTATGTAACCCTTGCAGAGAAATACCAGCAAAGCGTGAAGGGCACTACATTGTACCCATTATTCTATTACTACCGTTCATTACTGATCACTGATATTGCAGCCAATTCTCCTTCAAAAAAGACTATTCTTAAGCAGGTTCAAAAAGACATTAAACAAATCAGGAAATATGAAAAATATTGTCCCGCTGATTATAGCCACAAAATATTTCTACTTGAAGCAGAATATAAATATTTGGAAGGCGATAATGAAGAGGCAAAGATTTTATATGATAAAGCATTAAAGGCGGCTACGCAAATAAACATTACAGGTGATCTTGCTTATGCATGGGAAAGGGCCGGTCGCTTTTTCCTCAACACCAAACAAGACCTTCTTGCAAATTTTTATTTACAAAATGCGTATCGTGTTTATAAACGCTGGGGCGCTACAGCTAAATTGAAGCAAATGGAAAGTCATTACGTTCAATTACGAGGTGGAGGAGGTGCGGAATGGCAAGACCAATTGCACGACGAAACCCGAACACGACAGGTAACAAACGTTGACCTGGAAACTGTTTTGAAAGCTTCTGTTGCGCTTTCCGGCGAAATTATTTTGCCGAGACTTCTCAAGAAAATGATGCAGATCATTATGGAAAATGCCGGCGCACAAAATGGTTTCCTGATAATGGAAAAAGAGGGAGAAAAATTCATTGAAGCAGAAATAAAAGCAGATAGTGAAGATTTAAAAATTTTGCAATCTATTCCGGTTTCCGGGAGTGGATTACTTTCAGAATCAGTTGTCAGTTACGTTTATCTCACACAAGAAACCATAATTTTAGATAATGCATGCAAGAGCGAACTTTTCGGTAATGACGATTTCATTAAAAACAATCAGTGTAAATCTGTTCTCTGCATTCCGCTGATGAACATGGGAAAAATTCAAGCAGTAATTTATCTTGCCAATGATCTTACTTCCGGAGCTTTTACTGCCAAAGGTGTGGCTGTTTTAAAATTGCTTGCAGGTCAAATGGCCATCTCTATTGAAAACGCATTGTTCTATACTGAACTTGAAAATAAAGTATTGCAGAGAACAAATGAACTTCAGGTTGAAAAGAAAAAATCAGACGATTTGCTGTTAAATATTTTGCCTGAAGATGTGGCTAATGAATTAAAACAAACCGGCCACACCAAGCCGAGAAGTTACGAAATAGCTACGGTAATGTTTACTGATTTTGAAAACTTCACCAGCAAAAGTGAAACGCTTTCACCTGAAGAATTGGTTAATCTTATTGATACCTGCTTCACAAAATTTGATGAGATTATTTCCAGGCACAAGATGGAAAAAATTAAAACCATTGGTGATTCTTATTTGTGCGTTAGCGGTGTTCCCGACCCCACCTCTCATAGTGCAACAAATACGGTTGAAGCGGCAATAGAAATTTTAGATGCGATAAAGATCTTCAGAACAGGTCCCCATGGTGACAATTATTTCGATATCCGCATTGGTATTCACACAGGCCCACTTGTAGCGGGGGTTGTAGGCGATAAAAAATTCGCTTTTGATATTTGGGGGGACACGGTAAATACTGCTTCGCGAATGGAGCAAAACAGTGAAGCGAACAAAATCAATATTTCACGCACTACTTATCAATTGATAAAGGATAAATTTCGATGTACGTATCGCGGTAAGAAAGCTGCAAAAAATAAGGGCAAAATAGAAATGTATTTTGTAGAAAATGAAAACCATGTTTCTTTAGAAAAATTGGAAAGCATGAAGGAAGTGGTGAAATAAATTGTTTAAGAAACTAAAATGAAAATCCAAACTTTTTGTTTTTTTACTCTAAAAATTCATCGAACAAAAGAGTTTTGGTTTCACGAAAACGAATTTTTAAATTTATTTAAAAAAATGGATTTAAATAAAATAAAAGCCACCCTGGAAAGTGCTTTACAATTACTCAATAAAGAATTAGGCACAGAAATACTGAATCAGACAAAGGAAGAGTACTTGCGTGTTATAAACGAAATACAACAGGCATTAAAGGAATTTGCATAATTATCTTATTGAAGCAACGGAATTGAAAAATAAAAAACCGATCCTTTTCCTTCTTCACTTTCTGCCCACACCCGCCCCTTATGAGCATGAATAATTTGACGGCATAAATAAAGCCCTAGTCCAATACCTTCAATGTTCCTTGTTTTTTCAACCCGGAAAAAGCGGTCGAAAACATACGGCAATTGTTCCCTTGATATTCCAAGACCTTCATCTCTTACTGAAACAGTAAGCGATTTTTCATCATGGCCAATGTTAAGTATTACAGAAGCATTCCCTTTTGAATATTTAATGCCATTACTCAAATAATTAGTGAGCACCTGAATCAATCTGAAACGATCTCCTTTCACTGAAATATCAGCGTTACCATTTACTTCGGCATGATAAGAAGGTTTCAGCCCTTCCGCAATTTCAATTGCTTCCTTCACCGCCTCTGCAAAATTAAATTCACGGATTTCAAGCTTCAGGTAGCCGGAATTAACTTTAGTCGATTCATAAAGCTCCGTGATCATTTTTTGCAATCGCAAGGCATTGTTCCTGCTTTTTTGAAGCATATTTTTTGCCAGTTTCAGATCGTTTTCATCCAGCGCTTCTGATAAAAGCTCATTACACAAATTTACATTCAGTAATGGATTTCGGAGTTCGTGCACCACGAAGCCCATTACATCTTCCCGCTCCTTTTCCAGTTCTTTATAGGCAGTAATATCATGAACAATCAACAGCACATTTTTATGCTGCGACCTGTGCATAAATGAACAACTTACATCATAATACCTGATATCTGTGGGAGAAATTACCAGGTCGATTTGCTTGTTACTAAAACCAGCTTTGTTTTGAAACGCATCTTTTATCGAAGGAATAAGTTCATGTTTTTTGTCGTAGTCTTTTAGTATGTCAGAAAAATTAACTACCGAAATATCAGGTACTTCCAGGCGAAAAAGTTTTGCAAAAGCACTGTTCGTTTTTAAAATGTTCAATTCTTCATCCAGCACTATAACTACGTCTTCAATGGACCCTAATATATTTTCATTAAAATCATTCAACTCGTGTATTTCGATTTCCGAGATTTTCTGGTCATGAATATCCTGGATGACTTTAACGATAAACTTATTTCCTGATGGCGTTTTCACAAGCATCGATTCTCCTCTTACCCAGGTAATAGTTTGATCTTTGTTTACCAAATAATTATTGTCGAATGATTGCCCTTCCTTAAAAACCTGTTCGAGTTCTTTTTTAAAAAGACCTTTTTTTTGATCTTCAGATGTAAACAAAATATTTGCATGATTTCCTACCAAGTCGTTTTCTGAATAGCCAAAATATTCCTTGAATGCGGGATTAATTGCCGTAACAATTCCATTCTCATCTATTATTAACACCGCATTTTGTCGGGCTTTGTAAAACAAACTTTCAAAAAAATTATCGAAAGATTGCATGATCGGGAAGGTTGATGTCTAAGGTTTACCTTTTGAAAGTTACTAAAGAAATGTGGCTCATTGGAAATTATTTAGGAAGTGTTGGTAATCAAAACAGTAAGATTAATCCGCAACACTTTTATAATTTTTTACCTTTTGATTTTAAGGCCCCTAATTATATCGAATGTATCTTCACAATAATTTTATAGGAAACCAATATGTATTTTAGCTCCTGTATATGTAAAAAATTAAAAAAAGAATTATAAGTATGCTGACATTAAGCGTTGATATGGATGAAGTGATTACAGACACTGCAAAAAAATTAAAAGACTGGTACAGCAATGAATATGGAATTGTATTTAATGACGAGGAGTTACATGGCAAGGATCTAAGGCATGCCGTAAAGCCCGAACACATCTCAAAATTCCATGAATATTTGAATGCTCCGGGTTTTTTTGGAGATCTGGAAATCATGCCTGGCGCAAAAGAAGTCTTACAAAAACTGAATGAAAAGTATGACCTGTATATCGTTTCTGCTGCATTGGAATTTCCCAATTCGTTAAAAGACAAATTTGAGTGGATTTCTCAAAATCTTCCTTTCATTACATGGCGTCAAATATGTCTATGTGGAAATAAGAGCATTGTACAAACCGATATTATGATTGACGATCGAACAAGAAATTTTAGTCATTTCCGCGGAAGAAAAATTTTGTATACGTGCCATCATAATATACTTGAAAAGAATTATGAGCGTGTGAGTAATTGGCAAGAAATCCAAGAAAAACTTCTTTCATAACACCACCTGCTTTCGTGTATCCGACGCCGTTATCTTTCAATAATAATTACAGAGAATAAATAAGAGAAGATATTTCGGTTTTTGTTAATTAAGGTCTTCATATTTTATTTTCATAACTATCCGAATTCACCAGTAGTGATTATTTTTACAGGTTATTATATTTATTCTTCACTAAATTATTCCTTAATGCGTAAAAGCATTCTTTCTTCACTCATTGTTTTCTTAGCTGTTACCGCCGAGTCTCAAAAAACAGAAAATCTTGTTCAATATGTAAATCCGATAATCGGTACAGAGCGCATGGGGCATACGTTTCCGGGCGCTACGGTTCCTTTTGGAATGGTTCAGCTAAGCCCGGATACAGACACAATTCCTTATGAAACTGAAGGTCATTACAACCCGGATGTTTATAAATATTGCGCCGGGTATCAGTACGATGATAAAACGATTGTTGGTTTCAGTCATACTCATTTCAGTGGAACTGGTCATTCTGATCTTGGCGATTTTCTGATTATGCCTACCGTGGGAAAATTACAATTACAACCAGGCACCGCTGACAATCCTGAAAGTGGTTTCCGTTCAAGATATTCTCACAAAACAGAAGTGACTGAAGCCGATTATTATAAAGTAAAATTGGAGGATTATAACATTCTTGCTGAGCTTACAACTACAGCTCGTGTTGGTTTTCACCAATTTACTTTTCGAAAAACTGATAGCGCACATATCATTTTGGATCTGATGAGTGGCATTTATAATTATCCCGATAAAAACGTATGGACATTCATTCGGGTGGTAAATGATTCATTAATCACAGGCTACCGTGAAACCAGTGGCTGGGCAAGAACAAGAACTGTTTATTTTGCTATGCAATTTTCAAAACCTTTTATCGAATATGGCAGTAAAGATTTTTCTAAAAGAGAGCCGTATAGGGGCTTTTGGGGGAAATTTAACCAACAGAAAAATTTTCCTGCTTTAGCCGGAAGACAGCTGAGAATGTATTTTAATTTCAAAACCAGTGAAGGCGAAATGATCAAAATAAAATTTGCGCTTTCGCCTGTCAGCCAGGAAAATGCTTTGAATAATATGCGCATTGAAACTCCCGGTTGGAATTTTGAAAAAATAAAAGAAAAAGGACAACAGCAATGGAATAAAGAATTGAATAAAATTGTGATTGATGCGGATACCGACGAAAAAATAAATTTTTATACAGCCATGTATCACTCGTTTATCAATCCCACAATTTATATGGATGAAAATGGCGACTACAAAGGATTAGATCAGAATATTCATCACGCGAAAGGCTTTACCAATTATACTACTTTTTCTCTTTGGGACACCTATCGGGCTTTGCATCCGTTGTTCAATATCATTCAGCCAAAACGAAATGGCGATATGATAAAATCGATGCTTGCGCATTATGATCAAAGTGTGATGCACATGCTTCCAATTTGGTCTAATTCTGCAAATGAAAACTGGTGCATGACCGGTTATCATTCGGTTGCAGTTATTGCTGATGCTGTCGCAAAAGGCAACACGCAATTTGATGCAAACAAAGCTTTGGATGCATGCGTGGCGACCGCACACCACAGGAGTTACGATGGCATTGGATTGTATGAAGACATGGGATACATTCCGGTTGATAAAAACGGCACCGGCACTTCTACTACTTTGGAATATGCTTATGATGATTGGGCGATTGCCCAAATGGCGAAGAAGCTGAACAGGATGAATATTTACAAAGAATTTATGAAGCGTTCAGAAAATTATAAGAATGTGTTCGATCCTTCTGTTGGCTTTATGCGTGCCCGTTTGAGCGATGGAAGTTTCGAAAAGAATTTTGATCCGTTGAGCACTTCAGGGCAGGGTTTCATCGAAGGGAATTCGTGGAATTATACTTTGTTTGTTCCCCAAGATCCGGAAGGATTAATCCAACTGATGGGAGGAAAGAAAAAATTCACGCATTACCTGGATACATTATTTACCATGCATTTGCCGGATAAATTTTTTGCAGAAACCGAAGACATCACAAGAGACGGAATCATTGGCGGATATGTGCATGGCAACGAGCCTTCACATCATATCGCTTATTTATACAACTGGACAAATGAACCGTGGAAAACACAACAGACTGTAAGAATGATTTTAAAAAATCAATATCATACCGGCGCTGATGGTTTGGGAGGAAATGACGATACAGGACAAATGAGTGCATGGTATATTTTCAGTACGATTGGTTTTTATCCGGTTGCTCCCGGTTCTGATGTTTATCAAATTGGAAGCCCTGCTGTAAACGCCGCCACGATTCATTTAGAGAATGCGAAAACATTTTCAATTGTAGCAAAAAACCAAAGCGATAAGAATGTTTATGTGCAGAAAATAGAATTGAATGGAAAACCTTTGAATCGTTTATACATTACTCACAAAGAAATAATGAACGGAGGGAAACTGGTGTTGTATATGTCACCTAATCATTCCTAATTTTTTCATACGGTAAACGAAGAAATAAAACGCAATTTGTTCTTGAGGCAGAAACTGATTTTTTAAACTTTCTGCTCTTAAATTTTCAAGAGTTTTTCAATTTTGATTTTGGCGATCTCTCTTATTGTTTCTGCGATGTGAGCAGCATCAATGCCGACTTGCGCTTGTTGTTGTTTTTGGGAAGCATGTTCGATAATCTGGTCAGGAATCCCTAATATTTTGACTTCAGCTTTATAATTATTATTATTCATAAATTCTAAAATAGCGGATCCAAAACCGCCGACAACAGTTCCGTCTTCAACGGTAATTATTTTAGAAAACTTTTTGAACACTTCATGCAATAATTCTTCATCCAAAGGTTTTACAAAGCGCATATCATAATGGGCCGGATTTAATCCTTCTGATTTTACATCACGGATAGCGGCTGCTGCAAAGTTGCCTGGATGGCCAAAAGATAAAATCGCTATTTCATCACCATCTTTTAGTTTTCTTCCGGTGCCAATTTTAATTTCTTTCATTGGTGTTTTCCAATCAGCTTTAACACCCTGTCCACGTGGATACCGAATCACAAAGGGATTGTTTGTGGATTCAAGTTGTGCGGTATACATCAGATCTCTCAATTCACTCTCGTTCATAGGCGCACTTACAATTATATTTGGAATGCAGCGCATATAAGCAATATCATAAGCGCCTTGATGCGTGGCGCCATCTTCCCCAACAAGGCCTGCCCTGTCCAGGCAGAAAATAACCGGTAAATTTTGAAGAGCAACATCATGAATTACCTGGTCATAGGCCCGTTGCATAAATGAAGAATAAATATTACAGAAAACGCGCAAACCCTGTGTGGCCATTCCGGCGCTGAGCGTGACCGCATGCTGTTCACAAATTCCTACATCAAAAGCGCGATCAGGCATTTCATCCATCATATATTTTAAAGAACAGCCACTGGGCATCGCAGGAGTAACGCCCATTATTTTATCATTATTTTTCGCGAGTTCAATTATTGTTTTGCCAAAAACATCCTGGTATTTTGGTGGCTGGGGAATATCGAATTTCTTCTTATAAATCTCACCGGTAATTTTATCAAAAAGACCAGGAGCGTGCCATTTTGTTTGGTCTTTTTCTGCAAGCTCAAAACCTTTTCCTTTAACTGTTTTAATATGCAATAATTTCGGACCCGGAATCTCCTTCATATCCTGCAAAGTATCAACCAGTTTGGTAATATTATGCCCGTCAATCGGGCCGAAATAACGGATATTTAAAGATTCAAATAGATTGCTGCTCTTACTTACCATTCCTTTTAACGAAGCTTCAATTTTCGAAACCATCTTTCTGGAGAATGTTTTTCCGGGAAGCTTGCCAAGTGCTTTCCAAAAATCGTCGCGCAATTTATTATAGGTTTGAGAAGTAGTGATGTCTGTGAGATATTCTTTTAAAGCGCCCACGTTCGGATCGATGCTCATGCAATTATCATTGAGAATAATCAACAGGTTGCTTTTTTCAATTCCTGCATGATTCATCGCTTCAAAAGCTTCACCGGCAGTCATTGCGCCATCCCCAATAATTGCCACGTGTTGCCTGTCGTCTTCCCCTTTATAATGGGACGCCATCGCCATTCCCAGGGCAGCAGAGATAGAAGTGGAAGAATGACCCACACCAAAAGCATCGTATTCGCTTTCGCCTCTTTTAGGAAATCCGCTTAGACCCTGATATTTCCTGATGCTTTGAAAATTATGGCGACGGCCGGTTAATATTTTGTGCCCATACGCCTGGTGGCCCACATCCCAAACCAATTGATCGTAAGGTGTATTATAAACATAATGGAGAGCAACGGTAAGTTCTACCACACCGAGACTGGCCGCGAAATGACCTCCATGTACGCTTACCACATCAACTATATATTGACGAAGTTCATTACTTAGCTGGTGCAATTGGATACGATCTAATTTCTTTAAATCTCCTGGAGAATTGATCTTTTGCAATAAGGGTCCCGGTATTATTTCCATTAAAAAAAATTATAGGTAAAAATACAATTTTATTAAAAAAAATACTTCTAAATCTTCTAAATAGAAAATGCAAATTCCTATTAATTTATTCTTTTAGTATCATTTTGTTAATAAACAGTTCTTTACCAGCAATTATTTTTACAGAATAAATACCAGTAGGCCAGCCTTGAAAATCCGAGATTGTAATTTTCGAATTTCCTTTTTGAATATTTGTATTCAATTTCCGCATTAATTTTCCTGCCTGGTCAAAAATTGATAATACAACAGTTTCCTGTTCAGGAGCGTTTATGCTTACCTGTAACTTATCACTAACGGGATTTGGAAATAGTTTGACTTTCCCGCGGAAGTTAGTATTCAACGATAACCGTACCACTTTGCTATATGACACCGTGCCAGCCAGATTGATTATTTTCAAACGGTAAAAAACAGCATTTGATTGATTAAGCAAATTATAATCTGTGTATTTATAATTCACCTCGGGAAAATCGGTACTTTCAGCATTTATTTTTTGCAAGGGGGAAAAATAGCTGCCATCGAAGCTACTCTGAATTTCAAAAAAACCGGCTTCTTCGTTATTCATGACAGACCATCTCAATTCGGCATTATTTCCGGTGATCCAAGCTGAGAAATCAGTGATCGAAGTTTCCAAAACGGAACAGCTGTGATCGAATGGACTAACGACTACAGTATCAGTGGAATAAGCGGGACAAAAAGATTGTAATTGTTGAGAAACCACATAAGTACCCGCTGAATCAACTTCTATAGAATCGTTGACAGGATCAGATAATATATGTCCGTTTGTTGTTGTCCATGTATAGACTGAACTTGAAACAGGATCAGAAACATATAAATTTATAGGTCCGGTTATTCCACAGTAAAGTGACCCATCGGAAGTAGCTTGCCCGGCTACAGATTGGAAAAAATCTATTGGGGCCACAAAATCTTTCAATTGAGAAGTGAAAGACATTGAGGAACGTGACTTTACCATAAACGTTCTAAAGGGCATATCACAACTGCTATTTCCTACCATCGTGTTTGGGTCAAGGCCAAGTTTTGTAAGGTTAACAGAGAATTCCATAAACTGTCCGGCACTATAATTAGTTGCAACAGAATTATTTCCAAGTATTAAAGAAAAACTTCCCGCCCAGGTGCTTGCTGCATTCTCAAGCCCGGTATAGAAATTCCCGGAAGTTTTAGGTGTTATTCCTGCGTAGCCGTATTGTGCACCATTTGAGGCACCATCAAACGTCCCACTCCACGTAAAACCAGCCGGCGTAATCGACATAGAGGCTTTATTAATCCATATTCTCGCTTCGATACTTGTTAATGTGGAACTGCTGTAATCTGCAGAAAAAATTATATCACCGGGTGTCACTATATTTCCCGATGCATCGAAAGTCCAGGTTGTATGGCCTGCATCTGGTCCATAACCTGAAAAAGTACCGGAAGTTTTGTTAAAAGAAAGATCGGTTTGATACATTTCAAAGTCAAAATATCTATCGCCTGTTGTGCCGTCAATTGATACACCTCCAAACAACCAAAGTGAATCGGCCATCGAAGGACCATCTCTCCTGACATGCATCATTGCATCCAAAATATCGTTTTTGTTCGGCACCGGCTGTGAAGGAGGTGAATACCACATTCCCGGGCTATCTCCATTCTTGCTTCCTGAAAATGACGTGGAATCATCTCCGTGATAATCACGTACAAAAGCTGCGCCTAATAAAATCTTGTTATTAACTGTTGAAAAGGGAGGAACACTCATTCCCCGGTAAAAAGAACTGTATCTGAATGCAGTGTTACTTGCATATTGTGCTTTGATCGACGCGGCCCCTGTAGTATCGATAACCCCAATACCCGATTGTACATCTTCTAAAAACCAATCATCGCTACCATCTACCCAAAAAACGTTATTAAAATAATTAGCTCTTAGATCCGCATCCACTCCAAAATTTGCTTGAATTGACGGTGAAATTATCTGGCTGTAAACATTTGCATTAAAAAAAAGAAGGAAAGTGTAAAATATCTTTTTCATAGGCCCGGATTTAATTAATATTCCTAACCTATTATAAAACGGCAAGAAGAAGATATTATTGCAATATTTTCTGTCAAAAAATAAAGGTAAAGACACTAGCGACAAAAGAAAGTGTTTTTACTAACTGGTTCTATATGAAGTACTAAGAACTTTTGACGTTAGATAGATTGACTACAAAAGGAAAATTACCATGAGAAGTTATACATACGGATCCTGGCGATATTGCATGGCTGTTTAAATCTGGTATAGCAGTAAACCAACAATAGTTTAGAATTTTATTCAAACCTTTTTAAAATTAAAAAGCATCAGCATAATTCAATCACCATTGCACTTGCACCCCCTCCTCCATTGCAAATTCCGGCAGCACCGATATTTCCCTTATTCTGTTGGAGAACGTTAATCAACGTCACGATGATTCTTGCGCCACTTGCGCCTAAAGGATGGCCAAGAGCTACTGCACCACCATTTACATTTACTTTAGAAGCATCCAATTGCATTTTTTCGGTATTTACAATTCCAACCACGCTAAACGCCTCATTTAATTCAAAAAAATCCACATCACTTATTTGCAATCCGGCCTTTTTTATCGCTTTTGGAACTGCCATTGAAGGTGTTGTTGTAAACCATTCAGGCGCTTGTTCTGCATCTGCATAACTGAGAATTTTGGCAATTGGTTTCAGGTTTAAACTATCAGCTTTTTCTTTGCTCATTAAAACAACTGCAGCCGCTCCATCATTGATAGTGCTGGCATTTGCAGCGGTTACGCTTCCTCCCTTTTCAAAAGGCGACTTTAGCTCAGGAATTTTCTCAAACTTAACGTTAAAAGGCTCTTCATCATTTGTCATGATTACAGGATCACCTTTTCTTTGGGGTATTTCAACACCTACAATTTCGTTTTCGAATTTTCCTTCCTTTACAGATGCCTGACTGCGTTTATAACTTTCCATCGCAAACTCATCCTGCTGATGCCTGGAAATGTTACATTCTCTTGCACACAACTCAGCAGCGTTTCCCATTGCGTAATCTTTATAAACATCTGTCAAACCGTCTTTTGCCATGCCATCAATTAAAATAGAATTTCCATATTTATTTCCCCAGCGAACTGTAGGAGCATAAAAAGGAGCACTGCTCATATTTTCCATACCACCTGCTACCACCACATCCACATCACCTAATAAAATACTTTGCGCTCCATTCATAATTGCTTTCATCCCGCTCGCGCAAACTTTATTTACCGTGGTGCAACAAACATTTTCTGAAAGACCCGCATAAATAGCCGCCTGTCTTGCAGGAGCCTGACCCAGATTCGCTTGTAACACACATCCCATATATACTTCCTCAACATCTTCGGGTTTAATTCCCGCTCTTTCCACAGCACCTTTAATGGCCGCTGCACCTAATTTTGTTGCGGCAATATCTTTAAGGCTTCCGCCAAAACTACCAATGGGTGTGCGGACAGCAGATAAGATATACACTTCTTTTTTATTCATAGCAATAAATTAAAAAACAAAGATAGCAAAATTAGAGGGCGTGATTTGCAAGTATCGCGAATGCGAAAATTAAAAGTAAGAAATAAAAAAAGAAGGACTTGAGCACATTTTAAAATAAAAAATACGAAATTTATTGCTTTACTAAATCAACAAAATTTTACTTACTTCGCATAAATTCTATCAAAAATTTACAAATATGAGCAATATAATTACAATGAAGAATTTTGTGACCACTATAATAGTTACAACAATATTAGTATTATTGATGGCTATACTTTGTCTTGCATGGACCATTTAAGAATTTGAGAAAATTGAATATACACATTTTGACAAATACAAAGGAAGCAGCACATGATACCGCAGGAAACGATACAGCAAATTGTTAGCAGGATCGATATTATTGAAATCATCAATTCATTCGTAAAACTTAGGAAAAGAGGTACGAATTACATTGGTTTGTGTCCTTTTCACAATGAAAAAACGCCTTCTTTCACCGTTTCTCCTTCAAAAGAAATTTATAAATGCTTCGGCTGTGGGCGAAGTGGAAATGCCATCAGTTTTTTGATGGAACATGAAAAGTATAGTTATGTAGAAGCTTTGAAATGGCTGGCTGTAAAGTACAATGTAGAGATTGAAGAAAAGGAAACAAGCCCGGAATATAAACAACAGCAGCAAGCAGCAGACAGTCTTTACATCATCAATCACTTCGCTCAAGAATTTTTTACCGATACATTACTAAATAGCGAAGAAGGAATTAATATTGGTTTGAGTTATCTTAAAGAAAGAGGTTTCAGGGAAGAAATAATCAAAAAATTTGAATTAGGTTATAACCGCGAAGGTCGCGATACGTTTGCAAAAGCAGCTCTTGAAAAACAATTCAATAAAGAGCTTTTACTCAAATCCGGATTGGTTGTTTCAAGAGAAGGTGGAAACCAGGATAATTACAGGGGCAGGGTTATTTTTCCGGTACATAACCAATCAGGAAAAGTTTGTGGTTTTGGTGCACGGCTTATCAGGAATAATGATAAAGCTCCTAAATATATCAATACGCCTGA
>Ga0157371_10001594_pt1 | contig 23269 bp, 15 predicted proteins | sample C45metaG_FD_113462 | JGI IMG/M metagenome (GOLD analysis project Ga0157371, IMG submission 113462) | Corn rhizosphere microbial communities from Kellogg Biological Station, Michigan, USA - C4-5 metaG | ecosystem: Host-associated > Plants > Roots > Rhizosphere > Soil | place: USA: Michigan...
CATTAAACATATTTTTTTCATTATTTTAAGACATTAAAAGTTTAACTTAAGATTTAGCCCGTAAGAACGTGTACCAGGTACAGCAAAAATATCATTGGCCTGCATGCTATTGTTGGTACTCATTGCCTGCTCCGGATCGAAAGGTGCTTTTTTATAGAAGAAAAACAGGTTACGCCCGATTAACGAAATAGAAGCTGATTTAATTGCTGTACCCTTAATTGGTAAATTATAGGCTAATGATACCTGTGCCAAACGAACATTGGTTCGTGAGAATACATAAGGTTCCATAATTCCATTTCTATCACCAATTGTTGAATAGTACAGTGCCGGGTCAATTGTTGTTTGAGCGGCAGTACCCTTAATAGCATTAATTGGAATACTTCCTGCATCTCGTGCTTCGCCAGTCCTTTTACTTACTCCATATGAATCAAGGAAAGCCTCGGTTTTAGAGAAAGCAACACCCCCGAACTTAGCTGTTACCAGGGCACTTAAACTTAAGTTTTTATATGTAAATGTGTTATTCCAGCCGGTTATCAAATTCGGATTTAAATTTCCAACATATTCCTGTGTTGCAGCCTTACTCGGTTTTCCAGCATCATCCAATATAATCTGACCTGAAGCATTGCGTGCAAATTTGAAAATGTATAAGTCATTAAAAGACCCACCAGCTTTGATTATTGAATTGAAACCTTCACTGTCGCTACCTACCTGATAACCTGGGTTATCAGCAATCAACTCTACAATTTTGTTTGTGTTTCGGGATAGGTTTACAGAGGTATTCCACTTAAACTTATCATTTTTTATTGGGTCTCCACCTAATGTTAACTCAAAACCCTGGTTAGATACCTTACCCGCATTCACATAGTAAAAAGTATAACCGGAACCCGAAGGAGCTGTTAATGATAAAAATTGATTGGTACTGGTGTTTTTATAATAGGTAAAATCAAGACTTAATCTATCATCTAGAAAACGACTTTCCAAACCAATCTCATTACTGGTTATTTTTTCAGGCACCAATGTCGCAAAAGGTGTCTGTGTATTTCTGGTAATTCCACCAATACCATTCGGCCCACCAGCACCACCGATAACATTACCTGGGTTTACGATATTATATGGTACCTCATTTCCAACCTGCGAAGTAGATGCCCTAAGTTTTAAGAAATTGACTTCTCTAGGCATGGTTACCATCTGGCTGATTATAGCTGACACCCCTGCTGAATAATAAAAATAGGAATCGTTTCCTGTTGTTGCCAAAGTAGATGCATAGTCGTTACGACCCGCCAGATCTACATAAAGCATATCCTTAAACCCTACGGAGGCATTTGCAAATAAGCCTTGTTTCTGAACCCTGCTATAGGTCTGATTTATAACCAGGTTATAAGGCAGGTTTGCGAAACTAAAAAAATTCGGATACTGAAGCGGTGTTGTACCATTAGCAAAAGTCATCCCATCATTAAAGGTATAATCCTGGATGCTTCCCCCCAATACACCATTCAAACTGAATTTGCCAAAAGTATTGTCATAGCTTAAGATCGCATCGCCATATAGGGCCTTATCATTATACTTGGTATAATTCCATGTTCCGTTAGAACTTACGCTTACCGAGTTCCCTCCTGCAGCATAACGATAGTCTAATAATCTGTCATTATAATCAATGTTTCCACGTACATCAAATTTAAAATGCGGTAAAAATGAATAAGAGGCTTTTGCTGAAGCAATTACTCTGTTACTGGTAGAAAGTTTTGGGTCATTATATAACTCCCAAAATGGGTTGTTTTGTTTTTCTTCAGTGGAATACCAGTTTTGTTTATACAGATTTCGTTCAGTACTGAAAACTTGATAATTGGTTTTATACTCATTAAAATCTCTTTCACGGGCAAATAAATATAACCCCGTTAACGGATTGTTGTAATAACCGGCTCCAGGACGATTTTTTGATTTTTCGTTAGAGAACCTCACATTTCCACTCAAAGTAAGTTTATCATCAAATATTTTTGTTTCCTGGCTAAATGTAACATTATGCTTATTGTAAGAGCTGGTTGGCACAATACCCGATGCGTGATTATTTCCATAAGAGAAATATGTAGTTGTTCTTTCATTGCCACCTGATATTGATAGTGAATTAATGGTATTTACGCCAGTTTGAAAAAAATCATCAATATAGTTACGTTGATAATCTCCTTTTGTTTTTGACCAACTATAATCGCTGCCACCTATTGCACCATAATCAAACTGAAACTCAGGCAATGTTGCGGCATTGCTAAAATTTATCGTGGAATTTAAATTGATTGCAATTTTGCCAGCCTGACCTTTCTTAGTGTTGATTAAAATTACACCATTAGCTCCCTGACTTCCATATAAAATAGCTCCATTGGCACCCCTCAAAATAGTTACTGACTCAAAATCATCTTGATTTAGTGCAGAAAGACCATCGCCACCATCTGTTCCTCCATAAGACCCAGGCTGTCCGCCTTTGTTATTTACTACAGGTACCCCATCAATTACAAAAAGTGCTTCACTATTTCCTGCAATTGATTTTGAACCCCTTAATACCGTTTTTGTTGAACCTCCAACACCAGAGTTACTGATACCAATATCAATACCAGCGGCTTTACCACTTAAAGCCTCCATGAAATTGGGACTTCCGGCCTTTGTTAGTTCTGCGCCTACAAGTTGCTGCGCAGCAAAGGTCAGCGCTCTTTTCTCACGTTTTACACCTAAAGCGGTAACTACTACCTCTGTTAAGTTTTCATTACCGCCAGGTTTTAACGTTATAGTTACAGTGGTTAAATTGCTGATATTTACTTCCTGCGATTCCATACCAATATAGGAAACTACCAGTGTGGTGGCATTATCAGGGACATTTAACGTAAACTTTCCGTCGCTGCCAGTAACTGTTTTGGCATTGGTACCTTTTGCGGCAACGGTTGCACCTGGAAGTGGTAACCCGCTATCATCTATTACCAATCCGGTTATTGTCTTAGCAACAGTTTCACTTACATTGATCGGATGTTTTACCACCTTGGAGAGATTTGGTAATAGGCTTTTGTTTGGCACAATACCTTCAGCATTAGCGGTATTCTGTAAACCAAGCGCAGCAACTGCTAAGAGTGCTAGCTTCCGCAAGCCTCTGTTTGTGCTAGAAAATGTGATTTCTAGGGCACTGGTTGTGGAATGAACTTTCCTCATTTTCATACATTAGTTTAGTTTAGGTTAATAATATTCATTAGTACAGTCAATCGTTATTATTGATGGCACATAATGATCAGTATTTAGAGAAGAGATCTGTTTTAGAAAGAAATTGCCTACAACGAATTCATTTTTTCTGAAATTATTTTTATTCGCTACATTGCAGTGGAAAAAAACCAATCTATTTAACAGTTGAAAACAGTAAAGCCCGACTTATCTAGTCTATGGACCAGGATGTCCATTGAAGATGATGTTAAATCCTTCGAGGCTTTATATTATGCATTATTCAATAAGCTTTTTAAATTTTGTTGTTACTATGTAACTCAGAAGGAGATTGCAGAAGATATCATTTCAGAAATATTTGTAAAGTGCTGGGAAAACAGAAAAGTAAACCTGCACGTAATTAATCCTGAAACATATTTGTTTGTTGCCGTTAGAAATCAATCATTAAAATATCTCAAAAAATCTTCAGAAGTACATATAACTGAACTGGAAATGTGTGGCGAATATCCATTCTCTGACAATGATAACCCTCAGAAGGAATTGGAACGTAAAGAGCTGCATATTAAGCTGGATAATGCAATTGAAAAGCTCCCATTGCAGGCAAAAATGGTTTTTAGATTGATAAAAGAAAATGGATTGAGATATAAAGAGGTTGCTGAAATACTAAATATATCCCCAAGGACCGTACAAACGCAGCTTTTTAGAGCTATTGATAAACTTAGGGCTACTCTGCTTACATACAAAGAAGGCAAGGGTCAATCTGGCAATGATGATAAACAAAATATTAGCGGTAAAATTATAAGCCTTATTTTTTTAATAAGTATAACAAACTATTTTTTAGAGCTTTGTAGGCATTTTTAAACAAAAATAGTACTATATATAATAACACAACAAAAAACACAAATGACTGATCAAAGATTTACGGAGTTATTGGGCAAAAGATTAGCAGGTGAAATTTCACCTAAAGAGCTGATTGAGCTTAAAGAACTACTTTCAAAAAGCGCAGATCATAGAAATGAGTACGAAAATCTAACTGGTTATTTTAACGACGAAAATCCAACCTCCAATAATATCCATTCAGTTTTTGAAAAAATACAAAATAGTATCACCATACCAGAACCCAAGCCTTTTCAAAATCTTGAAGAACCGATAAAAAGAAATTTTACTATTTGGTACCGAATTGCAGCTGTTATTGCTTTTTGTATCTGCTCTTTTGCTGCTTATCAGTTTTTTCTTTCAGACAGCGCCACTGATAACAACCAAATGGGTGATTGGAAAGTTTTGCAAACTCCAGGCAAGCATAAATCAAAGATCTTTCTTGAAGATGGTACCCAGGTTAGCTTAAACTCTAATACTCAACTAAAATATCCGGCATCTTTTAAAGGAAAAAACAGGGAAGTGCATTTAACCGGTGAAGCCTTTTTTGACGTCAAGAAAGATCCTGAACACCCTTTTATCATTCATACTCGACATATGAGTATAAAGGTATTGGGAACTGCTTTTGATGTGAAAGTTTACGAAAATGATTCATTTATCGAGACAACTCTGGTAAGAGGACTTATTCAGATTACAATGAATAATAAACCTGCTGAAAAGATCATATTAAAACCAAATGAGAAGTTTATGCTTGCTGACAAAAACAGCGTTAATTACACAATAACTCCATTAACTTATTATAATTCATTGGATAGCGCTAACAATAACATAATGGAAACCTCGTGGCTAAATGATAAATTGGTGTTTAAAAATCAAACGTTCGCTTCTATTGCCCGAAATGCAGAGAGAAAGTATGGGGTTGAAATAAGGTTTAGAGATGAGCAAAAGAAAAACTATACTTTTACGGGAAAGTTTGAGAAAGAAAGCATTGATGAACTATTAAATGCTTTAAGATATATTGAAAATTTCCACTATAAAAAAGAGGGAAATATTATATATATTTATTAAAATCCCACAAACCAAATCACCATCAAGACCCGAGTTCGAAGCTTATGATGAAGACGATGCGATACGTATTGATTTTCTGCTTCCTTATGATAGCAACTAATGTGCATTCGCAAACGAAAGTGACATTAAAATTCGAATCAGTAAGTTTTGATCAGGTTATCAACGAAATACAAAATCAAACCCCTTATAGATTTGTATTTAGTGAACGTAAAATTCCCAACAAGAAAATTACCATCAATGTAAAAAATGAGGAGACCTTTAAGGTACTTGATCAGATTTTCATGAACACTGACTACAACTATAAATTACTTTCAAATAACCTTATTGTTATTAAATCAAGGCTGACAGAAGACGATGATATTGATTCGATTATGACATTAAATGAGGTGATAGTAACTGCCTTGAATATTAAAAAAGAGAACAGGAAAATTGGCTATTCAGTATCAACTATTGATGGGGCTTTATTAACAAAAGCAAGGGAATCGAATCTTGCTATGGCATTAGAAGGATTAGTGGCTGGGCTAAATGTTAGTGGTGTAAATGGCGGGCCGGGCTCATCAGCCAGAATACTGCTAAGAGGTGCAGCAAGTAAAGATGCCGGGCCTCCTCTTTTTATAATTAACGGAATCCCCATTGACAATACTCAGCGTGGAAGTGCTAATGAATATGGAGGTGTAGATTATGGGGATGGTATTAGTAACATCAATCCAGACGATGTAGAGACAATTACTGTACTGAAAGGATCTTCTGCTTCTGCTTTATATGGTGCACGAGCAGCAAACGGTGTAATCATAATTACCATTAAGAGTGGCAAAAAGAGATCTGGTAATTCTATTGAATACAATTCCAATTTCTCATTTGATAGTCCTGTTAACAATACAGATTATCAATACATATATGGTCAGGGCAACCAAAACTTAAGACCACAAAATATTGCTGGAGCAATTGCAACAGGAATCCTTAGCTGGGGAGAAAAGATGGACGGACAACCAAGCGTACAAATTAATGGAGAAAGCCATCCTTACCAGCCTGTAAAAGACAATATAAAAAAATTCTATAGAACAGCACCCGCTTTTACAAATACCATTTCACTAAACGGTGGATCGGGCAAAAGTACCTATCATGCCTCTGCTTCTATTCTTGACTACCAGTCAATTTTAAAAAACAGTTACCTGAATAGAAAAACTTCAAACATATTTGCTTCCTACGATCTCACTAAAAAGCTCACGCTCACTTTAAATGGTAATTACATTTATGAACGTGGCAAAAACAGATCATATCTTAGTGATGGTCCAATTAATGCAAATTATGGCATTAATGCAATTGCAACAAGCGCAGATCAGGCTTTGCTAGCGCCGGGATACGATGCAATTACCGGGGCTGAAACAAGGTGGAATGCTGATGAATATAAAACTAATCCATATTTCACCATTAATAAGAAAGAAGATAATGCCACACGCGACAGGTTTATATCTTCAGCACTTATCAAATATAATTTGAAAAGTTGGTTATTCTTACAAGGAAGGATAGGCTATGATATTAGTAATGACCATATTCTAAGCATAATACCAACGGGAACTGCCTTTTCCATCAATGGCCAGGGTGGTATAAATGCGTTAAATCAATCAAAAACTTCTGAGCTAAATACTGATATTCTTTTTTCGGGAAACAGAGATATTACCAAAGATCTTAATATTGATATATCTGCTGGTGCAAGCTTTAGAAATGGAAGGACGAAATTAAATGAATTAACCGGAACTCAATTTATCATACCATATCTGTATACGGTTGATAATCTATCGGCAGTTAACAGAAGAAATACGCTATCAAGGATTGTTACCCAGTCAGCATATTATACAGTTGACCTTGATTTCAAAAAATACCTTACCATATCATCTACCGGACGATACGATGTATACTCTACACTTCCCCGCAATAACCGGGGAATTTTTGTGCCAAGTGTTTCAGGGAGTTTTATCTTTTCTAATTTTTTAAAATTAAAAGGTCTTGATTTTGGTAAGATTAGAACAAGTTTTGCTCAAACAAGTGGAGAGCCTGCGGTACCCTATACTACCCAGGTGTATTATTCTTCTGACAGGTCTATAAACGGAGTTCCGTTAGGGAATTTTTCGAGAGATTTACCTAACTACAATTTAAAGCCATTTACACTAAATGAGTTTGAAACAGGCATTAATTTAAAGCTTTTCGGAAACAAAATAGATTTTGACTTTACGTACTTCTACAGAATCACCAATAAAGAAATTATTAATGCCGGCCAGTCTGTAACTACAGGCTTTACATCTGCCTATGTAAATTTAGGCAAAACCCGTAACACAGGTATCGAAACTTCTATTCAAACCAATTTAATCAACAATGAGAATTTCAGTTGGAAAACAGGAATTAATGCCAGTCACATAAATAATTTATTGATATCAATAGATGGCACCAGTAGTTATGCATTTGGAGGCACTTACCGTCCGTTAAATGCAAACACGGCCCTTGTTGTAGGCAAGTCGATAACCCAGATTATGGCTTATGATTATCAATATGACAAGAACGGAAACATTATTATTGGTTCAGATGGAGTTCCAAAACGTGGTGAGATGAAACCAATGGGTAGTGTGCTTCCGTCATATTACGGAGGCTTTAGTAATAACTTTCACTATAAAAATTTCAATTTGAGTTTTCTTATCGATTATAAATTTGGAAACAAAATCCTTTCGGCCACAGAAAACTTCTCCTATACTCTTGGTCTTAATAAGGCAACACTCAACGGTCGTGAAACAGGCATAGTTGCAAACGGTGTATACGAAAATGGAGAAACAAATACTACTAATGTTGCTGCTTACAACTACTATCCTGCATTGGCAACTAATATTTCAGCACTTTCCGTTTTAAATGGTAGTTTTATAAAATTACGACAGGTTGTGCTTGGTTACACATTCTCGCTTAAAGCATTAAACAAAACGCCATTTAGAAATGTTTCAATTGATTTAATTGGCAGAAATTTACTAACTATTTTAAAGTATACTAAAAATATAGATCCCGAATCTCAGTTTTCACCCAGTCTTGCTTATGCGGGAATAGAGGGTGCCTCCTTACCAGCAACCAGAACCTTTGGTATAAATCTAAATCTGAAGTTTAAGTAACTGTAAGCCATGAAAAAAGTAATTCTTCTTTCGATTTTAGTAATGATAATTTTGTTTGGTTGTAGCAAAAAACAGCTAGATGAAATAAATACTGATCCTACGAAATCCAATGCTTCAAACTTCGACCCCAATAACCTGCTTTCGACAGCACAGTTAAAATTCTCCAATAAAGGTTACTATCAATTGCTTTATCAAAGCACCATGATGCAGCTGCTTGCATCTACCTATTATTACTACAATAATGGTGACAAATACATAAATGTGGGAAGCTTTACAGATTATCAAGGGAGGATTTTTGAAGAGGGGTATGCAGAGGCTTCTACAATAAGAGAAATGCAGAGACTTGCAACTGAAAAGGATGCTGATAAGTATTCCAATCTGATCAATATTGGAGATATTATGTTCGTATTAATTTTACAAAGGATAACGGATACTTATGGCGATGTACCATATAGTGAGGCAGCCAAGGCCAGGCAAGGAATAAAGTACCCGATTTATGATAAACAGGAAGATATATATAATTCCATGTTGTCTGATCTTGAAAAAGCTATTACAAATCTGAATCCTGACAAACCATTACCAACTGCTGACTTATTTTATAAAGGGGATATTAATAAATGGAGAAAATTTGGCTATTCATTAATGATAAGGGTAGCAATGAGGTTAAGCAAAATTAAACCAGATATAGCTCGCACATGGGTCGAAAAAGCTTCAACCAATGGATTTTCTGATGTAAGCGACAATGCCATTTTAATAACGGATGCCTCTATTCCAGGTACTCAAAATAGCTCCTCAGTTGCATTACGTGTATTTTCGGACTATATTGAAGTAAAATGGAGTAAAACCTTAATTGATTATCTAAGAGATACGGGAGATCCAAGGTTAGCTGTAATAGGTGAAATTCCTCAGGATGGTCTTGCAAAAAACATAAACCAAACACTTTCAGGAAATACGGATCCTTCTGTTCAAATCGGACTTCCTAACGGATATGATCTTCTAGGAGGAAAAAGCGATATCAGTAAACATCCATCATATCCTGGAGGAACTGGTTCTGGCGCTGATTTTGCCCCTCTGGGTAAATATTCCAGACCAAGGACTTCTGTGTATTTAAAACTTGGTGGTCCCATATTTGTTTTGACGTATGCCGAAACAGAATTTTTGCTCTCTGAGGCAAAACTGAAAGGGTGGTCTGTTCCCGGCTCTGCAGCTCAACATTATTCAAATGGTCTTAGAGGTGCCTTACAATCAATGGAACAACAGGATATCCAAGCCAGAATAGCTCCTGAAATCATTAGTAAATATGTAACTGAACATCCACTAAACCAATCTGACCAGGAAATGGCCCTGAATCAAATCAACACTCAGTACTGGGTAGCAACAGGCACTAATTTCAACTTTATTGAGTCCTGGCTAAACTGGAAAAGATCCGATTACCCTAAACTTATACCAATTAACTATACTGGTAATGTAACTAACGGAACCATTCCCAGAAGAATAATTTATCTATCCTCTGAGGCTTTAAATAATCCTGAGAATTACAAAGCCGCCGTAGCAAGATTAAGTGGAGGCGATGCCTTAACATCAAGGGTATGGTGGGATAAATAAACAGATTATCTTTTTTTACTCCCTTCTATATTTGGAAGAAATCCTGTAAAAATCCCAATCAAAGGAAGAAAAGCACAAATCTTGAATACATATTCAATACTGGTCTGATCAGCCAGTTTGCCCAAAATGGCAGAGCCTAATCCCCCCATACCAAAGGCAAAACCAAAAAATAATCCGGCAATCATACCAACCTTCCCTGGTACCAGTTCAGTAGCATAAACAAGGATTGCCGAAAATGCCGAAGAAATAATTAAACCAATAACAACAGATAATGCTCCTGTCCAGAACAAAGAAACATATGGGAGCAATAGCGTAAATGGCGCAGCACCCAGAATTGAAATCCAGATAATGTACTTGCGGCCAAATCTATCGCCTAATGGACCACCAATTAATGTGCCGGCAGCAACAGCCCCTAAAAAGGCAAATAGGTAGATTTGAGATTGCTGTACCGACACATTGAATTTATCCATCAGGTAAAATGTATAATAACTAGTCATACTGGCCATGTAGAAGTATTTAGAGAAAATAAGCACCAGCAGAATTCCCAAAGAAAGCACAACACGATTCTTAGATAAATGATGTTGTATTTCTTCTTTAACAATATTTTTATTTAATGCCTTTATTGCCAATTGCTCCTGATACCATTTTGCTACCCTTGACAATATTAGGATACCTAGAATTGCAGCTAATGAAAACCATATAATGTAAAACTGACCATAAGGGACTACAATAATAGCAGCTAAAAGCGGCCCTATGGCACTTCCTGCATTTCCTCCCAGCTGAAAAATAGATTGAGCAAGCCCCTTTTTACCTCCTGAGGCTAAATGAGCTACTCTTGAAGACTCCGGATGAAATATTGAAGATCCTACTCCTATTAAGCTTACCGCTAATAGAATATTAATAAAGCTGGAAGCCAGAGAAACGGCCACTAGCCCCAACAGGGTAAAACCCATTGCAACAGCAAGAGAATACGGACGTGGTCTTTTATCTGTATAAAAGCCAACAAAAGGCTGCAGGATTGATGCAGTTAACTGATAAGTAAAGGTAATAAGACCAATTTGGGTAAATGTAAGATGAAACTTTGCCTTCATTACAGGATACACGGCAGGAATCACAGCCTGAAGCATATCATTAAGTAAATGCGTAAAACTTATAGTAAATAAAATAGAGAATATTGTTTGTTGCGCTATTCCTTTGGTATCAATAGCTGTAGTATTTGTAAAAGATGCTTTTTCCATATTTTTTGATCAGATCATCTGATGAATTACATTAAATTTTTATTGAGATACGTGTCCTAATATTTTTGCAGCTATGCTCCATGCCTTTTTAGGATCTCCGGCAATGATACTTTTTAGCAGTTGTTCATGATAAACATAAGTTTCTTCAAAGGCCCTGGCATCTGAATGTGTCTGAAGGAACCAATTCTTTAAATGAATGGATGCAGTTTTATACAGATCTGCAAGTATTTCATTTTTTGATGCCTCCGCAATTGATATGTGAAATTGTACATCTGCTTCAATACATTCTTCCACCCTTCCTTCCTTTGCTGCTCTTTTTCTATTTTCCAAATGAGTTTTTATTGTCGCAATATCACTGTCAGTACGATTTAATGCTGCTTTTTCTGCTATCTTCATTTCAAGTAATTGCCGAACTTCATCTAAATCTCTCACATTAGCACGCTTGAGCCTCAAATCCATAGGCTCCCTATTTGCTGTAAGCTGATCTACAAAAGTTCCAACACCTTGCTGAACTCTTAGTAAACCTGAGTTTGCTAAGATCTTTATGGCTTCCCTTATGGTTGACCGCCCTACCCCAAAGTTCTTCATCAACTCCGGTTCTATGGGCAACTGCTCATTTACTTTATACTGTCCTAACGAAATCTGTTCACTCAATCGTGCTGCAACCTCGTCTGCCAGTGATTTTTTCTGTATCGGATATTTCATATCAATTCATCATATCATCAGATGAATTCAAATGTAGAAATTTAAATACGTTCTACAAAAAAATAAATAAAAAAAGGGCTCAATTAAATTGAACCCTTTTTCCCTAAACCAATTTATTCTCTTCTTATTTTGCTGCTTTTGTAAAATTAAGCACAATGTAAGCTGGAGTTGAACCATACTCTACAGGCGATTTAATAACCATATTATTGCCATCTGTAGATGATAACAACAGTCTATAACCAGATGTTACATTTTTAGCTTTTTCGCCCTCAAAAATCTTTTTAAATTGAAAAGTTTGATCTGCAGGACTAGCAGACCAGAATATTTTCTGAGTCTTTGCAGCACAAGCTCCTCCGCCAGGCAAGGTATAGGTTCCATTTCCGCTATTGGTTAAGCTCCATGTACTACCTTGAAAACAAGTATAAGATCCCTCATCAAATAATGATTTTACTGCCGATTGAGGTAAGCCTTCAAATGTGATATCATTTAAAACCCAATTACCTGTTACATTACCTCTCTTTAAACTCTGAGTTGCCCCCCCTTTAGGTGAACAACTTTGCAAAACCATCAATGAACTGCATAAAATGGCTGCTATCAGTAATATTCTTTTCATATTATTCTTTAATTTGATATTTCAATTACATAAATCTTGCCAAAACTTAAGCTGAATAATTTTATACCCTTAACTTTGTTACATCTAGTACCCGATCTTAACTTTAACCCCGTAATAATGAAGCCAGAAACACTTGCAATACATGCCGGAAATTTATATAAAGTAAGCACCCGTGATGTAACTCCTCCAATAAATCTATCAACCACATTTCTTAGGGATGAAGACGGTGGCTATTCTGGTGGACACATGTATAGCAGAGTAAGTAATCCAAATAGATCAGCCTTAGAAAACGCACTTGCAGAATTAGAGAAAGGAGCAGAAGCCTGTGCTTTTTCTTCTGGAAACACTGCAGGAATGGCGGTTTTTCAGGCCTTAAAACCCGGAAGCCATATCATTGCACCTGACGATATGTATTGGGGTTTTAAAAAACAACTGCAAACCATTTTTAAAGATATCCTTGAAATTGACTTTGTAGACCTTACTAACCTTAATAATATAGAAAGGTTTATTAAAAAGAATACTGTGTTGATCTGGGTAGAAACTCCTTCCAATCCATTATTAAAAATTACTGATATTGCCGGGGTGTCCAGAATTGCAAAGGAGAACAACCTTATCCTTGCATGCGATAGTACCTTTGCTTCACCTTGTTTGCAAAATCCAATAGCCTTTGGGGCCGATATTGTAATGCACTCCTCAACAAAGTACATTGGAGGTCATAGTGACGTACTTGGAGGTGTTCTGATTACTGCAAAGAAAGACGAATTCTGGGAAAAGATTAGAAATATACAGCAGGTTGGCGGCGCAGTCCCGTCTCCATTCGATTGCTTCCTGCTGGTAAGAAGCATAAAAACTTTGGCGTACCGTATGCACGGACACTGCAATAATGGAATGGCATTAGCGCTACATCTTAATAAACACTCTGAAATTGAAGCGGTTTATTATCCCGGGCTATCAACTCATCCTCAACACGAAATTGCAAAAAAACAGATGGCAGGATTTGGCGGCATGCTTTCGGTATTAATTAAAGGAGGTTCTGATCAGGCCAGGAAAGTAGTTAATAAAGTTAAGCTATTTGCACAAGCTACAAGTTTGGGTGGAGTTGAAAGTTTAATAGAACATCGTGCATCTGTTGAAGGGCCGGATACAAAAACACCACAAAATTTAATTCGGATATCTGTTGGACTTGAACATATAGACGATTTAATAGCAGATTTAGATCAGGCACTGGCAAGATAGAGAGATCTCATACCGTCAAAAAACCAACACATATATCTGTAAATCAGTTTTTTAATAAAAATTCAAAATATAATTTTGGATATTTATTAACTTAAATTTACATTTGCAGTATCAATTAGCGAAAGCTAATCAAGTCAACCTTCCTTAATATAAAAAGGTTTGATTTATAAAGAAGTGGCGAGAGACAGGCTCTTTGACCCACTGGCAACCCTCCCAAAATGGAGAAGGTGCCAATTCCTGACCAAAAGACATGGTGTCATTTGGAAAGATAAATTGAAACAAAATGAAAATTGTAACCATTACTTCGAATCTGTTAAATTATTGTTGCCCGCAGCAGGCTATCTGCATGTGCTGTTGCATACTTTAATCTACAAATCTTCCTTTTGCATTTAACATTCATACGGAAGGCCCCTTGCAGGGGTACGCACAATAATCGTATACGTTTTCGAACTTAAAAATGCCCTAAACGTATCCTAAAAAAACAATTTACAGGAACCATTTAAACTAAATATAACATGTCAACATCACATAAATTCGAAACACTACAAGTACATGCAGGTCAGGAAATAGATCCAACAACCGGATCCAGGGCTGTCCCAATTTATCAAACAACATCCTACGGTTTTAAAAACTCTGAACATGGAGCTAACTTATTCGCCTTAAAGGAATTTGGGAACATCTATACCAGGATTATGAATCCAACAACCGATGTTTTCGAGAAAAGAGTTGCTGCTCTTGAAGGTGGTGTTGCTGCTTTGGCTGTGGCTTCTGGTCAGGCTGCCCAATTTATTGCTTTAAATAATATCCTGCAGGCTGGTGATAACTTTGTATCATCCTCGCATTTATACGGAGGGTCTTACAATCAGTTCAAAGTAAGCTTCAAGAGACTGGGTATTGAAGTAAGGTTTGCAAATGGCGACGACGCTAATGATTTTGAATCAAAAATTGATGCTAACACTAAAGCAATATACCTTGAAACCATTGGTAATCCTGCTTTTAGTATAGCTGATTTCGAAAAACTATCTGCTATTGCAAACAGACACGATCTACCTCTGATAGTAGACAATACTTTTGGTGCCGCGGGGTACCTGTTTAAGCCATTAGAACATGGAGCACATGTAGTTGTTCAATCTGCTACAAAATGGATTGGAGGACATGGTACCAGTATAGGTGGAGTAATAGTTGATGGAGGAAATTACAATTGGGGAAATGGTAAATTCCCTCAGTTCACTGATCCATCGGATGGGTATCATGGCTTAATTTTTAATGATGTTTTTGGAATCGGCGGACCATTTGGAAATATTCAGTTCATTATTCGTGCCCGCGTTGAAGGCTTAAGAGATTTCGGACCAGCTATTTCTCCTTTTAATTCATTCCTTTTAATACAGGGTCTGGAAACTTTATCACTTCGTGTACAACGACATGTAGATAATGCTCTTGCACTGGCAAACTGGTTAGAAAACCATGATGCTGTGAAAAGTGTAAATTATCCGGGGCTTGAAAGCAGTCCTTACCATGCCAATGCTAAAAAGTATTTAACTAATGGTTTTGGAGCAGTATTATCTTTCGAATTACATGGTGATAAAGAAAACGCAACAGCATTGGTTGATAACCTTAAACTTGTAAGTCACCTTGCTAATCTTGGAGATGCAAAAACTTTAATTATACAACCTTCGGCAACCACTCATCAACAACTAAGTGATGATGAACAAATTGCCGCAGGCATTACGCCAAGCCAGCTACGTGTTTCTGTTGGAATTGAACATATAGATGATATTAAAGCCGATTTTGAGCAAGCATTTGCAGCAATAAAAAAATAAAAGAAGAACAATACCTAAAGAATGAGCACTACCGCCACATATACACATACAAAGTTATTTAAACTGGAGAACGGCAAAAAACTCCGCAAATTAGAAATTGCTTATCAAACTTATGGCAAACTAAATGCGAAGAAGGATAATGTAATCTGGGTATGTCATGCACTTACAGCCAACGCTGATGTTTTAGACTGGTGGAAAGGACTTTTCGGGAACAATGATCTGTTTAATCCTGATGAACACTTTATCATTTGCGCAAATGTGTTAGGCTCTAATTATGGCACAACAAATCCGCTCAGTATAAATCCGGTAACAGGACAACCTTACTACCTTGCCTTCCCTGAATTTACCATTCGAGATCTGGTAGCTGCTCATCACTTACTTGCCCTTCATCTTGGTATCCAAAGCATTAAGGTTTTAATCGGTGGCTCTTTAGGTGGGCAACAGGCTCTAGAATGGGCTGTAACAGACAATAAAAGGATAGAAAATTTAATCCTTGTAGCAACTAATGCAGTACACTCACCTTGGGGCATTGCATTTAATGAGAGTCAGCGTTTAGCAATAAGCACTGATCGCACATTTTATGCACAGCAGCCTGATGGAGGTTTAAAAGGATTGAAAGCAGCAAGAAGTATTGCTTTACTATCTTACCGTACTTATGAGGCTTATTCTGCCACTCAGTTAGAAAGTGTAAATGATAAAACAGACTCATTCAGGGCGTCTTCTTATCAGAATTATCAGGGAGAAAAACTATGCAAACGCTTCAATGCTTATAGTTACTGGTACCTGAGTAAAGCAATGGATAGCCATAATGTGGGTCGTAGCAGAACAAGCATAGTAGATGCTTTAGCATTAGTTAAAGCAAATACTCTGGTAATAGGAATTGAAAACGATGTTTTATTCCCTGTTTGCGAACAAGAATTCTTAGCAAATCACATTGCCGGAGCGGCACTTCAAAAAATTAGTTCGGCATATGGCCATGACGGTTTTTTAATTGAAACCGACATATTGACCAATATAATTGGCACATTCTTAAAGGAAAGTGCAAATAAGAAAATAATTAAATTACATAAAACAGCATAGTATTTAGATGAGTAAGAAACTTAAGATCGGTTTATTTGGCTTTGGAGTTGTTGGACAAGGATTACATGATATTATTCGTGGTCAGGACCTAAACCTCGAAATCGTTAAAATAGCTATTAAAAATCCCGAGAAAAAGCGTAGCCTTGAAGCACATCTTTTCACGACAAATCACGATGAAATATTAGACAACAATGAAATCAACACCGTGGTTGAATTAATTGATGATGCAGAAGTCGCCTATAACATTGTTAAAAAGGCGTTAATCAGCGGTAAAAATGTAGTTTCTGCTAATAAAAAGATGATTGCAACTCACCTTTCAGAACTGGTTGAATTGCAAGAAAAACATAATGCTTCCCTATTATATGAAGGTGCAGTTTGTGGGAGTATACCTATTATCCGTAATCTGGAAGAATATTACGACAATGAATTATTGCACGGTATAAGTGGAATATTTAACGGGTCATCTAACTACATTCTGTCTAAAATATTTAATGAAAATCTGGAGTATGGTGTGGCACTAAAGCAGGCCCAAGATTTAGGTTTTGCCGAATCTAATCCTATTTTGGATGTGGGAGGATATGACCCTAAATTTAAGCTGGCAATTGCAACGGCCCATGCTTACGGTCTGTTTATTGATCCCAATAAGATACTTAACATTGGTATACAAAACTTATCAGAGCATGATATTAAATACGCGAGAGAAAAAAACTTTAAAATTAAACTGGTGCCTACAGCGCGTAAAATAAGCACCAAACAGATTGTAACTTACGTATTGCCAAAGTTTGTAAAATCTGATGATTTCTTATACAATGTAGAAAACGAGTATAACGGTGTAACAGTGCAGGCTGCCTTTGCTGATAAACAGTTTTTCTTTGGAAAAGGTGCCGGCGGCCACCCTACCGGAGCAGCAGTATTGTCTGATATAGCCGCATTGAGATATGATTACAGATACGAGTATAAGAAATATCATCAGCATAATGGTTTAGTTCATACAGATAATGTAAACATTGAAGTTTATCTGCGTTATACACATGAGTATACCCTTGAAAAACTTCAGGTAGATAATATTATTGAGCGGTTCTCCCGTAACGATTACAAATATGTAATTGGAAATGTTAGTCTAAAAACCCTACTGGCTAACTGGAACCTGCTTGAGCAAAAGGATATTTTTATTGCCCATACTGGTAGGTACACTTACACTGAACAGCAAATCCTAAAGGTTTCTGAAGAAGAAGTGATATTTAACTAGTTATTTTTTTACTTTGTTTTGATAGTGAAAAGGCCCCATATGGGGCCTTTTACTTTATATTACTTTATATTTCTCTGTTTATATCCCAGTTTTCCAGGTAATCTGCTACCCTCCTTACAAAAGAGCCACCCAGCGCACCATCAACAACTCTATGATCGTATGAAAGTGAAAGAAACATCATGTGGCGTATTGCTATTACATCGCCAAATTCTGTTTCTAAAACAGCTGGTTTCTTTTTAATCGCACCTACAGCCAAAATAGCTGCTTGTGGCTGATTAATAATAGGCGTCCCCATCACATTACCAAAAGAACCAACATTAGTTAATGTAAAAGTTCCATTTTGCGTTTCATCAGGCTTAAGTTTAGAGATACGGGCACGTTTAGCTAAATCGTTTACTGATTTCGTTAATCCAACCAAATTAAACTGGTCGGCATTTTTTATAACAGGAACAATAAGATTACCACTAGGTAAAGCTGCCGCCATCCCTATGTTAATATCTCTCTTTTTAATAATCTGAGTTCCACTTACAGAAACGTTGATCATTGGATAATCTTTTATTGCCTTAGTAACCGCTTCTATAAATAAAGGAGTAAAAGTAATCTTCTCATTTTCACGTTTTTCAAAACTACCTTTTACTTTATCACGCCATAAAACCAAATTAGTAACATCAGCTTCAACAAATGATGTTACATGAGGCGAGGTGTGCTTACTCATTACCATATGCTCGGCAATTAGCTTACGCATTCTATCCATCTCTATAATCTCATCTCCACCACTTAAGCTTGTCAGTGGCTGGGATGCAGGCTTAACGGACTCTTCTTTACCAGACCCTTCAGCCTTAGTTACTTCCGAAACTGGGGCAACTACAGGAGCACCTCCTTTTTTAGTTTGGATATAATTCAACAAATCATCCTTAGTTAAACGTCCATCAGCACCTGTACCAGAAATAGCATCCAACTCACTGGTTGCAATATTTTCCTGCGCTGCTATGTTTTTTACCAAAGGAGAATAAAAACGATCAGAACTATTATCCTTTACAGGATTTTTTGCCGTTTCCTCAAAAACCAACTGTTCTGTCCCCGGGATATTCTCAACAACTGTATCGGCAACTGGTATAGCTGCAACAACTTCTTCTATCGCATCAGAATCTGTTTCTATAATTGCAATTACAGTACCTATCTGAACAACTTCATCTTCCTTAAACAACTGTTTAATTAGTTTACCTGATATTGGCGAAGGAACTTCAGAATCAACCTTGTCTGTAGCTATTTCCAGAACCGTATCATCCATCTCTATCATATCTCCGGGCTGTTTAACCCATTTAATGATGGTTGCTTCTGCAACACTTTCCCCCATTTTAGGTAACAATAATTCGTATTGAGCCATTTTTTATTTCATGATTGATATCGGATGCAAAAGTAAAGTATTTTGAACACTTAATCCCCATATTGGTTAAGTTCATTCAAAATCATGGTCAAAGCTGCTATGGCTGAACGTTCTATGTTTTGCGCTCTTTTATTTCCAAAACTATAAACCCTTGCCACAACACGCTTACTACTCGCTACCGCAATCCACACTGTACCAACGGGTTTACCAGGCATACCACCATCCGGACCAGCAATTCCACTTACCGCTACAGCATAATCTGTTTTAAAATGATCTATTGCTCCCTGAGCCATTTCTTTTACGGTCTGTTCGCTCACTGCACCGTAATTATTTAAGGTTTTAGGGCTAACACCCAAAACGGATTCCTTAAGTTCATAAGAATAGACGACTGCCCCTCCAACATAAACAGATGAACATCCTGGATGTTGTGTAATCAAGTGGGCAATATAACCACCGGTGCAACTTTCGGCGGTCGAAAGCGTAAGCTTTCTCTCATCCATTATATTTAGAATTGCCTTTTCAAGGGCAATATCCTCTTCCACAACAACGTTTTTCTTTACTTTAGCAATAATCTGCTGAGCATAAATTTCTACCTCATTTTTCAGTATTGCTTCATTAGTTCCTGTGCTGCTCAGTCTTAAACGTACCTGACCTAGTCTTGGCAGGTATGCAAGTTTAATATGCTCAGGTAAGCTATTTTCAATATCCTCAATTTCAGCAGCTAAAAATGACTCTCCTATATTAGCGGTAAGTATGGTTTTATGAACAATGAATGGAAGTTTAAATGCTCCCTTTAAACGAGGCAGAATCTGTTCCTGCATCAGGTACATCATTTCAAATGGAACACCTGGCATAGATACAATGATGTTCCCATTATGCTCAAACCACATACAAGGCGCTGTCCCGTTCTCATTTTTGATAACCGTACAACCTTCCGGAACATCGGCCTGTTTTATATTAGATTCGATCATTGGCCTGTTATGCCGCTTAAAGATCTCAGTAATGTGCGCCAATGTATCCTCATCCCTCCTAAACCCCATATTAAAATATTTGGCGAGGGTTATTTTTGTAATATCATCTTTAGTGGGGCCTAGCCCACCGGTAATCAGAATCACTTTTGCTCTTTTTTCAGCAAGTGCTAAAGCTTCAGATATATGATCAGCATCGTCAGATACTGAGGTAATTTGTTTTACCTTAATTCCTATCAGATTAAGTTCTTTGGCCATCCAGGCAGAATTGGTATCTACAATCTGACCAATAAGAATCTCATCTCCTATCGTTATTATTTCAGCTAGCATAAATTCAAATATTAGAATCGGGTATAGTAATTCTTTCTCTTGCTCAGTTTTAAATCCTGAAGCACTGATGCTTTTACTTTGATGTCCACAGAATAAAACTGATAAGCACCAAAAGGAATCCAGCTAAAGCTCATATCCCAGCAATGTAAATCTCGATATATAGCTAAAGAGGTTTGCGAGAAGGTACTCGCCTTAAAATCCCAACCAGAATTAAACTGGACTTTCCATTTCGGGGTGATATTGGCATCACCATTAAAATTCAAAGTATTGGTGATCGTTGAATTTTGACCAACCCTGTCTGTATTGTAATTAAAAGTATAGCTAAAGGCAAAGTTCCACGGAATTTTAAAATCCACAAATGCATTAGGGTCCCTGCTTACTTTGGCAAGTTCCTCCGACTGCTCTGGTGTCATACCTGTCTTTGCAGCTTTATCCTTTAAATTCTGTTCGTTTTCATTCTTCTTTTTTAAAGCCTCAGGATTTAAACTATAATTAAAGGAGAAACCAAAATTAGTTAGACGAGGCAGTTTACCCACATTCCATACGTAGTCATCGATTAGTTTCCTGCTCACCTTTCCAGTCAAAACATCTACAGTATCCGTATATCTATACGGATCTAAAGTACCATAATAATTTACGCCTAACTTATCTGTAAACTGCGAACGCCCGCTAAATCCAAGGGTCGATAGTTTAAAGCTTGGGGCCAGAAAATTGTATGAACCGCTAATACTTAAACCCTGGATAATAGGAATTTTTTTATCGCCTTTTCCTGTAGTATCATTTGGAGTAAGCACCTTTGCTTCAACCGTATTGTCTAAACTGAATGAAATTGAAGCAGAGCGACCAGCTCCCGGAAAGCCATAAGGTGAGCCTTCAAAGATTGAATATTTCTGCTGCTGTCCGTCCGATCCAATTTTTGGAGTTCCGTCAGTATAGTAAGCGAGTTTATAATATCCTTTAGCTACATCCGAAAAATCTGGCCTGTAGCTAAAACTTACCTGAGGGGTCATCACATGCCTCAATGCTTTGAAATTACCAAACTTATTAAACTGAGCCGTACTATAAATCTTTGTAGATACACCCATGTTTAAGCTATACTCACCATTGCGTTTAAAACCTGCAACCGTGTCAATTATCTCCTGATCACTGCTATTTAGAACCTTTAAATAAGATTTACGTACCGTTTGAAATTGCCACCTCTCGGTATAGGATACCCCTGTATTGAAATTAAAATAATCCGCTATATTAAAGGCCATATTTACTGGGATCTGGTGACTAACCCCATTTTTAAATTTATTAAGCGACTCTCTTTTAAATAACTGATCTTCCGTTGTTGTAATGGTATTACTAGCCTGCATGCTATAACCAACGGTTATCTTTTGATACCACTTTTGTTCTCCTAGCCTATCCTTTGAATCAAATGGATTAAAGGTTGGAACACTTAAACTGATATCGGGTAAGCGTAGGCTTACAGACTTATTTTGTGTTTCCTGAGAACCATCTGCCGCAATACCAAGGGTTATTCCGTTGCCAAAAACCCGGCCATAAGACACGGATGACCTTAAAGTATTTTTAGTAAACTGATTATAATCATAACTGGCTCCCCCGGCTGTGTTTTGATTAAAGGAACTTGTACCTGCATCTACCGAGGCAGAAAATGTTGTCCCCGGTTTTGCATTTGCATTCTGACTGTGCGTCCACTGCAGGTTAAAATCCTTTCTTGGTGTATATTCAGGTGTACCTTCCAGACCATACCTTGAATTTGAATATCGGAAGTTTATGTTACCGTTATACTTATATCTTTTCGTATAATTAGAGAGTAATGAGCCTTCGTATGAACCTCTGGTATAAATTGTAGCCAGCATTTTTGCATCCCAGTAATCGTTTAGACCAAGGTAATAGCCCCCATCCCGCAGAAAAAAACCTCTTGTATAATCTTCACCAGGACTGGGCAGAATGACCCCAGAGGATTTCTTGTTAGGCTTGGGAAAAAATGCAAAGGGTAAACCAATAGGTAAAGGAATGTCCTCTATTTTTAAATATACAGGGCCGGTAATAATCTGATTTTCGGTAACAATTCCCTTTGTAATATAAATACCAAAGTGCGGATGTGGTAGGTTACAGGTACTATAGGTCTGGCCTTTACTATGAATTTCATCATCCGGTTGCTTCTTTGCTTTACCTCCTGTAAAGAATCCTCCCTCCTGCTCCGTATATACTCCCCATATACGACCAACACTGGTTTCTGTATTATAAAACAGTGAGTCTGCAAGCGATGTGGATTGCCCGGTCATTTTAACAATAGGCCTGCCGACATATTTTCCCTTAGCATCAGTTCTTCCACTGGCATAAATCTGCTTGGTTTTTGAATTGTAAGTAATATAATCGGCATCAAGTTCGAAATCCTGGTACTTAACCCTGGCTTTCCCATATAGGTAAACCATTTCCTTCTCTTTATCCACAAAACTGGAATCTTGAGCAGAGTATTCTATTTTCTCACTGGCAGTCGTATCTTTTGGCGCAGTTTGTGCGTTACCTTTCTTAGTGGTGTCTGCTTGTTTAATTACTTGCTGCCATGAAAAATTATTCAAAGCAAGGGCTCGATTACCAACAGATGTTAATAAAACAATGAAGTTTAAAAAAATGATGTACCGTAAAAGTTTCAAATTCGTGTGTGAATGTTATTTTTGCATTAATGTTTAATCCAAAACGTTCAAAATTAATGAAAAATATACCATTGCTCAGACCAAATG